>Ga0247609_10002328_pt1 | contig 20344 bp, 12 predicted proteins | sample 172DNAGHGlowgp2_FD_193487 | JGI IMG/M metagenome (GOLD analysis project Ga0247609, IMG submission 193487) | Sheep rumen microbial communities from Palmerston North, Manawatu-Wanganui, New Zealand - 1728 DNA GHGlow gp2 | ecosystem: Host-associated > Mammals > Digestive system > Stomach > Rumen ...
TTTATATTTTGACTAAAGAATATTACAATATTCTTAGTATATGTACTAATGATATAATGGAAAAAATAAAATTATTATTTTTAATGTTTGGAAGTATAAGTAATCCTTACGATAATGAAATAAGAATTTTACATGATAATTTTATTTTTCCAAAAGAAATTATTCCATATATAGATGAATTTATTAAAAATTATAATGGTTTTGATCCTAGTTTAGATGATGATGAACCTCATATAGAGTATCCTAGACAAATTATAAATAAAGGTATTTTAGTAGCTAGCTTATTTATACCTGAAATTGTAGAAATAGTAAATAAATATATAGATCCAATTCATTTTGTTAACTTAGCTTTTGTTTTATTAGATAAATCAAAATATCAGCATGTTTCATTAGAATTACTTTTAATTGGATTTAATAATATTATTAATAGATCTAGTAAATTTAAAACTGCATATTTTACAGTAATAAAATGGTTTTATCTTTATATAAAAGATCAAAAACTTACTTTAAAAAAATCTTATTCTGATTATATTGTAGATTTTAATAAAGCAGGTTTATATCCAGAATTTACTCCTAGATATGAACATTCAAAAGCTTCTTATAATATAAATGAAATTACAAATATGATTTTATATTCATATTTAATATTTTTATTAGTAGATATTGATAATTATTATTTATTAAATGATATTTATTATAATTCATGTAATTATAATTGCATGGATATATTTAATAATATTAAAGTTTCATTAGATGTACCATCTAATTATATTCCTATTTTATATGAACTAGCAAAAAAATCTCCTACATTAAAGAAAAATTTATATTGCGTATTCTTTAAAATATTTGCTCCATATATTATAGAAACTAATAACGAAGATTATAAAAAGCTTCTATCAAATAATACTATAAATGATGATGGTATTTTAAAATGGTGTTCATATAATTGTGAAAAAGAAAAATTAAATTCAGATAAGACTTTTAAATTATTAGTAGAGCTTTTAAATTCTAAAAATAGAATAAGTTTAATAAATACTTATAATAAAAAGTATTATTATAATAGCCATACTTTTGATTTACATGAATTAGTAAAAAAATATATTAATATTTATTTTATTAATTCAGATGTTAAGGAAAATTCAAATACTCCATTTTATCAATCAGTATACAGTATGATAATGGATAATTCTTCTAATTATGAAATATCTCACCCTGAATTTCATTGGTATAAATTATTTATGATTATTAATTTAATCAATGATGAGCAATTTGAGATTATGAAAAAAGATATTATTCCAGATTTTTTATCTCTTTATTTTAATAATAAAATTTCAAATTATATTGATATTAATAAAACTAGTATTAATATAACACAAATAAATAAAAAGCATTATGAAGAAATGATAAATATATTATGTGATAATATGGATAACACTAATGATTTAAGAAAAGTAAGAAGTAAAGTTATGTTAACTAGACAATTAGGTGATTTTATAATTGGTTTAGATAAAAGTGATATAACTGTATTGATTACTAGCTATGATTATAAAAATAAAGAAGTTAAGAATTATGTTAAAAAAATGGTATTAAAATCAGATTTAAATATTTAATAAAAATCCTATATATCATTACGATATATAGGATTTTTTTTTGATCTTTAAGCCAGTTTTACTATATTCCCAAACATTATATTAATTAAATTTGTATAAAGGTTGGTGGAATTTTTGAAACTAAATATAGCCAATTTAGATAAAGTTATAGAATTAAATGAATTACAAGAAGTAACAAATCCTGTATTATTTACAACAGGATTTTATCCCAATGATGATAGCTTCTTATCATATAAAATATTTGGTTTATCTGGTACATTAGACAGAAAAACTATATTTGGATATATTGATTTAAAGAAACATTTTTTACATCCAGTTATATATAAAGCATTAACACAAATGGATCGTAAATTTATTAAAGTTATAGATGGTTCTGCTTATTTTAGAATTGATGAAAACGGTCAATTGGTTCAAGATGATGAAAATGGTGAAAATGGATTAGAATGGCTTTATAATAATTGGAAAAAATTAAAATTTAAATCTACAGATAGTAGCAGAAGAGATATTAAATTATCTTTATTTAATAATATGGATTTAAATGAAATATTTGTAACTAAATGGTTAGTAATACCTGCTTTTTATAGAGATTTAAATGCTATGAAAATAGATTCAGGTAAACCTTCTGTAGATGTTATTAATAAATCATATATAACTATTTTATCATTATGTCAATCTTCTGATAATGATTTTGATTTTATGGGAAGAATAACTGAAAATAAAATTCAAACTGAATTAGTTAATGTATATGAAATATTAACTAAGGCTTTAGCTAAAAAAGAAGGTTTTATTAAACATGATTTAATGGGTAAAACTGTAGATTATTCAGTTAGAAGTGTTATTACTGCACCTAAAGTAGATAGTAATTCTTATAAAAATATAGAAATACCATTTGGTTATTTAGGCGTACCATTACATGAAATATGTGTTTTATTTTATCCATTCTTTGTATATGAAATCAAAAATATAGTAGAAGACTGGTATTCTGAAAATAGAGATGTTCTTAATACTAATAAAAGAGTATCTATTGATGTTTCAGATGATTTTTCACAAGAAAAAATTAAAAAAATGATTAGTTTATTTATTTCTTCTCAGGAACATAGATTAGATGAGCTTAAAGTTACTGCTAAGACTATGGATGGAAAAACTAGTAAAATGTTTGTTTTTATTAAAGTAGATGATAAACTTAGGCATTGTACTATTTTAGATTTGTTATATATAACTGCAGCTAAAATAGTAGAAGACAAACATATTTATATGACTAGATATCCTGTTAATAGACATCATTCAATAGTTCCTTTAAGAATAAAGATATTAACTACTACCTCTACTAAAAAATCTAAAGTAAATAATAGATATTTTGAAAATTACCCTATAGTTGAAGATTTATTAAATCATTCAGTAGACAATCAATTTAGAGATTCAGTTGCAGTTCATTGTTCTTTATTAGCTGGTATTGATGGTGACTTTGATGGTGATACAGTTTCATTAAGAGGTGTATGGACACAAGAAGCTAATGAAGAAGCTGAAAAAATAATAAATGATCCTAAATTCTTATTAGATGAAAATGGTTATAATATTAGAACTCTTAAAAATGAAGCAATTCATACATTATATGCATTAACCAAATAAAAAAAAATACCGCATAATACTTTCATGTATTATGCGGTATTTTATTAAAATAAAGTAATATTCAATTCAGCAACAGATTTTCTGCACTCAAATAAAATATGTTCCTGTTCTGTAGCATATCCGTAAAGATTAATCAGATCAGTAATATCATCTTGTACTACTTTTGTACATCTCTTCTTAATAAGAAGAAGAAGCTGTCTGATTGAACTGCTTTCTGCCAAAATAATTTCTTCATTTTCATTCCATGTTGTTATTACATTGGCAGTATCAGGATTGTAAATAGTATGAAACTCACAGTTATCAACTGTGTATGCAATGGTAAATCTCAGTGATTCCCATATTCTATGAATCTTCTCGTTGTAATCTTCATAGTTTTCAGCCGCTTCTATAGCACGAATGCCTTCGATCATTTTCTGCTTAAGACTTTTTTCTTCCATATTAAAATCCTCCAAAATATTATTGATTTTTTATCAATTTTATAATATAAGTTTATTTTTTGATATAGTTTTCTATCGAGAGTCATTTTGAGATTGTTTTATAAAATCTAATTTTTTGATGAATTTTTCTGAAAAAAATTAGCTTAATTACTAAAAAATTTCGCAACAAATAATTACTAAAAACTGGATTTTTCCAGAAAAATCTATCAAAACTGAAGGAGTATTTTGTTTTATGGTAGAAAATATTAAAGTTCAAAAAAGATTATCTAAACAAACTGTTGATTTTAACAAAGATAAGATTTCTGATGCTATTACTAAAGCTTTAATTAAAGTAAATTCTGATACTGAAGAAAACATATTGAAGGCTAAAAATATTGCTTCTGAAATTGAAGAAAAATTAAAGAATGATAATTGTAAAGAAATAACGGTAGAACAAATTCAAGATTTAGTAGAAGATAAGTTAGTTACTAATTATAATACTAAAGTAATTAGAGAATATATGACTTATCGTAGTATTCAAACTATTGAAAGATTAAAAAATTTAGAATTAGATAATATTGATAAGCAAATTATTGATTCTTCTAATAATGAATTAATTAATGAGAATGCTAATCTTAATGCTCGTTCTCATGCAGGTAAAATGACTAAATTTGGTAATGAAAATGCTAAATGGTTTGCTAGTAAACATATTATACCTGAAAAGTTTATTAAATTGCATAATGATGGTTTATTTCATATACATGATTTAGATAATTGGGCAATTGGTTCTCATAACTGTTTATTTATAGATATGCGGCCTTTACTTAAAACAGGTTTCTTTACTGGTAATGGATCAGTAAGAGGAGCAAATTCATTAGCTGTTGCTTTTGATTTAATACCTATTATATTTCAATCTCAACAAAATAGTCAGTTTGGTGGTGTAGCTACTGCTCATATTGATTATGATCTTGAACCTTATGTTAATAAAACTTTTAAAAAGAATTTTATTAAAGCTACTAGATATTTAACTTATAAAATAGATACTCTTTTAAAATATTTGGGTATTGAAGATTCTCATATCAGATTTGATAAATTAAGTGAAATACTTATTGGAAGTGAATTAATTAATATTGAAAATAGTGATTTAAAAAATCATTTCCCTGAATATTATGATTATGCTTATAATGAAACTGTAGAAGAAGCCAAACAAGGCGCACAAGCTATGATCCATAATTTAAATACGATGTGTTCTAGAGCGGGTAAAATGTCTGCCCGAACCTATAGTAATATAGGGTAAGTTATTTATAACTTATAGAACAGGGAAAAATCGGTGAAGAACTTAAAAAAAAAATATAGAAAAAAAGTCAACCTTAAAGGTTGACAATAAGAACTATTTCCATTATAGTAATAGCTATAAAGAGAATTGTAAGTGTTGTATAGCGATGAGCTACCAACATTTTCTCTTTATTATTACCTTTAATATCTTTCTTTAAAAAATAATGAAAATATCCCCAGCAGAATGCATCTCTGCGAAGTTTAATGTTGTTGATAAAGTTTTTCATTTTACAATATCCTCCTTATAATTAATCTTTATCAATAATATAATATATATTTTTTCTATATTTATTTACATTTTTAAGAGAATACCGAGATCTTTATACTAATAAGGATTGTAACGCATAGATAGTGAGCATTATTTTAGAAGCAATAATCTATCCAAGAGTTCCCTGCGTCCTTTTATAAAGGATAAAAATGTATGCTGACCTAGATTGGAATAGACCAGTCGTAACTTACTAGTAATGGACAATGGTAAGGTATGAGAGCGATCTCTAGAAATAATAGATAAAAAGCTATTATGATAACAATACTTGTGGGACAAGTTCCATTCACATCGATTAATATGGGTACATGTACTTCATTAGCTGGCCGTATTGTAATTAATTCAATATTAGATGCTGAAATAGATGGATTAGGTGATCACGAAACACCTATATTCCCAATAGTTGTATTTAAAGTAAGAGCAGGTAAAAATAGATATTCTGGTGATCCTAATTATGATTTATATTTAAAAGCTATAGAATCTACTTCTAAGCGTATGTATCCTAATTATGTTAACTGTGATGCATCTTTCAATGCTCCTTTAATAGATGATGATGATATTGATACAGAAGCAGCTACTATGGGATGTAGAACAAGAGTAATGTCAGATATATTTGGATGGAAGGGTGTATCTGGTAAGGGTAATATTTCTCCTTGTACAATTAATCTTCCTTTAATTGCAGTTAAACATGGTATTTGTTTAGGTGAAAGAACTGAAGCTGATATTAAAGGATTCTATAATGAACTTGATGAAATGTTAGACTTTACATTAGAGCAGTTAGTTTATAGATTTGAATATCAGGGTAAACAGATTGCTATGTCTTCTGATTTTATGATGAGAGAAGGAACATGGAGATATGGTAAAACTTTAAGGCCTGATCAGCCTATTAAAGAATTACTTAAACATGGTTCTCTTGCTATTGGTTTCTGTGGATTAGCTGAAACTTTAGTTGCCCTTTATGGAAAGCATCATGGAGAAGATAAAGAAGTTTGGAAAGCTGGTTATAATATAGTTAAGTATATTAGAGATTATTGTGATAGAAAGACTAAAGAATTACAGCTTAATATTACTTGTTATGCTACTCCTGCAGAATCTACTTGTGGTAAATTTAGAAATGCTATATATAAGAAATATGGTAAGATTGAAGGCGTTTCTGATAGAGAATATATAACAAATTCTTTCCATATTCCTGTATGGTTTAAAATTACTGCAAAAGAAAAAATAGAATTAGAAGCACCATTCCATAAATTATGTAATGCGGGTCATATATCTTATGTAGAACTTGATGGTAATGCTAGAAATAATCCTGCAGCTATTCATTCTATAATTGATTATGCATTAGATATGGATATGGGTTATGTTTCAGTTAATTTTAATTTAGATAGATGTCCTAGATGCGGATATGAAGGTATTATAGGAAATGAATGCCCTAAATGTTTAGCAAAAGATAATGTGGATGTTCATATAAGTCGTATAAGGCGTGTGACGGGTTACTTGAACGGAGATTATACTGTAAGATTCAATCCCTTTAAGCAGGCCGAAGTAAGAGATAGAATAAAACATATGTAATCAATAAACAAGGTAAGTAGTTAATGCTACTTACCTTGCTTTTATTTTTTTATAAATTACAAACAGAAGAGTCCGTTTTTTCCGTTTTTGTTTACAATTTAAATTTCAATTTATAAATCAAATATATATAATTATTATGCAAAAGAATTCTTATATACTTTTGCATAATAACGTTATTATTTTGTATGTCATTGAAAGGAGAATTTTGTAAAATGACAAGGAAAGAAAGTATTGAAATTGCAATCAAAGATTGCAAGCACTACATCGACAAAGTCGAGACATTAAGTTCTTATATGGGCATGGATGTACCATATAAATTTAGCCTTAATTTCAGGCTTATGGCTGCTAATTATGGCGAACTTGATAATGATGAAGAAAGAGGAATGATAGAAGGACTTATAAATGATTATGCAGATGTAATTGTTAAGATTACTTCTAATACATCCCTTGAAACATTCAAGGAAGAAATTTCTAAATGTGATTTCATTTGGATAGATACGACAAAGTATCTGGCAATATTCTTGGCTAAATGGACTATTTTCCCAGATGAAAATGATGAAAATGATGAGAAGTTTCAGAAAGATCTTTCTGAGAAGATTTCATTCTATGAGCCATATCGTCCTTTCTTCAAGAAGCTTATCGAAAAACTTATTGAGAAAGATACAAAGAATGCTTCTCAGTACAAAAGATTTTTAATGGATATTGATTTATCCATTGGAGGACATAAGTTTATTTTCTAAAGACACAATTCTATACTCTCCTTTTTTATGAAAAATTACCCTAATAGATTTATTCTATTAGGGTAATTTTTTTTATATCATCATTTCAACAGTAACTATATTTTTATCTTTAGGATCCATTCTTATAGCAAATATAGATGAGAATATATGAGTATTAGTTAATAAATTTTTATCTTCTAAGTCAGTAAATAATTCTCTACCATTTAAAAATTCTTGTATATTTGCATTATTATGAATACAATCATTAATAAAATCATTAATTCTACGAATTATATTATCAAATACTAAATTAGAATAAAAAGAATTTTCAGCTTCTTCATTTGCAAATGAAGTAGGTAATAGATTTTCGCTATAAAGAAAATTTTTATCTACTATAAGATTCATAACTGGATGATTCTTATCCATAAATTTTCTACTTCTATCATTTTTAAAATTAATAAAAGGACATTCATCTACAATTGCTCTAATTCTTTCAAGTAATAGATTTCTATCTATATAATAAAAAATAGTTCTAGTAATTTTATGTAATTCATTTAAAGTTTTAAATTCTTCTTCAGTCAAAATATCTGAAGTATCAAATTTGTAAATATTATTTTCTATCATTTTCAATCTTCTCCGTAAATCTAAATTTTATTGGTTGTTCTCTATATTGAATGTTTAAATGTAAATAAGGATGACCATTATCTGTATATAATTTAACTGTATTAACTGAAGTAACTTGCCCATCATCCTTATATACAGTTCCATTCATACTATCAAATATAGGTTTTAAATAATTATCAACGTCTGGTCTAGTTAAAGGTTTTAAAAAATGTGTAATTGCTAATTCAAGTTTATTTTTACTATCACCTATGTTTTTAGGTATATCTAAATAAAATATTGCTTCAATTTTAACTTCGCCTAATGCAATTTTAAATTTAGGATTACATACTAAATCTTTAATAATTTTTTTTACTTTTTTCTTATAAGCTGCTCTCGGATCATACATTCTATTACCCAATTTTATTGATTTTCTAGGTCTTGCATAAGGTAAAGGCTCTAGTTCTATACTAAAATTTATTTCTTTAACAGGATTATATTTATTATTTAGATCAATTATTTTCTTAAGTTGTTCTGTATATTTATATCTAGATAAGATATAATTATCATCATAAATAAAATTAGCAATCATATACTATTAACCTCTTTCAGACTATTATAGAATTTAATTAATAGTTACAAATTTATTTAAATACTAAAAATTTAACCTCTAGGCAACCAATTACTAATTGCTTGTGTAAAACTATCAGTAAATCTTTGACCTGCTCCCATAACATAAGATAATCTATGCTCAATATTTTGAACAAATGCTGTACCAGGTTCTCTTCTTTCTACAGATACGCCTGCCATATTATCTAAGAATAAATGCATACTATAATTTTCTATAAGTTCTTTACCAGTATTTGCCATAACTAAAACAGGATATAAATCTTTAAAACTCATAGAAACTGTTATTTCTAATGGATATCCATCTTTAGACCAAAGATTTTGTTCTCCGCCTTTTTTATAAGACATTGATGTAACAACTGCCATATCAGAAGTAAACATTCCAGGTAAATCTAATCTACATATATAAGGAGATTTATAACCCATAATAGTATCTTCTCTAGGTAAAGATAAAGTTAATAATAATAAAAATGGTACATATACATAATTAAATATCGCATTTTTACTTCCATAAGGAGTACTAAATTTAAATTCCATATTTATAGATCTACTAAATTGAGAATCTTTCCATATTTCAGGGAAATATACATTACTACCTGCAATAGCAGTTGATAATACATCAATAGTAGAAGATGCGCCACCTATTAATGTATCTAATATGCTCTTACTATCTGTCTTAATACTCTCTAATTTATCAGATATTTTTTTTCCAAATTTTTTAGTACCATTCATAATATTTTGCATATTATCGCCTAATAAAAAGGAAACTTCTTTAGCCATATCAGATACTTGTGTAGCTGCACCTGCAACATTAGATGGACCAAATGAGTTGCTAACATCTTCACTTATAGAAATACTAGAAGGCGAAAATTTTAATGATTGATATAAAATATCTTGTAAAAAATTACCTGTTCCAGTGCCACTATTACTAAATAATGTTCCAAGATCAAAACCCATTTTAGTACCAACTGTATATAGCATTAATCTATACTGTTTTAAAAAAGCATCTTTAGCACTGCTAAATGTATAAAATCTTTGATCATGTTGAGTTACTTCATCACTAAATACATTTGATAAAAGTAATGAACTACCTAATTCTGTTATAGCATCACTAACATCGACATTTTCTCTATTAAAAATAACATCTTCATCATTGTTATCATTATTTTTTTTATAAGTATCTCTCATTACTGGTAATCCAGGTAAAATACCAACTGTATACATATCTGTATAAATAGTATTATAATACCAAGATTGATTGGGGTCAGTTACTTTATTTAATCTAAAAGGAGCGCCTTGAATGTTTAAATGATTATTTTCACTATTAGGATTATCTTCAGTTAAAACATTAGATGATGATTGTTCATAATCATTTAAAAATGAATTTTTTAATGTATCAATATTAGTTGTTTGAGCACTTCTTAATTGATCTTCAGTTAAATTAGTTAATTCAGATGCTTCAGCTAATCCAACTGTTTGTACTAAATATTCAATATCATTTATACAATTAGATACATTACCAGTTGATTCATATTCAAATCTAATTTCAGATGCATGATAATTTAAAATTGCATTATCAATATCTTCACAAGTACAGCCTAATGCATTTGCAGTAGCTTCTCTACCATTTCCTAATTGATCACAATAATAAAAAATAGCTCCTTGTAAAGTAGTATTTGAAAGATTTAAATTTTCATTTGCATATTGTGAAATTAAATATGTAGCTGTATTAGTAGCTTCATTATTTATTGTATTAAAATTATAAGAATTATATGCCATAATATATTAAGCAGACTATACTATAAAAGTATAGTCTGCTTATTCACCTAACTTTCTTTTTAAAAATTAGAATTCTCCTCTAGCTGTTTTTATTGCAGCTGAAGTTAAGCCATTCATAAAATCACTTATAGGAGTATTATTATTTAATTTGTTTATATTAGTTTTATTTGTTAATTCATCATTATTATTAGTTATACTTATATTATTAATGTTATCTGCAGTTTCTTGATTTACATTTAACATCTGACTTAATAATTGGATAATAGCTTTAAGTTGCTCATTATAATCTTTACCTTCAGGAATCTTAATATTATATTGCTGATTGAAATCTCCTGCACCCTTAGAAGTATCACCACCAGAAGATTTAGGTAATTGATAAGGAGTTCTAGTAGCAGTACCACCTTGAGCTGATGTACCTTCAGATGTAATAGCATTTCTACTTGCAGAATAAGGAGATAACATAACTTCAGGATTAACAGGTTTACCACTTGAATCATTAATTTCAAAATGCAAATGTTGTCCTGTAGATGCGCCAGTATTACCCATATGTCCAATAAGTTGGCCTTTCTTAATTTTATCACCAACTTTAAACATAGGAGCTTCAGCCATATGCATATATTTAATACGATAGCCATCTGAAGTTTTAAATGTAACTTCGTTTCCTAAGTCATTATTACTTCCTGTAAATAATTGTCCTGTTTCCGCTGGTACATTATAAGGATAATTATTTACATTATCTACTACACCATCCGCTACAGCATATAATTCAGGATTTCTAATAACTGAAGTAATATCAATACCTTTATGATTAATACCATATGAAGTATTAGTATCCTTACCTCCCCAATTTTTACCAAATCCAGTTGTAACTAAACTAAAATCTTTAGGATCAATTGGTAAATCAAATGGAGCATTTTTATTACCACCAGATAAAGCAGTATTATGTTGTCCATTAGTATTAGGAGTTATAACTTTAGTATCAATTGGAGGTTCTTCAATATAATCTTCAATATAAGTTGCTCCTGAAGTCATAGCATTATAAGCTTGAGCAGAAGTTTCTTTAAGAGATTTAATACTTTTACTTGTTCTCCATTAGCTTTTTGCCAAACTTCATAAGTTTTTCCAGTAGAAGCATTAGAACTACCACTAGCTGCATTAGCTGCTTGCATTGCTGAATAAGCACTAGTAGGCATTCCAGAAGGAGAACCAGATGATCCACTAGAAGAACCACTAGAACTATATGAAGATGTAGATACAGGTTTTAAGGCTTTTAAGAATTTACTTATTTCACCATTACCTTCAGCAGCATCAGATAATACACCAATTAAACCAGTTTTTTCATTACTATCTTGGCTTATACCTAAAGTATGCTTAACAACTTCAGTTACTCCTTCTTTATAATCATAATCATTTTTTCTTAAATAAGTCCAATATTTAAAGAAACGATGTATAAATGAATTAATTATTATATCTAATTTAGATGATTTATTATTATAATTTTCATCAATAGAATTAAAATTAAAACCAGTAAAAATACCTGAAGTAATTATACTATTAGATGTATCTTCTAAATTCTCATTATTAGCTTGAGCTTCTTTCATAGCATTATAAGCACTAGAAGGCATTCCATTATTTACAGTATTACTATCTTTATTAAGACTAAATAAATTACTAAAGAATTCACCAATACCAGTATTTACACTTTCAGCTACAGATGATACACCAGTAGTAACATTACTAACAACATCACCAATAGTTTCAAAGAAAGATTTATTTCTAGATTCTTCCTTTTGTCTAGCTGGATCATTATTTTCTGTAACTTCTGGTATTTCCATTCTAACAGTACCATCTGATTCTCTAATAATTTTAGATTTTACTCCAGACATATAATCATAAATTTTACTTACAACTTGAAGTATACTTAATCTTTCAGATGAAGCTATATCATTTTTAGATAAAGGACTATCAGAAATAGCAACTTCTCCTTCACCTTCAGTTGTACCTTCAATTTCATCAAGAGTAGACGATAATTTAGCAGAATTTTCACTTTGTAAAGCTTCATATTCTTCTTCTTGTTTCTTAGCAATAACTTGACGTAATGCATCTTTAATAGGCTGTGGTATGAAAGGATTATTGAGAAGAAGATCTTGTTTAAATGGATCATGTACAATATCATCAATAATAGAATCAACAGCACCACCAAAGAATCCTTTAATTGCATTAAGAGGATTTCCAGTAGCTGCACCTTCAATAGCACCAGAGAAAGCATTTTTATTCATCTTAAATAATTTTCCTACTACAGGAATATTTTCTAAGAATCCACCATCTCCAGCAATATTATTTAAAAGTCCGCCTATAAGAGGTACATTAGTAATTGCATTATTAATTAAATTACCACTAGATTCTCCTGATATAGTAGAAGTATTTGTCTTTTCAGAAGAATCAGCTTCATCTAATTCAAGAGAAGTTCTACCATCTTCTCCGCCTTCAACAACTTTAACTTTACTAGTTTTATGTAAGAAATAATCATGAATATCAATAAGAGTTTCAAGTATAGCATTTCTTTCAGCAGTACCTTTAGGGTCATTAACATGGAAACAGTTATCATCTTTACCCATTTCAGCAATTTCTGAAAGAGCTTCACTATTTTCTGCTGATTCTTGAGGAGTATTTAATCTAGCATTAGTTGTAATTGCTTCATCTGTAGCATTATCATATTTATTTTGTATTTTAGCTTTATCTTCATCGCTAATATCTTCTTGAATTTCTTCTCCGTCTCCAAATAAGCCTTTAAAGAAATCACCAATAACAGGAATACCATATACAAAATCTTTAACGCCATTAATGATTCCGCCAAAGAAATCACCAATACCGCCAAATAATCCACCAAAGAATCCACAAATACCATCCCAAATACTTTTAAATGCACCTGAGAAGTCTTCCCATGCACCACTAAAATCGCCTTGGAATAATTTAAATATACTACCAAAGAACTTACCTATACCATCAAATAATCCACCAAAGAATTCAAATACGCCACCTACATATTTCTTAACTCCATTAATGAATCCACCAACAACATCTTTTATAGCATTAAATATACCACCTACATATTTACCAAAGAATTCAAATAAAGTACCTAATATTGGTTTTAAGAAATCAATAATACCATTAAATACTTTACCAACTTCTTCAAATACTGGCTTAAGCATATTAATACCTGTATTAAAGAAATTACCAATTTCATCAAATATTGGTCCTACAGTTTCCATTATACCGCTAAAGAAATCTTCAACTCCTTTAAATAATGGATCTAAGAATCCGAAAATTTCATCAAAGAAATCTCTAATAGGCTGCATGCTTCCTTCACCAAAGAAGCTTTCGAGTATATCTAATGGAGCATCTATAAATATAGATTTAAGAATATTTGGAATATCTTTAATTAAATCCCAAAGTGCGCCAACTAAACTCTTAACTACATTAAATAAAATTTCTGGCAATTTAGCTACTAAGTTAACTACTAATTTAGCAGCACCTGCAATAACACCGCCAAGTAATTTAGGAATAGCACCTATAATACCCTTAAGTATCTGAGGTAAGCTTTTAACTAAACCAGTTACAACATTCATAGCAGCATCAACTAAATGATCAAGAATATTGGGAAGCTGATCTGCAATTGTATATACAAAATTAACAATACCATCAACTACACCTTCTAATAAATTAGGAAGTGCATCAGTAATAGAACTAATAACTCCAGGTATAGTATCTACTAAACCTACTATAGCATTAACTAAACCGTCACCAATAGAAGATAAAATATTAGGAAGTTCATCACTAAGAGTACCAATAATACCTTTATTGCCAGGTGTACCATCACCAAATAAGCCTTCCATTATATTATTAATACCATCTTTTAAAGCAGCAGGAAATTCTTCAAAGAAAGATTTAAGCTTTTGGCCTATATTAGAAAATGCATTTTTAACTACATCCATAGCGCCTTTAGGATCTTGCCCTATAAAACCACCTATGAAACCTATTACAGCTCCAATTCCACCACCTATAAGAGTACCTATACCAGGGAAGATAGAGCCTATTGCCATACCTAAACCGCCCCATTTAAGAGCTTGTTTACCAGCATTTTTAAGTTTATCACCCATAGTTTTACCAGTTTGACCCATAAGTGTTTGCGCAATTAAATCTTTTCCTTTAGCGCCACTTTCTTTAGCAGCTTTATAATCAGATACAGTAGTACCTATAAATGCCACAGCACCACCAACACCTGCCGCTGCTCTTAATGCACCTGAATTAGCTTTTATACCACCACTACTAGCTGCTCCTGTAGCACCTGCGCCACCTAAAGCAGTTGTTGCGCCATTTCCTAAAGCATCTGCACCTTCAGCAGCAACATTACTACCACCTAAAAGTTTACTACCTATTTTACCTAAAAGACCACCTTTAGATGATAATTTTGTACCAAGAGCATTTCCTATTTTAGTTTTACCTATAGCTGCAAGTATTTTAGTACCAAATAATTTAAACGATTTAACTACTTTACCTAAAATAAATTTCTTTACTGCATTAAATTTATTTTTTACCCATAAGAAAGCAGGAGTTAAAAATGTTAATAATTTAGCAAAAATACCTTTTTTATTCTTAGGATCAGTATTTCCTGCAGTTGTTTCAGCAGCTTCAGCTTGTCTTATCTGAATTTTATCATCTGCATCTTTTATAGCTTGCTGTTCTTTTTCTGCTTGTTGTTCTTTAGCAGATTTACCTAATTTTTTATTTTTAAAGAAATTTTTAATTTTATCTTTAGTTTTCTTAAAAAATCCAACTTTCTTAATAGGCGATACTGGTTCATCACTAAAACCACTATCTGAAGGTTCAGGCCCAGTAACCATATTACTATCATCTACAACATCATTCATGCTATTAAATATACTAAATTGATCATTTTCAGTTGTAGCTTCAGTAGTTGGTTTTTTAATTATATTTGCAAGTAATTTATCAATACCATTATTAATTACATTTGAAATATCACTAAATGCTTTAAGAACTTTATCATGAAATTCTTCATTTTTCTGATAAATTGCACCAGGATCACCCTTTTTAGCAGCTTCATCAGTTTTTCTATTTTTTCTGTTTATATGTTCTGTATATTTACGTTTATAATCTTCTAATTCTTCATTAGACCATTTATTAGAATTTTTAAGAGAATTAAACATATTCTCTCGTTCAGTATCATCCATTGTATCAAGAAGATACATAGATTTAGTGCCTCTACCTTTTAATTTAGATATTCTATTTCTAGCATATTCTTTTCTTTCATTTTCATTTAAAGAATCATAGGCACCTCTGAACATTTCAGCATCAGCTTTACCTTTTAATAAACGGTCTCTCTGTTTTTCTCTAAAGCCTTTGCCTATATTAGTAGCAGTTTTTATAATACCACCAAGAAGACCGCCAATGAGTCCATGATGTTTTCCTTTACCATTACCAATTAATAAATGCTCAATATTTAAGAAACGTCTTCCTACAAAACCTAATATTCGACCAAATAAACCTCCTCTACCAAATACTTTTTTAGTAATACCTACAACAATTTTAGTTGCAGCACTAGTTAAGATTTTGATAGCAGATAAAGCAATATATTTTACTTCATCTAAAATAGGAGATAAAGCTTCTTTAAAGAATGTTTTAAGTCTATCTTTAAGGAAACTAAAAGTTTCAGTTATTGGTTTAAAAGCTTCTGCTAAAAAGTCTTTAATCTTATCAAAAACATCTTCTTTTAATCTTTGTAAAAATGGTCTATCATCTTTTTCTTTACCATCTCCACGAATAGCCGCAAGAATAGGATTAAACAATGAAGTTTTTGCTCTTGCCCATAAATTATGGAAAAGACCTTTTTTCAAATCAAATCCATCTTCTTCTTCGCCTGAACCTATAATAACAGCTTTCATTGGATCTATTATTGAAAGTTCGAAACGTTTTTTAAGAAGACTAAGAAGAGATGATTTTGATCCCATTTTCTGCATCTCTTCATTATTTCCAATTAAAAGATTTTTAAATTGTGTTAAAACATTATTAGAAAGTTTGTCTTTTATGATATCAAACATACTAGTATCTCTATCATAGCCTAATTTTCCTTTAAAGGCTTCAAGCATTCTAGTACCTAATAAACCAAAAAGACCTTTTTTGTTATATTTTTCGTTATCTTTATCATCACCTAAAAGTTTATTTTTTAAAGGTGATATTATAGTATTTTTAATAGGTTCAAATACATGTAAATTAATTTTTTCTTTAATAACACCAAATATAGTATTTTCTTCGCCTTTAATTTTATCTGCATCTTTACCTATTATAGCATTTTTAATAGAAGGAGCAATTGAACGATCAAATTTTTCTTTAATAATACCAAATATTCCTTGTTCTTTACTTATATCGTCTTTACCTATTATAATATCTTTTATTTTATCTTTTAAAGGTTCAATTACACTTAAATTTAATCTTGCTAATAATACACTAAATATATTTTTATCTTTATCTATTTTATCTCCATCTTTTCCAATTATTAAATCTTTAAAAGGAGCTAAAATATGAAGATCAAATTTTCTTAATAATACTGCAGGAATAGAAGAATTTTCATCTATTTTATCTTTGTCACTGCCTATTAAGAAATTTCTAAATTTATTAGTAATTGCATTTAATTTTCTCTTTAATTTATCAAAGATACCTTCTCTAGGATTATTTAATTTTGCTTCATCAGTAGTATCTAAAGGAGCATTAGTCTCCATAACACTATTATCTTCAGCATTATTAAATGCATTAAAGATATCAAATCTAGAATCTTCTCCCTTAGATAAAGTTGTTTCATAAGGTTTATCACTATCTCCAGTATTTCTTAATAAATCAACTTTATTTCCAGTTAATGTACTATATAAACTAGTTATAGTTACATTTAAAGAATCTAACATTTCTGCTGCTCTAACATCACTAACATGGAAGCAGTGGGATTCTTGTCCTAATTCAAGAATTTTTTGTACAAAATCATGTGTAGTACCTAAAATATCAAGAGAAGCACGCTGACTATCATCAAGATTTTCTAATGTATCATTTAAATTAATTATATTTTCTTGACCTTCAATGGGAACTATTTTATTTTCTTCCATAGTTTTCCATTGTTTTTCTTCAAGTTTCTTAGTTTGTTCTCTTTTATATCTTTCAGCAGAATCTTTACTAAAAAATGCTCTAATTCTATATCCTAAACTTTCTTCAATACTTTTTTCATCTTTAGCTTTACCAGTAAGAAAATTCATAAATACATCTTTAATTTTAGATGTAATATTTTTTATAATACCATCTTTATTATTAAATAGTAATTCAGAAAGCTTAGTAGATAAATGCTTAGCGCCTCTATATATTAATCTAAATGGAGTTGATAAAACCAACTTCATTTTTCCTACAATATCTTTTTCATTCCATTTTTCAATGAAATCATCCTTAAATGATTTTCCAGATGAATTCCAAGTATCTAATTTATCACTATTTAAAAACTTATTATTTTCATCATTCTTATCATCATTAGGATTATAAAGCATATCTTGAGTATATATTTGCGAAGCTCCACCAGTAGCTTGTATAACTCTAGCTGTTGTAGGTCCATTACCAGTTATTTGTGAAGAACCCCAACCATTTGTCATTCCTTCATTATACAGTTTTTTAGTATAATCTGAAGAGTTTTTCATTGAATTAGCAAAACCTTGTTGCATTCCATATAAATTAGACATATGACTAGTATTATTTTTAGTCATTTCACTAAGCATATTTGCAATATTATAGAAATCTTCTTTTGAAGTACCAAGTCTATTTAGTAATGCTAAATCATCTTTAGAAAAACCAGAAACATCAAGTTTACCATTATTTAATCCTAAATTTTTTACTTGGCTTAATGTAAATAAAGTATTTTCAGCAGCTTGATCTAAACCTTTTTTCTTAGCATTTATAGTATTTAGTTTATTTTGAGCTGATACATCGCCTTTTATAGCTTGTTTTCTTAATTCGTTAATTTCTTTTTCACTTAAGCCATTATTTTTATATAAAGTTGCTTTAACAGCATCTACTGTTGCAGATCCTTCAGACAAAGTTGATCGTTTTAATTGATCTAAACTTTCTCTATCTAGTTTAGATTTATCTGTTAAAGTACCACCATATTTATCATAATCTACAGCTAATTCTCCTCTACCTGAAACCGCAGAGTAAATTTTACTTAATAATGTAGGAATTATTTCAGTTATAGCTTTATTTGCTTTTCCATTATAAGCCATAGGGCCTTTATTGTAATTAAGACATTTTCATGGCTTCTTTTTTAGAATCAAAATCAATTCCTAAAAGATCAGTAATAAAATTACCTTTTCCTTTGCGTTTAAGATATCCCATTTGTCCTATTACAAATCTAGGAATATCTTTAATTGATTGATTTAAATTTTCCATTGATTTTTTAAAATCTTCTGGCATTACAAATTCTATAGCTTTTTTAGAAATAAGCTTCATAGGATCAGATACAATAGATGATTTTAGCATACTCAGCGTATCACCATCAACCATACCTGATGCCATACCAAATGGTGAATTATTAATTACTTCTTCTATATATTTTTTAAGATCAATGACTCCACTAAATCCAAATATTTTGTCATAAACATTTTGGTATTCTTTATCACTTTTCTTTGGATTTAAACCTTCTATACTTTCTTGTATAGCAGTTAACGCATTTAAATTTCTATCATAGTATTCAAGAGTTTTGTCATAAAAATTTTGAGTAACATCGATATTAAACTGTGCAAGTTGTTCGACTTGCTCCGAAATATGATCTAAAGAACCTACAATTCTATCTGTCATTCCTTTAGAAATAGCAAATAGCTGTTTACCATCAGTACCAACTTTTGTATTAGAGATTCTAATTACATTACTATTAAATTCTCTATCATCAATAGTCATTTTACGATTGTCATTTGAATATTGATATATATCTCCTGATGATTCAAGTTCTTTACTAGAAAAATCACTATTGGGATCACCAAATGAATCACTATCAAAGCCTTCATCTAATCCACCCCAATCATCATCACCAAAATCCATACCCATTGATTTAGCCATTTCTTTTTCTGCTCTTTCAGAATTACCAAACCAATGACCAGATTTTATATCTTCTAAAGCATTTTTTACAAAATCTTTAGCTGCACCTTTGCCCATATTCCAGTAATCATTAGCTTTACCTTTAATAGACGAAGATGATGATTTATTAAAGACATTTTCTTTTAACCATTCATTAGAACTTTCAGTTGCTTCTTTAGCATTTGGAAGTGCTTCATCTAAAAAATAATCTTTTAATGCGCCACCAAATGACTTAACAAAGTTCTTTCCGAAACCCTTTGGCATAGTTTAATATCACCTCTTGATTATCTATCGATAAGTTATCAAAATTAATGTCTTGTTCCATTAATAAAAAATATACTATTTAATATATATATAAGAATTAAAAAAAATAGAATCACCCAAAAGATGATTCTATTAAATTATAATAATATAATAAATTTAAAATTTAGCTTTCATAATCATCATTTTCAAATAAATCATGATATTCATAGCCTATATATTTAATTTCTTCTGGCATTCTTATTTCATTAAAATTAAATTTTTCATTACGAAATTTTTTAGCTGCAGATAAAATTTCAATTCCTACAGCTATAATATCTTTTACTAATTTTAAATCATCAATAGAATTTATATATT
>Ga0247609_10002329_pt1 | contig 20338 bp, 10 predicted proteins | sample 172DNAGHGlowgp2_FD_193487 | JGI IMG/M metagenome (GOLD analysis project Ga0247609, IMG submission 193487) | Sheep rumen microbial communities from Palmerston North, Manawatu-Wanganui, New Zealand - 1728 DNA GHGlow gp2 | ecosystem: Host-associated > Mammals > Digestive system > Stomach > Rumen ...
CAGGGTGGGGGAGGTGTCTACTACCACTTGTCGTACTGGGGACGTCCGCACGACTACATATGGCTGACGACGACACAGCCGGGCCTGGTCTACTCCGAGATGAAAGCTGCCTACGACCATAACTGCCGTAAGTTGTGGATAGTCAACGTCCACGACCCGAAGGTGGCGGCTTATGATCTGGAGCTGTTCCTCGATATGGCGTGGGATATCAAAAGCCTCACCCCCAGCCCCTCTCCGAAAGAGAGGGGAGTGATTACCATTGAGCAGCATCTGGAGCGGTGGCTGTGTACGCAGTTCGGCCAGGAGGTGGGCAAGGCGGTATTCCCCGCCATGAAGGAGCTGTATCGTCTCTGCGGCATCCGCAAGCCAGAGTTCATGGGCTGGACGCAGGTGGAACTCAGTGATAGAAAAGCCTATCCCCGTGGCCGTTCGCACGTCATCGATACGGAGTTCTCGGAGTCGGAGTTCGGCAACGAGATGGACCGTTACCTGCAAGACTATGCCAAGGCTTGCAACATTGCAGACCAGTATGCCAGCAAGGTGCGTCCCGAGCTGCGCGATGCCTACTTTGCCGCCGTACAGTATCCGTTGAAGGGTGCCAAGGCCATGGCCGAGAAGATGCTCTTTGCCCAGAAAGCCCGCTCAAAGTATCAGGGACAGACCGACAAGGCTTTGGAAGGCCGCGAGGACTATATGAAGGCCACGGCAGCAACGAGCATCCGTGCCTACCGTGAGATTCAAGCGCTCACCAGACAGTATAATGCGCTGGGCAGCGGCAAGTGGAAGGGTATCATGAACATGATGCCGCGCGAACTGCCGGTGTTCAACCCGCCGACGCTGCCTTACCTGCCCGAAGACCTCAGTCTCAACGCCCCGGCGCTGAGTAGCAGCAGTCCTAAAGGCAACGACTTCGTAGCCCGCAATGCCTGCGATTTCACTCGCTTCACCCCTCCTTCGGAGGGGCAGGGGGAGGCTGCCGTTATCCAGATGCTCGGCCACTCTATGAATGCCGTCAGTATCCCTAAGGGCTGTGAACTTGTCTATGAGTTTGAGACCGCCAAGGAGGGCGATGCTACGCTCTATACCGCTATGATTCCCACGCAGCCCAATGACAAGGGCGACCTGCGCTATCAAGTTTCCCTTGACAACCAGGAGCCTGTGGTCATCTCGCTGAAAGAGAAATACCGTTCAGACTTCTGGAAGTTGAGCGTGCTCCGTGGGCAGGCCTTGAAGACTACCCCCGTGAAGGTGTCGAAGGGCAAGCACACCCTGAGGATTAAGGCCCTCGACGACCATATCATAGCCGACCAGTGGATGCTGGATTTCAAGCAGGGCCGTAAGTTCTATGTGATACCCGTGAATTAATTGATAATTGACAATTGACAATTGAAAATTATGAATTATGAAACATCTTCTGAACAGTTTATTCTTTATTCTTTTTTCATTATTCTTTAGCAGCGTAGCTGCGCAGAAGAGTGAGGTTGTTTACCTCTCCGGTCACGGACCTGAGGATGCCGTGAAGTGGGAGTTCCGCTGCTCCGAGGGGATGCGCTCCGGCAAGTGGGGCAAGATTGATGTGCCCTCTTGCTGGGAGCAACAAGGCTATGGCGGACTGACCTACGGTCGCTACTATATCTACGACCGCGAAGGCGAGAAGAAATGGGCCGACCGCCACGACAACCGGCTTACCAAGGAGTATGGCGAGTACCGCTACCGTTTTGCGGTGCCCCGCCAGTGGGAAGGCCGTCAGGTGAGCATCGTCTTCGAGGGTGCCATGACCGATACCGAGGTGAAAGTCAACGGTCAGCAGGCAGGTGCCGTACACCAGGGCGGCTTTTACAGGTTCAGTTACGACATTACCGACAAGCTGCTTTATGGCAAGAAGAACCTGCTGGAAGTGAAGGTCAGCAAGCACTCTGCCGACAAGTCGGTGAACGCTGCTGAGCGCCGTGCCGACTGGTGGCTCTTTGGCGGCATCTACCGTCCCGTCTACCTGGTGGCCAAGCCACAGACGCAGATAGCGCATGTGGCTATCGATGCCCGTGCCGACGGCAGGCTGCGTGCCAATCTGCGCTGTAAGAACCTCAAGGGTGGCGAGCAGCTGGAGATGACTATCCAGCGCAAGGGCGACAACCTGGCATCGGGCCGACAGCTGGTGGCGCTGAAAGCCGTTGACAGCCAGACGGTAGAGACACGTTTTCAGAACGTCAAGCCCTGGGACACGGAGCACCCTAACCTCTACGAGATAACATTCCGTCTGCTGTCTAACGGCGATAACATCTATGAGACGACAGAGACCATCGGTTTCCGTACGCTGGAGTTCCGTCCCCACGACGGTATCTACCTCAACGACGTCAAGTTGCTGGTGAAGGGTACCAACCGCCATTGTTTCGACCCCGAGACGGGCCGTTCGGTGAGTCATGAGCGCAACCTGCAGGATATCCGTCTCATCAGGCAGATGAACATGAACGCCGTACGCTCACACTATCCCCCCGATGTGGACTTCCTCAACCTATGCGACTCCTTAGGCGTGCTCTATCTGAACGAGCTGGCAGGCTGGCAGAACAGTTACAGCGATGCCGTGGGCCATAAGCTGGTGCGCGAGATGGTGGAGCGCGACGTGAACCACCCCTGCCTCTTCCTCTGGAGCAACGGCAATGAGGGCGGTTTCAATACCCACCTCGACGGCGACTTCGCCCTCTACGACCCGCAGCAGCGCCACGTGGTACATGCCTGGGCCGACTTCGACGGGCTGGACTGCCGCCACTATCCCACCATGGCCGACCAGGCCTACCGCCTGGAACATGGGCAGACGGTGTTTATGATGACCGAGTTCCTGCACAGCCTCTACGACCGTGGCCAGGGTGCCGGTCTGGAGGGTATGTGGGCAAAGTTCCGCCGTTCGCGCCTCTTTGCCGGTGGCTTTATCTGGGCCTACGTCGACGAGACCGTCCACCGCCGCGATACCGACAAGATGGACACCTATGGCCCTAATGCCCCCGACGGCATTGTCAGTGCCGAGCGCCAGCCCTTAGGCAGTTTCTATACCGTCCGTCAGGTGTGGTCGCCCATACAAGTCAAGGATTTCGAGGCCAGTCCCCGTTCGTTCCGTGGCTCGTTTGCTGTTGAGAACGGCTATCTGTTCAGCCGGCTGAGTGAGGTGACGATGAAGTGGAAGAGCCTCACCCCCAGCCCCTCTCCGAAAGAGAGGGGAGTGAATAGTTCTGCGGAGATTGTTGCTGAGGGAACAGTGACATTGCCTGACATTGCCCCCGGCGAAACAGGACATGCACACTTTGAACTGCCGAAGGACTATCATAAGGGCGATATCCTGAAGTTGGAGGCCTATAACCAGCAGGGCGACACCGTCTGCACCTGGACCTTCCCCATCAAGCGGCCCGTGGAATATTTCGCCGCCACCGTTCCCGACGCGTCAGCGTCGGGCACCATCACCGAGCAAGACACCCTCATCACCCTCTCTGCCGGTGGCGTGACGGCCAGGCTGAGCAAGAACACCGGTCTGCTTGCCTCGTTGCAGAAGGGCGACACCATAGTGCCGCTGACCAACGGACCGCTGCCCGTGGGCATCAAGGCACAGTTGCGTGAGATGAAGATAGATAAGGAACACGCGCGTGTGGTGGCCAAATACGACGGCGGCATCGACAGCATCATCTGGCGCATGACGCCCGACGGACTGCTGGGCATGGAGGTGCTGATGCTTAACTGGCGCACCGATAACAAAATGAAAGACAACTACCTGCCTGAGAAGTGCTACAACCTCGGACTGACGTTCAGTTATCCTGAGGAGGTCGTCAGCGGCATGCGCTGGATGGGCCGCGGCCCTTACCGCGTGTGGAAGAACCGCCTGCCGGGGCCTCAGTATGGTGTCTGGCAGAAGGACTACAACAATACCGTCACCGGCGAATACTACTATCCCCAAATCTATCCTGAGTTCAAGGGCTATCATGCCAACCTCTATTGGGTGACGTTAGAGCGAGAAACGAGGAAGGAGGAAGGAGGAACGGGGAACGAGGGTGGCCTTACCGTCTACACCGAGACCGACGGCCTCTACCTGCGGGTGTTTACCGCCGAGGAGCAGCGCGACCGCGAGGGGCGCGGCAAGAGTGTGCCTGAGTGGCCTGAGGGCGACCTGTCGTTCCTGCTGGCCATACCCGCCGTCAACTCTCAGGGTGCCGATGGCGAACCCTATACCATCAAGATCCGAAAGGACGATGCTGGCTATCGTATTAAACTATGGATTCAACTTTGACTATGAAACATTTTTCTTTTATCCTAACCGTCGTTTTGAGTGTGCTGACAGGCAAGACAGCAGCAGAGACTCAGAGATCCTACAACCTGGTGTTCATCGGCAATAGCATCACCTATGGTGCCCTGCATGAGCAGCGTGAGCTGACGGCGCCGCCCGTCCAGTGTGCCCGCTGGCTGTCACAGCAGGAAGGCATCGACACCGTCTACTTCAAGAACTGCGGGCGAAGCGGAAAGACCTCCTACCACTTCCTCCCTGACGCCGCCGACGTGATACCGGCAGGCGACAAGACCTATTTCGCCGATGTGGTCAAGAGTACTCGCGAGCTGGTAAAGACCCATCCGGGACTGCCCTTGGTGTTCAGCTTCAAGCTGGGCACCAACGATGCCGTGGAACGCAAGCATAATGCCCATACTGAGCCGGCCGATTATGCCAGGAACCTGACGGTCATCATCGACTCCCTGCTCCGCCTGTGGCCCGATGCCCATGTCGTGCTCAACCGTCCTATCTATAACACCTCTGACTATGTCACTAAGAACGGCTCCGTGGCCTCCAAGAAGAGCCTGAAGCTGCTGGCTGCCTATTACCAGCAGTTCCAGACCGTCGTTGCCAACAGCAAGGCTGGTCATGTGCATATTGGCGATGCCGATGCCTACGACTATTTCCTGAAGCATTACCTGACGGATATTGTTGAGGAGAAGGATGCCCACGGCAAGTCCTACTGGCTGCACCCCAATGAGAAGGGTGGTCAGATGTTGGGCGAGTACTGGGGTAAGGCCCTGCTGCCTGTGCTGAAGGCCATGCCCGCCATTGACCCGCTGAAGGGAAAGAAGATAGGCTTCATCGGCGACAGTTATGTGCGCAACCACCGTGAGCCGGTAGAAAACACGTGGCACTACAAGTTTGCCCGCAAGCACGGCATGGAGTATTATAACTATGGCAGAAACGGCAACTGCATCGCCCTCGACCTGAAGCAGTGGGGCACGGCCATGTACAAGCGCTATACTGAGATGCGCGACGACCTTGACTATGTGGTGGTGGTGGCCGGTCATAACGATGCCTCTGGCAACAGGATCGACAGCATCGGTATCGACACGTTCAAGGAGCGTCTGGCCATCTTGTGTGAGGGCCTTATCGAGAAATATCCCAAGGCCCAGCTGTTCTTCTTTACCCCCTGGACCTGCCAGAACTTCATTGGCAGCAAGCGCCAGGTGGTGGTCGATGCCATGCTTGAGGTGTGCGGCAGTTATGGCATACCGGTGTTCGATGCAGCCCGCAACAGTAATATCTTCGTGCGCAGCGAACAGTTTCGCAAAATCTACTTTCAGGGCGGCAAAGGTACGGACACGGCCCACCTTAACGCCCGTGGCCACGACCGGTTCCTGCCCATAGCCGAGCACTTTATCCTGCAGTATGTGAGATGATGGTGGCCGACGGTGAACGATAATACTGAATTACGTACAAACGTCCTGCTTGTAGGCGGGACGTTTTCCGTACTTTTGCGGCAGGAAAACAACTAAAAACATCTTTAAGTATGAAAACAACGCTACTGACTTTAGCTTTCGCTTTGTCGACCATGCTGCCCATGGCAGCTCAAACAGCCAATATGCAGGACCGTGGGCTCTGGGGCTCTATTGCCGTGGCTCCCGCTTCGGGAGCCATCAATCTCGGCGACTACCAGAGCGCCAACAACAAGGTGCTGCTCACCTGGCGCATGTTGCCCGGTGACACCGAGGACACCGCGTTCGATATCTGGCGCAAGATGGGCGACAACGGAACGTGGTCGTGTGTGAACGATATTCTCAAGACTGGGAAAAAAGCTATTCGGGGCACCAACTATCAGCATAATCCGCTAACAACCATTACCGGCGACATACACTACCGTCTGACCTACGCCGGACAGAAGGACTGCGACACCTATATTGGCGAATACACCATGAAGGCAGAGCAGGCCAAGGCCAAGGTGCCCTATATCTCTATCCCCCTGAAGACTACCGAGGATGTCAGCACCATCTCTACCTTCAAGTATCAGGCCAACGATATGTCGGTGGGCGACCTCGACGGCGACGGGCAGTTTGAGATTGTGGTGAAGCGCCTGCTGACCTACTACGATGCCGAGGGTAACGTGACAGGCACCAGCGAGGGTGCTGGCGACAGCGACCCGAGGGCTCAGCATATCGCCATCTTCGATGCCTATAAGTTGGACGGCACGTTCATGTGGCGTGTCATGTCGGGGCCTAACATCATTGCTGGCAACTCCATCAACTTTGCCGTGGCCGATCTCGATGGCGACGGCTGCGCTGAGGTGGTGACGAAGACCGGCGAGGGTACCGTCTTTGGCGACGGTTACACCATTCCCGATACCGACGGCGACGGCAAGACCGACTACCGCAGCGTGTGGCCCGCCGGTCACTATACCGGCGACGGTCCCAAGGGCTACGGTGGTCCTGAGTTCTTCTCTGTCATTGACGGTAAGACCGGCAAGGAGCTGGCCCGTGCCAACTTCATCGCCCGTGGTCCTGAGGGGCAGACACCCGCAGAGTGGGCCAAGAACTGGGAGGCTAACGACTGGAAATGGGATCCGCGTACCAAGAAGTACACGTGGAAACTGGCTAACTCCTTACGCTTAGGCGTGGCAGAGTTCACGGGTAGGGGCAAGCAGATATTCTTGGGCCGTGGCGTGTACGGCCGGACGGTCGTCGAGGGCTGGCAGTATGATGCCACGCCCGACGGTGAGTTTGCCGGTAAGTTGACCCGTCTCTGGAAGATTGACACCGACGATGCCGGCGGGCAGGACAAGAATAAGGACGGAAAACCCTATAGTGCCTATGCCAGTCAGGGCAATCACGCCTTTAACGTGGCCGACCTCGACGGCGACGGTCTCGATGAGGTGATGTACGGCTCGTGTGCCTGGGATAACGATGGTACCGGCCTGTGGTCTACGGGCCTGGGACATGGCGATGCCAACCATGTGGGCGTGTTCCAGAAAGACTATTCCGGCCTGCAGGTGTACCACTGCTTAGAGACAGGTGTTACCGAGGTGGCGCTCCATGATGCCAAGACGGGCAGCACCATCTGGGACATCCGCTCTGCTACTGCCAGCGACCAGGGCCGCTGCATGGTGGCCGACGTTGACCCCGCCTCGCCGGGCTGTGAGTTCTGGAAATACGGCAACGAACTGTTCACACAGAATGGCAAGGAACTGAAGGATAATGATGGTAACCGTAAAAAGGAAAGTTCGGCCAATGCCGGCATCTGGTTCGATGGCTATCTGAACCGCCAGATGATCAACGAGGGTATCATCCAGAGTTTCTCTCATGGCCGCACCTTCACCATCTACCGTTACGATATTTCGTTTAACAACAGCACCAAGTCCAATCCCGGCTGGTATGGCGATATGCTTGGCGACTGGCGCGAGGAGTTCATCGTGCCCAGCTCCGACAAAGTGACCGATATTAAGGTGTTCTCTACCTGGTATCCCACCGAGCACCGCATACCCTGGCTCATGACCGACCATACCTACTATATGCAGTGCATCCACGAGCAGGTGGGCTACAACCAGCCTACCAACGTGGGCTACTACTTAGGCAGCGACCGCAAGAGCGATGCCGAGATCTGGGAGGCTGCCGCCAAGGCTGAGGCCGACCGTCTGGCCGCCCGCGAACAGACACTGACCAATGTTCAGCGCGTTAAGACGGTTCAGGCTGATGATGCCTGGTATAACCTCATGGGGCAGAAGGTTGACAGCCCAGTTCGTGGAGGCGTCTACATCCATGGTGGCAAGAAAGTGATGGTGAAATAGAAGAGCAGTTTTATGAAAAGAGTCGTGTTTTTTGTACCGCGCACATACTTGCTGGGCACCACACCGTATTTAGCCTTGAAGCACTTGTTAAAGTAACTGGGGTCCTGGAAGCCCACTTTATAACTCACCTCAGCAACAGTCAGTTCGCCGTCGGCCAGAAGGTCGGCGGCTTTTTGCAGACGAGCTTCCTGCAGGTATTTGTTGGGCGACATACCCGTCATCTCCTTCACCTTGCCGTAGAACTTCGTGCGGCCTATGTTCATCATCTGTGCTAGCAGGTCTACGCTGAAGGTGCTCTCGCCTATATGCTGGGCTGTTAGTATGGCCAGTTTGTCGAGGAACAGTTTGTCGGCCCGGCTTTCAATGATGGGACTCACGTTGTTTGCCGTCTCGGCGGTGGCAGCATCAGCTACTTTCTTGGTGCTGCTCCACTTGATGAGTTGCATGGCACGCGCAATGAGCAGACGGAAATTGCAGGGCTTCACCATGTAGTCGTCGGCCCCGGCGCGATAGGCGCGTATCTGGTGCGCCTCGTCGTCCAGGGCTGTCAGCATGATGACAGGAATGGCGGCGGTGTCAGCTTTGCTTTTCATCTGTGTAACAATGGCATAGCCGTCGGTGTCGGGCAGCATCACATCGCATATCAGCAGGTCGGGGGTGGTGGTCTCAAGGGCTTTGAGGAATGCCTGGCCTGTACCGTAGGTGGCTGTCTGGAAATACTCGCCCACCACGGTGCTTATCTGTTCCATCATGTCAGGGTTGTCTTCTACAATGGCCACCGTATGCTCGTTGAAGGCTTCGCCCCGCATCTCGCGGATAAGAGCCTCGCCCATGCTGTCTGGCTGTTCCGGCTCCTGGCCTGCCAGACCTTGGGGCGTCCTGTAGTCCTCTGCGCTATAAGGCGCGTCGGTGGCTGGCAGTCTGAGTGTGAAGCGTGAGCCATGGTCTGCCGGCTCATACTCCAGCTGTCCCTTGTGGGCCGCTGCCATCTGGCGGGCTGTGTAGAGTCCTATGCCCATGCCGCCTTGACTGGCATAGCCGTTCATGAAGGGCTTGAAGAGCCGTGCCTGCTGTTCGGCGCTGATGCCGGGACCGTTGTCTTCTACCGTCAGCAGCAGCTCTGCCGCTTCTATGTGCAGCCCCACTCTGATGCTGCCGTGTTCCGGCGTGTATTTGACAGCGTTCGACAGCAGGTTGTAGACGATGGTCTCTACCATCTGCTTGTCAAACGGCAGCAGGTGTTTCTTTTCCGAGGGGGTGAAGGTGATGGCTATGTCTTTCTGCTGGGTCATGGTCCAGAAGTCCTGCACCATGTTGCGCACAAAGCCCACAATGTCGGCTTGCTCCACTTGTAGGCGCAGGTTGCCGGTAGTTGCTTTCCTGAATTCCATGAACAGGTTGACCAGCCTTAGCAGTCGGCCGGTACCCCGCTGTGCTGTCTGCAGGGCGGCGCGGTCGTTGCTATTGGTGCTCAGTTTGTCGATGGCTCCCTTGATGATGGCCAGCGGCGTGCGGAACTCGTGGGTGATGTTGGTGAAGAGTTGGGAGCGGAATTCGCTCAGTTGCCGTTCCATCTTCATCTGCTGGTGTATACGGAACCGCTCGCGGGCATTACGATAGACATAGTAGGTTATACCCGCCAGCAGCAGTACATAGGCCAGCCATGCCCAGAGGGTGTTCCACCACGGCTGTCGGATGATTATCTGCAGGGTCTCCTCGTCGTTCCACTTCCCCTCGGCATTCATTGAGCGCAGGTGGAAGGTGTAGTGACCCGGGTGCAGTTCGCTGTAGTCGGCATGGTTGCCGGTGGTGGTGCTCTGCCAGCCGCTTTCCAGTCCCTCCAGGAAGTATTGGAAGGCCGGTCGGCGGTGGCTGTCGTATTCAAAGTCAGAGAAGTAGAGGCGCAGCGAGTTCTGGTTGTGCGCCAGTTCCAGCCTTTCCGTACGGCTCAGAGCCTGATGCAGCAGTCCCAGTTCGAGAACGGATGTGCCGTTGATGTAGAGGTCGGTGATACGTGAGTGCAGTGGTCTGGCATCTGCCAGCAGGGCGTCCGGACTGATGAGGAGCAGTCCGTCAGCGGTGCCTATCAGCAGGCGGCCTTTGCTGTCCGTCGTGGCGCAGTTGTTGTTGCAGGTGTTGCCCTGCGGGGTGCTGGCGAAGCGGTAGGAACTCACCGAATTTGTCTCGGGGTTGATGCGCGACACGCCGTCCTCGGTTCCCACCCAGACATAGCCCCGGCGGTCGATGACGATAGAGGCTACGTTGTTGTTGGCCAGTCCCTCGCCGGTGGTGATGACTGTTGCCGGTACTATATTGCCATCGTTGTCAAGCTGGCATTTTACTACACCGCCGCCGGCCGTTCCCACCCATAGTGAACCCTTCCCGTCGCTGCAGATGGTGTGAATCTCGTTGTGGGGAAAGCGCCTGTTCTCAGTGTTGTAGAGTTCCGTCCCCGTGTCTTTGATGCGGTATATGCCGTTGTTGGATGCTACCCATACCGTGCCGTCGTCCGTCGGCTCAAGGTCGTTGATGCGACTGCCGTTGTAGTCTTCATGCAGCATCTGCTTGTACTGCCCCTCATGGTCCATCAGCAGCAGTCCCGCCTTCCATGTCGCCACCCACACACGGCCCGTGGGGTCTTCGGCTATGTGGGTAATCACGTCCGTCGGCAGGTGGTGCAGGCTGTCCGTTGTGGTGTAGTGCCGGCCGTCTATGTAGAGGCCGTCGCCCCAGGTGCCCGTCCATGTGTGGCCGTGACTGTCTCTCAGGTGGGCTGTAATGGGGGCATGCTTCTGGTCAACGACGCTCAGAGGACGGCTCTTGTCCGTCAGGTAGATATGTCCCTGGCGGGTGCCAAACAGCAGTCCTTTTTCCGTCGGCATCATGGCGCTTACGGCGTTGTCCCAGTCGCTCAGCCGCTCTTCCTTCGGCTTTACGTAGTGGGCCTTGGCACTGCTGATGGCCGACAGACAGTAGGCTCCGGCCGCTTCACTCCCTATCCAGACGTTTCCCTGACGGTCGGTCATGGCGCACTGCAGGTAGTCGGAGTGTATCAGCGGGTTGGCGTCGTTGGCACCATAGTGTTGCAATTGTCCGCTCACGGGGCTGTAGACGAAGAGTCCGTTGCCATAGGTGGCTATGAACAGTCGGCCGTCGGCCGTACGGGTGATGTTAAACTTCCGTCCTCTGTTCGTCGAGTAGCGGGCATTGGGAATGAGGTCAAGCGTCTTGACGCTGCCACTGTCAGCAAACAACCACAGATGGCCTGAACTGTTGGCCACGAAGTGATAGCCTGGGCATGTGCCCTGATCCAGCCCGTTGTCCACCTGCCACGCTGCAGGCTTTTCAAATGTCCCGTCGTGCAGGTTCATGGCGTAGGTTCCTTCAGGCGTGAAGAGCATCCAGCGTCCCTGCCATATAAAGCCTACGTTCACCTTGCTCGGACGTTTCATGACGGCAGGCATTCTGATAGTGCCGTTCCCCTTTAACTGCACCTGCCTTAGCTGCGTGTCGTAGACAGCCACCGTGCCGTCGCTGCTCAGAAAGTAGGTCGCCCTGCCGGTGGTGGCGGCGGCTATGATGGTGCCTGCCAGCAGTCTTTCCGGCCTGGTGTCGCGGTGGCCGGCGCGTAGCACGCTGATGCCGTCTGCAGTGGGCAGCCAGATGTTGTGACTGGAGTCCTCCACCACCGTCAGCACGTCATCCGATGCCATGTTACCCAGTGCCTGCCTGAAGTCCTTGGCCCATGGCCGTCCGTCGGTCATGCCGCTGAGCGTGGCTCCCGAGTTATTGCCGTAGAGCACCATGCCCCGTGTCGTCAGCATCAGTTTGCTCTGACGGCGGTATTGGTCGCCGCGTCCCGTCCAGTCTACAAATCGTCCCTCTTTCAGGTTGTAGCAGGCATTCTGATAGGTGGCCGTGTTCAGCCATAGCAGCCCCTGCCGACGGTCGCTGAAAATGCGGCCCACACGTGCTTCTAACCTGTGGCCGCTGTCGCTGGCCATCGATGTGTAGTTGGCGGTGGTAAACCCGTCGTAGCGGCTCAGCCCGTTGTTGGTGGCTATCCAGATGAATCCTTCGTCATCCTGCACTAGGGCGTTGATGGTGTTACCTGCCAGCCCGTCGGCCGTTGTAACCTGCCGGCTGTTCAGGGTGAAACTGTCTGCCCGGCTATAGCAGCAGGCCAATATGCTCAGGAAAAAGGTGATTGTCGTTCTCATAGGCGCATTGTTTGCCAGTGCAAAGATAAACTTTTTTCTGATAAAAAGGCTCATAATAAAAAGTTTTTTCGTAATTTTGCCCCATCATATCAAATTTACAGACTATGAATCTACGAAAACAACTACTGGCTACACTCTTCCTCATTCTTGCAGGCGCAGGTTTTGCCCTGGCAGGCAATGCCGTGTATAATGTTCGAGACTTCGGCGCCAAGGGCGACGGCACGACGCTCGACTCCCCCGCCATCAATGCCGCCATTGAGCAGGCCGTGAAGGATGGTGGCGGACAGGTGCTGCTGCCCGCCGGCACCTATCTCTCTGGCAGCATCCGCCTGAAGTCCAACATCGACCTGCACCTCTCGGCCGGAGCAAAGATACTCGCCGTCAATCCAAAGAAGTATCCCCCTACGGGGGGGACGGAAGGGGGACTCTACGACGAGTCTGAGCCCTTCAATTTCCCCGAATATCAGGATGGCGGCCACACCTATTTCCATAACTCGCTCATCTGGGCCGTGGGGCAGACCAACATCTCCATCACCGGCCATGGCATGATTGACGGCGAGGGGCTCACCAAGAAAGATACCGAGAAAGCCGGTCAGGTGCAGGGCGGCTCCATAGGCACCGGCGACAAGGCCATCGCCCTGAAGCTGTGCCGCCAGGTCACCATCCGCGACATCACCATCTACCGTGGCGGCCATTTCGGCATCATCATGACAGGCTGCGACCTGTCTACCATCGACAACGTCACCATCGACACTAACCGCGACGGCTTCGATATTGACTGCTGTAAGTATATGACCATCACCAACTGCCGCATCAATACCCCGTCCGACGATGCCCTGGTGCTCAAGTCCTCCTATGCCCTGAAGCGGCCTGTGGTGTGCGAGCATATCGCCATCTCCAACTGCAACATCACGGGCTATAAGTGCGGTACCCTGCTCGACGGCACCTACGTGCCCGAGCCGGTAGGGTGGGTGTGTGGCCGCTTCAAGCTGGGCACCGAGAGCAACGGCGGCTACCGCAACATCTCGCTCACCAACTCTACGTTCATGTACTCCAGCGGCCTGGCCTTCGAGGAGGTTGACCAGGGGCGGATGGAGAACATCGTGGTGTCGAACATCACCATGAGCCACGTCCACCATTATCCTATCTATATCACCACCGGCTGCCGCAACCGTGGCCCGAAGGAGGTGACACAGCCGTCCAGTGCCCGCGACATCCAGATTTCCAACGTCATTGCCGACGACTGCGACTCGCTCTGCAGCATCATCGTCACCGGCATGAGCGACGAGCCCGTCCGCAACGTGTGGCTCAGCAACATCCGCCTCTACTTCCGTGGTGGCGGCACCCGCGACCTGGTCAACAAGCAGTACCGCGAGCAGGGCACGAACTACCCGGAACCGAAGTTCGCCGGGTGGACTCCCGCCTACGGTCTCTATGCCCGCCATGTCGAGGGGCTCCATGTCAACGATGTCACCTTCCGTTACCAACGTCCCGACTATCGTCCTGCCGTTGTGCTCGACGATGTTCATGGTGCCACCCTCCGTGCCGTCGATGCGCCAACTGAGCAAGGCGTCGACAAGGTGGTGCAGTTCCGTTCCAACGACGTTGCCATTTACGAATAAGCTAACAATCGTATTTTTATGTTACAGATAGAGATTGACAGCGGCAGCGGCTTCTGCTTCGGCGTCACCACAGCCATCAAGAAGGCCGAGGAGGAATTGGCACGGGGCGAGACTCTCTACTGCCTCGGCGACATCGTCCACAACTCCATGGAGTGCGAGCGGCTGCGTAAGATGGGCCTCGTCACCATTGACCACGAGCAGATGAGTCGGCTGCACAACGTCAAAGTGCTGTTGCGGGCTCATGGCGAGCCCCCCGCTACCTACGAGATGGCCCGCCGTAACAACATCGAGATTATCGATGCCACCTGTCCCGTGGTGCTCCAGTTGCAGAAGCGCATCAAGACGCAGTATCTGTCGGGCAGCGAGGAGGGAGGAGCGAGGAACGATGAGGCTCAGATTGTCATCTTCGGCAAGAAAGGCCATGCCGAGGTGCTGGGACTGGTAGGCCAGACGCAGGGCGAAGCTATCGTCATCGAGAGTTTCGACGAGGTAAGGCGCCTCGACTTCAGCCGCGACATCTGCCTCTATTCACAGACCACCAAGTCGCTCGACGAGTTCCACCGCATCATCGACTACATCCAGCAGCATATCGCCCCTACAGCCACCTTCCGCTCCTTCGACACCATCTGCCGCTCCGTGGCTAACCGCATGCCCAGCATCTCGCAGTTCGCCTCACGCCACGACCTCATACTCTTCGTCTGCGGGCGCAAGAGCAGCAACGGCCGCGTGCTCTACAACGAGTGCCTGCGCGTCAACCCCAACACCCACCTCATTGAGGGCCCCGAGGAGATATTGCCCGCATGGCTCGACGGTGTAGAGACCGTGGGCATCTGCGGTGCCACATCCACGCCCAAATGGCTCATGGAGCAGTGCCGCGACGCCATCAGCCTTTAGCCGCTTTCATATCAGCTGCCATAGGCATCTGCATATCTTCTTCATCTGGTTTCGGATAGGGGATGGCTTTTGCCCCATGATCCTGTAGCCAGATGTGATTCAGAGTAAAAGCGATAGAGTCGAGCGTCTCTTCACGTTTGGCGGGTTTCAGTTCGCACTCCCAAACGGTGATGCAGTGCCAACCCATCTTGGCTAACTCGCGCTGCTCTTCGCGGTCACGCTCTTTGTTCCTGCGAATCTTTGCCACCCAGAACTCCCTGTTCGTCTTAGGAATCTTGCAGCAGTCACTATTCTCAATCGTAAATTGTAAATCGTCAAATTGTAAATTCACATGGTGCCCATGCCAGAAGCATCCATTCACAAAGATGCAAGTACGATACTTCCTCAGAACCAAGTCCGGATGTCCTGGCAGCCGTTTGTGGTTCAGCCTATACCTGAACCCGCGCTTCCACAGACCACGCCGCACAATCATCTCCGGCTTGGTGTCCTTCGACCGGATGGCAGCCATGTTCTTATGGCGCTGTTGTGCTGTGAGCCTATCCATTTTACTTCAGTGTGACGTTAGCCAAGTCCTCAGCAAAGCCATTCAAGTCAAGGCATTGCGCCCTCGTAATCCGTTTAGCCGCCGTCTCCGGACTATAATCAGCATAAGGAGCCAACACCAGCAGGAAACCCTCAGAGCACCCCGTCAAATCCCTCCCTGACGGGTAGACAAACTTCCCGTCGAGTCCTCTGTTGACGATGTGTATCAACGGCAGTTTCTCCTTGTAACAGGCATCATATACAGCCTTTTCCGCAGTTGAGATGAAAGGAGATATCAGCACCGTTCCCCGTCGTGCTTCTTCCAGATATGTTGCCACCTCCGTTTCTATCTGCTCTTCGGTCAGATTCCGATGGCAGCGAACTTGAAGCCGCTCTGGGAAAGTCACCAAAAACGTGTTCCCAACTGCGGTATATTGATGCCCCTTCTTTCCCGCCTTGAAATCATATACCTTGCGTAGTCGATTTGTGAAATGTGTTTTGAGCCAAAGCCGCCTCGGGTTGTCGTCAAGATATTTTATCCATGTCTGTAATTGTCCTTTCCGAAACAAAATGCGATCGTTGAATCCACTTGAGAAGAGTGAAGGTTTCTCCGAACTGAAGTACAGAGAACATAACGAAGAGTCATTCCATAGTGCATGCGTACAGTCGCTCTTCCATGCGGCAACAATCTTCCCCAACGGATAATCCTTTGGCAGTGAGTTGCGAACATATAAGATACCATGAAAATGGTCAGGCATAATCTGATAATGAAGCATCTGGACGCGGCAACCAGTCTTCTTGGTCACCTCTGCTGCCGTCTTCCGAAACGCCTCTGCCACATGTTTCCCTAGGTCTGTCGGTTCTATCACAGCCGTACCTGGACTATCGCCCACAAGCGTTCCCAAAATCCGCTTGCGGTCTGTCGTGGTCACTGTAATAAGATAGATACATGCTGATGTATAGCTATGCATCTCCATCCGCCTCAGCCTATTATGTTTGACAGGAGCCTTTACCATTTCTTTTGTTTCTTTTTCGTCGTTCTTCGTTCCGCTCATGTTCGTTAGTCCGGTTCGTTTTTTTCGTTCGTCCGGTTCGTTTTTCGTTCGTCCAGTTCGTTGCACTTCAGTGCAACGCAAGAACATCTTTCTTTACTTCACGCTTGCAAAGATACGAAAAGAATTGATAATGGCAAAAGAAATCTCAATCAAAACAGCGATTCGGGAGATTGAGTGTTGTCGAGTGTTGACAATTTCCGATACTCCTTCATCTCAGAACAACGATGGAAGATTGGAGAGTAGTCTATCCTTAATTCCGCAGTACTTTGGTTTAACAATCTTTATAAGTACCTGAGCAACAAAAAGTTGCCCAGGATTTTGTCATGTTGGAAATTTCACTTACCTTAGTGCTGAAAAAACAAAGCAACTGAATTTCATTAATGACATGACAAAGGTACAGCCCTTGCTGCTCGTGCCTGGCTTTGCAGAATAGCGGTTTTGATGACATCTACCGCGTTTTGATATTATCTTATTTCACTCATTGTTCTTGCAATTTAGGCGTTACCACCTGCTTTGTCTCTATCACTTATAATCGTAGTTTTTGTGCCACAAAGCTACGGTTAAGCGAGTGCAAAGAAACTTGTATCATTTGCCGGGCGTGAGTAGCTTCGCAAGTTCTTTGCAAAGATAGTGAATTAATTTCAATTTCTCGCATTTTTGATTAAAAACTCATAGTAAATCATTCGTTTTTATGTTTTTAGGTCAAAAAGGTGCCAAAAAAGGACTGACAGTCTTTAGTTTATACAGAAAAAAATCGTTTAAAGGGTGACAGGGTGGCAGAAGGCCGATGTGCAGGGCGTTTGCACCCTTTTTTGAGGGTGCCAGGGGTGACAGAAGGGTGACAGGATGGCAGGATGCGAGGGTGCGAGGAGTTAGGATTCTCGAGAGAATTGAAGCGCCAGAAGGCTATTTACAAAGCTAAAGCGGCTGTTTGCACTTGAATTCTCGAGAGAATTTGAGTGAAAGCTGGCACGATATTTGCTACTACCGCTGGGATAGCCGCAAGAGGCGGCTTCTGAAAAGCATACTAAGCTGAGTGTTTAACTAAAAAAAGACTATGAAAGAGACAAACAAGGTGCTGATGAGGTATTTGTACCGTCAGGAGTGGAGAGAGAAGTACGTGACGCTGAAGGATGTGGCCGACTGGACAGCCAGCGGCCGCTACATGAAGCGTGTGCGTGCAGTGAGGAATCTGGAAGAGATAGCCAGTGCGGGAGGGATGGCCAGCGGAGTGATGGCCGCCGAGGAGCTGCCGAAGGTGATGCCGTCGGCAGGCGAGAAGGGCGCCTGTACCGGACTGGTGCTGCTGTCGCTGCGTGTAGAGGAGGGGCAGGAGGTGCTGGAACGGCTGCGCCAGCGCGTGAACCTGTGGCCTCAGACCCTGCTGTCGTTCGTTGGCAGCAGCGGACGGTCGCTGAAGGTGCTCGTGGCCTACGAGCTGACAGGCGGCGGGCTGCCTGAGGGCGACGAACGGGTGGCTTTGTTCCGGCAGTACGCCTACCGGCGGGCAGCCGACTATGCGCTGGCTTCGACGGGGTTCAGGGCTGAGGAGGTGGAGCCCGACGGCACCGAGGGCTTCCGCGTGAGTTATGATGAACACACGTTTCTGAATACTGCCGTACAGCCCGTGCTGATGGACCAGCCCACGCAGCCGCTGACAGACATGACGGCCCCCATCGTCAGCCGTCCCGCCGAGGTGACGCTCGATGCTGAGGTGCTGCCGGGCTATACGCGGCGCGAGATGGACGCCACGAAGTTCAACTTCCTGTGCCGTGAGCTGGCGTTCGATGGCCAGCAGGCACCGGAGGACTACCTGCTGCGGCTGGCCACGGAATGCCGCAAGGCCGGCATCGACCAGGAACTGGCCACGAAGCTGACGCTGCAGCTCGATGATAACTACCTGAAGGACACGCTGGTACGCATGACGTTTGAGAACGCCTACCAGCAGCACCGTCTCGGCATGCAGAACCCTATAGAGCGGTCGCTGATGCACCAGCTGCTGATGGAGAGCTTCCTGAAGCGCCGCTACATGTTCCGCCGCAACCGTGTGACGGGCGACGTAGAGGTGCAGGAGAAATACCGCTACCAGCTGTGGTGGAAACCGCTGACCGACGAGGTGCGCAACGCCATCAACAACGCCGCCATCCGTGAGGGCATCAAGGTGTGGCCTCAGGACTTGGAGCGCATTGTCAACACCGACCTCATAACTACCTACGACCCTGTGCGCGACTGGCTTGACGCACTGCCCCGCTGGGACGGCCGCGACCGCCTGGGCGAGCTGGCCGACCGCGTGCCGACGGCGACACCGGGCTGGCGCGACGACTTCAAGGTGTGGATGCGCTCCATGGTGAGCCAGTGGCAGACGGGACGGAACGCCATGTACGGCGCACAGATGGTGCTGATGCTCGTCGGCGGGCAGGGCACGCGCAAGTCCACGTTCATGCGGATGCTCCTTCCGAGGGAACTGACGGCCTTCTACATCGACCGCATCGACTTTGCCAACAAGAAAGAAGCCCTGAGGGCCCTGAGCCGCTTCCTGCTCATCAACATCGACGAGTACGACCAGATTTCGCGTGCGCAGACGGCCTTCCTGAAGCACCTCATACAGCGCAGCGACGTGAAGGAGCGCAAGATGTACAGCACCACCTTCGAGCAGCAGCAGCGCTACGCCGCCTTCTGTGCCACCACCAACTCGCTGGTGCCGCTGAAGGACGAGACGGGCAGCCGCCGCTATATGGTGGTGGAGGTGACGGGCACCATTGACACGGATACTGCCGACGACAAGACGATAGACTACAAGCAGCTGTATGCCCAGATAGTCAGCGAGATAGCCGCCGGCGAGGACTATGCCTTCACGGGCGACCGCGAGCGTCGCATACAGGAGCGCAATACCGACTATTACGAAACGCCCAACGTGGTGGCCGTGTTCCAGGATCACTACCGCCGTCCGCAGGTGGGCGACGAGGTGCTGTGGCTCAGCCCCACGCAGATTCTGCAGCAGATGAAGGACGAACGGAAAATCAACCTGGTGTCGCAGTCGAACGCCACACTGCTGGGTAACTATCTGTCGCGCAACGGGTTCCAGAAGGGTAGGGGTGACTACCGCCGCTGCTACGGCGTGGCCAGGAAATAAAAATTCCTGTCACCCTTCTGTCACCCCTGACACCCTCTGAAAAGGGTGCAAACGCCCTGTACATCGGCGTTTTGTCACCCTGTCACCCTTAAACACAAAAATTCTATATAGAGAGATGAAATACAAACTGACCAAAGAAACCAAACCGCGCCTGGCGACATTCGGTAAGTACAAAGCCACTGCCGTACACGGCGATACCGTTGACACGCGGCAGATACTGAAGGAGGTGTCGCGTCGCAACGGCTTCTCCATAGGCGAACTGACCACGGCCATGATGGGCCTGTCGGATGTTATCAACGAACACCTGAGGCGGGGCGACAAGGTGCGCCTCGACAAGTGGGGACTGATGAAACTCGAGATAGAAAGCGACAAGGTGGACACCCCCGAGGAGTTCCGCGCCAGCAAGCACATCCGTGGGGTGCGGCTCCACTTCCTGCCGGAAAGCACCGGTGGCCATCCTGACCTGTACAAGGACATCCGCTTTGAGCGTGAACGGCAGAGGTAATATGCAAGACATGGTGACCTCCCCTTATAAAACCTGAGAAATGAGCATCGTGAGGGAAAAAAGCACGGAATGATTTGTTTCTCACCTCGTTTTTTCGTACCTTTGGTTTCGCCGAAGTTACTGGCACTCGGAAAAGCAAAAGAAAAAGCCCGTTTTTCTTTTGCTTTTCTCTCGTTTTTTCGTAACTTTGCAAGATTTCTCAGCTTTTCTTTGATTTCTAAGATAAATCCAAGAGAATACCCGTTAATAAAGTTTAAAGGGCATTCTTTTTTCTTCTTTGTTGACAAAATCCACTAATTATGCTGTAACGGAAGACCT
>Ga0247609_10002330_pt1 | contig 20333 bp, 39 predicted proteins | sample 172DNAGHGlowgp2_FD_193487 | JGI IMG/M metagenome (GOLD analysis project Ga0247609, IMG submission 193487) | Sheep rumen microbial communities from Palmerston North, Manawatu-Wanganui, New Zealand - 1728 DNA GHGlow gp2 | ecosystem: Host-associated > Mammals > Digestive system > Stomach > Rumen ...
TAATAAAGTATGGAGTCTATTGGATACGGTTGGATAGTAGCAATAAGTTTTCCTTTTCTATGTTTACTGCTTTATAGCTTCTTAGAGTGGTTAGATTCTAAAATACATAGAAACAAGAAGAAATAATTTTTATAAAGAATAGAATTATGGAAGCACTTAGAGAATTCAGGGGGTACCTGAACGGAAGATTGTTGTATACGTTTCCGTTGCATTGGGTGGATAACATTAAAGTAAAGGATGGTGTAATGATTGTATCTTACTACGATGAGATGCAATATAACACTGAAACAGGAGAAGAACCTCTGGTGGAAATACGATTAGACGAAATTGACATTAAATAAGGCAATTAAAAACTAAAATTTATGGATAAGTTTATTAGAAAATTCGGACCAATTGGTGATGTGGAAACCATAAATGAAATGTTGACTTTAAAGGACAACATTATCAGGGGAATTGAAACAACAAACATTAAAATTGATGTTGGCAACATTCTTAATGAATATGAACGAAGAAAAAAGGAATTCTTTGAAAAATATGATGAGGTATTAGAATACCTTTCATGTTTCTTTGGAAAGTTCATTCACATCAAATTTTTATACAATACAAATTACGGAAAAACAAGGGATTGTGAACCTGAATGGTCAGTGTATTATGAAGCAAATGTGATGCCTTATAGATATATAAGTGAAAATCATTATCTATTTGGACTGTTTTGTAAATTAAATGACAGTTATCGGGGAGGTATTGAAGATAAATCAATCAATCTTTTTAATCTACTTCAAAACGACATGTTGGAAATTAATGAGATTTCAAAATCTGAGTTTTTGGAAACGGCAAAAGAAACAGTCCTTAACTGTCTGGATACACGTTGTGATAAAATCAAAAAATGTGATTTAACAAAAAATGGCTATATTTCACCTAATGATTGCTTTGTGGAAATAAAATGATGGAAGTGAATAAAATGAATGAAAAAATGGAAACTATATATCTGTTGTCTCCGAATAAATAAAATTTGTTCACTATTTATAATAAATACATACAAATAAACATATGAAACAAACAATTACTCTAAAAGAACATGAATTGAAACATATTATTTATGAATCTGTGAATAAAGTGTTAAGAGAAAACATTTGGGACATAAATGTTGAGGAAATAACATATAATAAGGCTGTTGAATATTATTATGAATAAATGTGTTATAGATTATACGGTTATTAATTCTCAGCCATCAATAGAAGCACTTGATAAACTTATTTATGAGTTTTTTTGGGTAACACAAGGTGTGTCTTACAGAATTGATGACATTTATTATTATGGGGTTTTTTTCAAGCCTCAGAATTATGTCAATTTTAATTTTTGTGAAAGTGTAGATTATGATTTTGAAATACCAGAAGTGTTGACATCAGAATGTTCAACAGATAATGGAAAACTTGCATTTGTTAATAAAGTCATAAAGCAAATAATGCACAAGGAAATTACAAAGCCTGAATGGATGAAATATATTGAAATGAATATGAACTGCAATGAATTCGGAATGCATCCATCAACCTTTTTATATCTTGAAGCAAAAGATTCAAAATATAATTCCATTACAGATAGGCTTATTGAGTTTCTTTATTCGGCAAATTTAACAATGACAATGTTGAATGCTGATATTTCATGATTTTTTAAAAAAAGTTTTGGTTGTTTGGAAAATATGTATTATTTTTGTATTTGAACTTAAAGTTAATAGCAATGGAATATAAGATAGACAAAATTTCCGAAAAGAAACATAGTATTTCAGAGGAAGAAAGTACTATTATCAAACGTGCAATTCCTTTTTACAAGAATACTCTTGAAAGGTATGAGAAAATGTTGTTTGAATTAAAATCAGAAATAGACAAGGATAAGGAAAAGCCAAAAACTTTGAATGATATTAATCCTTTCGATATCACTAATTTTTCTTCATCATTAAATATACCGTCAATTGATGAAATCAAGAGTTTTATTTATTCCGCATGGGCAAAAGTAATTGCTGATGTACAGACACCTTATATTATCAGTGGTCAAAAGAAAAAGGGGATTGTAAAGCGTTTATTCAGAGAGGTTCAAAAGGGAAAATATATAAACAAGGATGTAAGAGATATTATGAATGAGTTTGTTTCAAAAATGGAAAAATCATTGGAGTTAAAGTAATGTAAAACATATTAATTAAAAAAGACATGAGAACAATTGAAGTAATTGGCCGTATTGCGGCAGATGCTGAACGTAAAATCAGCAAGGGTGGAAGAGAGTATCTTTCTTTTCGAATTGGAAACAATGAGTATAATGATGAGAAGGGTCCTGATGGAAAGCAAAAAGCGTATTGGTTCAGTGTGACATCATTTAATCACATTCCTATGACACAGTATTTGACAAAGGGAAAACCAGTGTTTGTGCGTGGTGCTTATTCTGACCGTGTTTATCAGAATAGAGAGGGTAATTGTGAGGTAGGACGTGATATTATTGCAAGTGAAATTTCTTTTGTTGATTTTGGTGGTGATAAACAGCAGACAGCACAGAATTCAACACAACAGCAAGCAAGTCCTGTCATACAGACAAAGATGGAAGCCCCAAAGCCAACAACGGCAGAGTTGAAAGTTCCATCATCAAATGCTGTAACTGATGATGTTGATGATGATTTGCCTTTCTAATTTTAGGCAATTATATAGGGTTTGACCCCGAATAACTCTTTACTATAATTATGGTACTAACTTGAAAAGTTTTAAAATGACGGATATATTTATATGTAATTGCCGTAGCGTGAACTACGGCAATACATCAGCACTACGATTTGCCATAGCCTCGTAGTAAACTACGAAATAGACTCCTTGGGAGTCGCCTGCAAAAAGGAGAAACGTAAAAAATACGTCCATAAACAGATGTACGATTATGTCCTTTTACGCTTACAGGTTTGTCTTTCGATTTACAAGTACAACGTACCATTATTTTACAAATATGAAATGGGGTCAATGGTTACTGATTATTTACCTCACCCAATTATTATTTGAGATACGTGTACCATTTAAATGGCAATGCAAAATTACACAAAATCACTGATATTCCAAAAGTTTATCAGTGATTTTTTCATGCCTAAATTTCTAGCAATCTTTAGCATTTGTCTAGCACTAATTAACCAAATAAATGCTGGTTTTACTGGATTATTCCCGAACTTTGTACTACAATTATAGCAAAGAATAATTCAATAAAATAGCAAAAAATATGATAGATTTCTCACAATTCGACAGCCTTATCGCAATGACAATGTACTTCAATAACGAAGCCACTTGCAGACAAGCAATCGTGGAAAAACGATGGGGTGTTGGTGAGAACCAAGATATCGTTTGTCCTTATTGCGGACAACATCATTGCGCCACACGCAAGGACGGAAAGTTCCGCTGCAACAAGTGCAAACGCAATTTCTCTTGCAGGGTTGGCACAATCTTTGAGGACAGCAACCTTTCACTTGTTAAATGGTTCATTGCCATGTATCTCATTTCCTCTCACAAGAAAGGTGTTTCTTCTTGTCAGTTGAGCCGTGACATCAAGGTATGTCAGGCTACCGCTTGGTATATGTTGCAGAAGATTCGCAAACTCTATGGACAGGACGATGCAGAGGCATTTGTCGGTGAGGTCGAATGTGACGAGGTGTACATTGGTGGAAAGGAAAAGTGGAAGCATCAGTCCATGCGTACCCCCAATACGCAAGGTCGTTCCACCAAGACCAAGACACCTGTCTTCGGAATGATGGAACGTTCAGAAATTGAGAACAGCAAGGGCGAGATGGAATTCATGTCCTATGTTCACGCAATGGTTGTAGGCAACACCAAGAAGGACACTCTTATGCCCATTATCTCACAGTTTGTTGAAGAGGGTGCTACCGTATTCACTGACGAGTTGAACGCATACAATGCCCTTGGTTCAATGGGTTACAATCACAAGGTTTGTGACCACGGTCAGTTGCAGTTTGTCGTTGATGGTGAGGTTTACACCAACAACATTGAGGGATTTTGGAGTCATTTCAGACGTATGATTACCGGCTGCTACCACGATGTGTCAGACGAGCATTTGCAGTCCTACATTGACGAAGCAGTGTACCGTTGGAACACAAGAAAAGCATCCCAATCGGAATGCTTCTCATATATGTTCAACAAGTCCATTGGACTGATTGTCACTTGGAATGAACTGAAGTTATGTAAGGTAGCTTAAAAACTTTGGAGAACTCTATAACAAATGTCTCTGATTATTTATTGTTTTCCTGCCCATGTATCTTCACCATTATCTTTCCATACATAAGCATCTTTTACCTTACCTGACTTGTAATGGTCTCTTCCAACCTTATTCCATCCATAAGTAATTTCTATCCGTTCACCTGTTTCGTCATTTACAAAATATTCAACACCGTTACCGTGCATATCATCTCCATATTCTTCAACTTCAAAGCCAGCATTCAGCAATGCTTGTTCAACCCTTTTATGCGTTGTATTTACTAATGCGTCTGGATTAGGAAATGAGCCGTCTCCAATTACTTCATTCATCACTCTTTTCACTGATTCAGAAATCATCCGTTTCAATTCTGATTCTTTCAATCTAATTGTTCTCTTCATATTTGTATATGTGTTTGTTATTCTTATATACATATAAATATCAGACAAAATTGAAAAAATTGTAATATTTGTTTGGAAATGTGGATATGTTGCATTATATTTGCAAATGAGATGAAATTTTAAAAGAAAATGAAAAATAGTTTAATGTGGATTATAGTATTTATACCGTTTTTGTTATTTATAATCTTATGGGTAGTTTTAAACTTTAAGTTCTCCCTATTATTCTTTGGATTGTATAGTATTGGTATGTTTGCACATATTACAGTCACAACACTATGTAATGCATTATTAGGAAGAGACGTACATAGTGACACATTTTGGAAAATGTGTTTTCTTTTATGTGCTTGCATTTCATTTACCATATTTTTTGCCATTTAACATTTTTTTCACAAATATTTTTGAATATGTTCTATATTTGTTTTACCTTTGCTGAAGTAAAAATGTAAAATTAATAGTTTTGATATGACAACAGTTCAATTTAGAAATGAAAATTGTGATGACACCATTAAGAAATTTGTTAATGGAAATAAGAGAATTGATATTATCTTGACATCTCCACCTTATAACACAGCGAGGAATGTAAAGACACAAAAAGCCATTGATACACATAATAATAGATATGATGGTTATAGTGACAATATGACAGAAGAAGAGTATTCTGCTTGGAGTGTCAAATTATTTAATGATTTTGATAAAATACTTGCGGAAAATGGGGTTATATTATATAACATTTCATATGGTTCTGAGAATCCTAATTGTATGTGGCTTACACTTGGTGACATTGTTAGGAATACTAATTTTATGATTGCTGATTGTATCATTTGGAAGAAAAAGTCTGCTCTTCCGAATAATGTTTCGCATAATAAACTAACAAGGTTGACAGAATTTGTATTTGTTATTTGCAGAAAGAATGAATTCAAAACATTCAAGGCAAACAAGAAAATAACAAAATATGGTGGAAAACTTGGAACACAGCCTTACTATGAGAATGTTTATAATTTCATTGAAGCACCGAATAATGACGGTTCTTGTAGTTTAAACAAGGCAACATATTCAAGTGAATTGTGTGAGAAATTATTGGATATATATGCAAGTGATAAGTCAATCATTTATGACCCTTTTATGGGAACTGGCACAACGGCAATTGCTTGCATAAAATTCAATAACAACCAAAACAGTTTGATTTGTGTAGGGAGCGAGATTTCAAAAGCACAAGTAGAATTTTCTTGTGAAAGATGTCACGATTTTCTTAAGGACAATAATAATATTGCTGATATAAGATGCTTTATTAAAAATTAAATAAAAATGTTTGAACTGAATAAAATATATAATGAGGATTGCTTCAGTACAATTAAGGCACAAGTTGAATATAGTGAAAAAAGAATAAATGATTTAAAAATATAAACATATGCTAATAAAAGAAATGAAATATTGTTACAATGACATTGCCATTGTACCAGCAATAAAGAGCAATATTGAACACCGTTCAGAATGTAATCCGTACACGAACAAATTTGGTAACAGTAGTTTGCCTATATTCACAGCACCAATGAGCACGGTTGTTAATGAAGAAAATTTTGGTTTGTTTGAAGAAAATAACATTATTCCAATTTTGCCAAGAAACTTTGATTTAAAAAAACGTGTTGAATATCTGAAACAAGGGAAATGGGCTGCTGTTAGTTTGCAAGAATTTGATGAACTATTCATCCGTAGTGATTGGAACATGGAAATATCACAATGTGTGAATGTTCTTATTGATATTGCAAATGGTCATATGTCAAAATTACATGATTTAATTTTTAATGCAAAAACCAAATACAATTGGGATTATAGATTCAATATAATGTGTGGAAACATTGCTAATCCTCAAACATATTATGAACTTGCAAGAGCAGGTGCTGATTTTGTTAGATTGTCAGTTGGTAGTGGTGATGGTTGTCTCAGCAGCAGTCAAACAGGCATACATTATAGTATTGCTTCATTGATTTCAGAGACATATGAAATAAAGAAAAAATTAGAACATTTGGGCGAAAACACACCATTCATAATAGCAGATGGTGGAATTCGCAATTACAATGATGTATTGAAAAGTATTGCTCTTGGTTCTGATTACGTTATGATTGGGGGGTTGTTTTCAAAACTAGTTGAGAGTGCTGCACCAACATTTTATTATGAAAAGGATGGTACTATATATGACTTGAATCCTTTTGAACATAAGATAGAAGTATATTCAAATGGAATTTTTGGTATTGATGGCCAATATAATGTTGATAATATGCATAAAATATTTTATGGAATGGCTTCTAAAAAAGGGCAGGAAGACATTCAAGGAAAGAAAACAAAAACAAGTGAAGGTGTAGAAAAGATTTTTGATTGTACTACCAGTATTAGTAAATGGAAAGAGAATATGGCTGCATATATGCAATCAGCAATGAGTTATACAAATTGTTACTATATTGATGACTTTAATCCAGAAAATGTTGATTGTATTATAATTTCCCCTCAAACCAAAGAAAGCATTAATAAGTAAGGTATTTATCTACTATTTTGATATATTTCATAACATTCATATAATTGTTTCTTCTCAAGTTCAAAACAATTATTTTTAATAAAGCATTCGTATATGTGTTTTTCATACGAATGCTTTTTATCCATTTGTTTAAACATTTTGTCCAATTTTTTCAAATCATCAATTGTAAACCCAATATATTCATTGAATTCTTTTACAAGAAATTTTCCACACCTCATAGGCACACCTGATTGTAATGTGTCATTTATGAAATCTTCTTTGCACATGTTCTTATAGAAGAATATATCATTTCCCTTTTTATCTTTCAAATTTAGGACATTCGTACTTGTTGGCTTCCAATCATCCATGATTACCAATATGTCATTGTCCTTTTGTACATATCCTTCTATATTCTCAAAGAAATGTTTAGAACCAATATTGAAACTTGCAATCTCTTTCATAAAAATCAGATGGCTTCGATATCTTCTTCATATGCATCCCAATCAGATTTATATTCATCAAGTGAATCAGACGGGACATATATTTTCCTACCAGCTGCATTATGATTAAAAGATGCTGGTCCAAGAATTGGTGGAACTGTAGCAAGACACACAACACTTGTGAGTTTTTCACATCTCAAAAAGGCTGAATCTCCAATACTCTGAACATTATGTGGTATAACAATCTTTTCAATTTTGCTACAATCCATAAAAGTGCTATCTGGTATATTGTCAAGTGTATCTGAAAGTATAACATTAACAAGGTTTGAACATCTACTGAAAGCATATTCACCAATGGAGTGTATTGTATCTGAAATTTTTATACTTATAAGAGCAACGGTATTAATGAAGAAGTCCATAGGAATATGGTTTAATGCATTGAATGAAAATTCGATAGTATGCTTTCCTGCTTTTCCAAAGTCATAATAATTATTCTCCAATACAGCCATTTTATCATGGTCAATTTTTACAAGAAAGCCATTGCAGTTCTCATATGCTATTTTTGTGCCTTTTCTTGAAGCCACCAAGAAATAGTCATCAGCCTCAGTGTTGTCATATAGAAGTTCCTTATCTGAATTTAATATATATATAAAAGGACAATAATCTGAATCATTGTTTTCTTCAAGACTTTTTCCATCAAAATCCAAAGTGTCTGTAAGAATGTATTTTACCATATCTGAAGTATCATTTTCATCATCATCAATCTGTATTTTATACTCCCATAAATAAAATTCTTGACCATCATAATTTAATGTTTCACCAGTATACTCATACATGTTAGTATATTTAAGGTTTTCAACCATATATGCTTTGAAATCACTCATATCACCGTTATAGTCCCTGTCACAAATATCCTGTGGGAAATCATCTATAAAGATGTACTGTTGAATATCTGATTCAACATTATATTCTGCCACAATAGGGAATGAAGAATTGTAACGTAAGTTATATTTATCCTGACGATAACTAATGTTTGGCAATGTTGCTGATTCAGTTATATATGTTTCATAGTCTGATTGTGTATCAAAGTATTTCAAATATTGACTCATAATTGATTTCTAATTTTTGTGCCTATATTTATAAATATGATAATGTTCCGAAATATTATAAAAAACCCATTGTTACATCATTTTTTTGAATTATATATACTGCAAGGTTTTATTTTTATTTATAAAATGGAACTCTTTGAGTTTGATATAAACAAATGTATTGAAAGCAAAAAGATTTTAAACAAGAACGAAATATGTAGGAAAATATACAAAGAGGAATGTTCCTACAGTAGATTTATTGGGAATTGCTCTTATTTGTATACTAAATTAAAACCTGAAAGTTATGAGGATTTTTACAATAAGGAATTGTCTTATGCTGAAAACAATAAAAAACTTAAAATTGAAAAACGTGGTTTGACATATAAAGAGTTTTATGATTTGGCAAATAAATATAAAACATTAGTCGAAAATGAAACAGACATAAAACTTGAATTAAGCACTTATTTCTATGGGTTGGTTTGTCATGCCATAATTGAAACTTTCAATGGTCAGCAAAAAGAAGAGCAAATAATAAAATTGTTAAGAAAAAGGGGCTTTAAGCCACATAAAGTTGAAGGATGGAAAGATGCAAGGTATGGTGTTGATATAGCAACAGAGGGTATTTCAGAAGATTTTTACATTCAGATTAAGCCAATAACGTTTTTCACGTCAAAATTTAATGATACTGTTCAGGATAGATTAAACTGTTGTATAAAAAGGAAAGAATTATTGGATATTGAGAAAATTGAAACATACTATGCCATATACAAACTATATGATACAACTGGAGAATTAAAATGGCTGTTTAACAATAATGATGACTTGTTGTTCAACAACCAAGATTTGTTTTCTTGGAATGGTGATGAACTTGAAGTGACAAATTTATCAAAGTATATTGCCAAAACAATTAGTTAATAATTTCAATTATGCTATTCGGGGACAACAGGTATATAGTTCCATTTTTTAGATTTTTTAACGATATTTTTTTTTGCTAATTCGATTTTTTGCTATACTTTTGCAAATGAAACAATAACAAAAAATATATTGAAAATGGGAAAAATATGCACATTGGCTTTTTTTGAAAATTGCAACAACGAAGAGGTTGATTGCCTTAATGTAAATGAGATTGAAAAAATCTATTCACTCAATAATAAAGATGGAAAACCGTATGTTGTTGTTAATTATTATGATGATGAATTTTGCATAATGAATACATTGATATGTGATAGTGTCACTTTTAAAACAGTTGAAGAATGAGGTATTGTGGAAGCAAAAGAAAATTCATGAAGTTTCTTCTTCCTATTCTTACAAAGGATATGGATGAAAAAAGCATATTTTGTGATATGTTTGGCGGAGGAATGAACGTGGTTTGTGAAATTCCTTGCAAACGTAAATTTGCTGTTGATTCCAATAAATATCTAATCGCATTATGGGAGGAATTGCAAAAGAATGGTATGAAGAACATACCAATGGAAGTATCTGAAGAAATGTATAATGATGTCAAACATTCATATATTAATAATAACACAAAATATCCTTTATACATTATAGGTTATGTTGGTACTTGTTGTAGCTTTGGAGGTTCTTGGTTTAATGGATATGCAAGATATAATCCGAACAAAGACGAAGACCATATTAAGGAAGCATATAACGGTTTGAAAAAACAGTTGGAAAATTTCAAACATCTTGACAACACGGTATTTGCTGCATTATCATATGATGTTTTTCATATTGATAAGGATGATATTGTCTATTGTGACCCACCATATGCTTCTACTAAAAAATATATGGATGATTTTGATAATAACAAATTTTGGGATTGGGTAAGAGAAGTAAGTAAAAAAGCAAAACATGTATATGTATCAGAATATGATGCACCTTCGGACTTCAAGTGCATCTGGCAAATGGAGAAGAAAGATTCACTTGGCACTCAGAAAGGAAAGAAACAGAGTACAAAAGTAGAGAAATTGTTTGTTTACAACGGGGAATAAAGCAAATGTCAAAGTCAAAGTTCTACGATTTAATCAAGAATAATCAGATAATGGAAAATAAAAGATGAAAGTAGAGAACAAAACATTAGCAATTAGAGACCCTTGTTATGTTGCAACAAAGGGGGCAACATGTTATATTAATGAAAGCACCATATACGGTGATTGGTCATGTATGTGTTACAAATGTGACAAAGAACAAGCAAAAGAAAAATCAAAAGAATGGGATAAAATCTACTTTGGTTTCTTTAATGAATACAATTTCGATGGAAAGATAGACTAAAATAAGAACTAAAACTATACATATATGAATATAATTGAAAAAATCATACAGAAATTTGGCTGTAAACATAGGGATAAAATAAGCCCATGTGAAAATAATAATAATAAAAAATTAAAAGACTTACTTGATGAGTTATATGATAAATACTATGAAAATGAATATGAAAATTGGTGTAAAACCAATGAAGATTTTCTTATAAGACTTAAATTTGAGTTGGCACATGCCGCATCAAAAGGTTTGTGCTATTATAAATTTGTGTTTATTTCAAATGAAGAAATAAATGATAAATATCATTTTGAAGAATGGCTTGAAGAAAATGATTTGAAATATGATTATGAAGTTTATAATCACCAATTGGAAGATGTAATTATTCAATATTCGTTTAAAATTAGATGGAAATAACTAAAGAGGTCTTCGTGTGGCCTCTAGGCCATATGAAGACCATGTTGTACGAGAATCCTCGCGCCGGCGATTTCTTTGTAACTCTCAAAGAATCAACGCATTGGGTTAAAAAAAAGAAAACTCTGCAACAAAGGTAATAAAAAAAGATGAAAAAACCAAATAATTAACCAGATTAAGTCATCAGCAGCAAGGCTTTAGCTTTTACGCTGAAGGCGGAAATTAGTACAACATATGAAAGAGAACGTAATAACCAAATGTCCTAAGAGACTGTTTCATCTATCATCAGAAAATCATAATGGCGAATGGTTTAAACCACGTGTTCCTAAATCCATTGTTTCCTATTTTAATAGCGAGGATAATGAGGATAATACTGTTAGACGGGTATGTTTTTCAGGTTCTATCAGTGGTGCGTTTTTTGCTATAAATTTTGATGGCTATCCACAAAAATTATATGTACATATACCTATTAACATTGAAGATATCGTAAAGCGAAGAAAACTCTGTAAACCAACAGAAGAACAGGTATTTGATGTTGAATATACTGACGAATATTGGGTAAAATGTAAAGTGAAGATGAAATGTATAGGATATGTTTATATTTCATATCGTGATAGATTGTTTTACAAACCACATGTTAAGTTTAAATATCTAAAAAAGTTTGGTTAATTGGTGATTTTGCACTATCATTGCAAATGAAAAATAATCTTATAAAATGGGAAATGATAATAAGCCTTTGAATCTTTTAGATGAGGGTACACTTAGGGAGTATATTAAAAGTACTGTCCGTTCAACTGTTGAGGAAATGCTATTATATGAAATGGCATTTGACCTAAAAACATATAAAGAACGAATAAGAAATCATGCTGTACAAATTGCAACAAATTGGTGTCTGGTTCGTTATACTTTCTATAATGATAACTTTTTGCAATTAAGAAAACATTGGATGACAGAACTTAAAACACAACTTAATGCATTGGCTATAGCAAAAGTTAGTACAAGAAATCAATCAGACAGCAAATATAAGGCTGTGTTAAATGTATGGTCTGAATTTGAATTTGACAGAGATGAATATTCCATTAACGGACAAATAGCCAATAAATTTGAAACTGAGGGTATTGACATTTTATCAGAAGATTATATCAAGGTGGTTGATGATTTTAAGAAAGAAACAAGACATATTGCTGAAATTATAGCAAGTGGAGATAGAACAAAAGTTAATAACTATGTAGAAAATTTATGTGCTTAACATGAAAATAAAACAAATTTCAATAAAATACAAGGACTATATTGATATAAATGTATTTGAAAGTTTTCCATTTGATATTACTATTAGAACTATTGATAATGTGGAAACAGATGAAGAATATAGGATAAAAGGAAAATATGTTTATGACACAACAAGCGTTGTAACGGCAGGTGATATATTAAGACATCATTATCCGAATGATGCTTGTTTTATACTTAAAATTGATTCAAATTATTATTTGAATATTCCACTTGAAAATTTGGAATGTAAATATATTGAAGATTTTGAATTTTGAATAATAACAATTTAAATATATTTTGAATTAAAGTAACAATGTATGAAGATAAAGGGAGAAAATTCTTCTTTGGCAAATATAAAGGTGAATATATCAAAGATATAATTATTAATGATACCCAATATATAACATGGACGATGAAAAATATCTCATGGTTTTGGTATAATCACGATGAGGTGGAATTATATAAGAAACAAATAAGAAATGGTATCAAGCCAAAGAATCAATATGAATTAATAATGGAAAGTATTAAAAAGGAAAACAAATGAAGAAGTTTATAACATTAATATTACTATTTTTTACACTAACAATCAATGCACAGAAAGTAATACATACCGAAAAAGGAAATTGGACAGCAACATATTATGGCAAACATTATAAGAAATTAAGACATACAGCAAATGGTGATATCTTCAATGTTAAAGGTATGACTTGTGCTGCACCAAAGAAATTCAAGTTTGGAACAAAACTTAAAATAACCAATTTAGAGAATAATAAGTCTGTTATTGTTAAAGTAAATGACAGAGGTGGTTTTGGTAATTACGTAATTGATTTAACTTATTACGCATTTAAAAAAATAGAATGTCATAAAAAAGGTAGAATTAAAGTAAAAGTTCAAATTGTGAAATAATGGCAAAAGTTAATTTAAACGTTACAGTCAAGTACACTGTCAATTTAGAAGTTGATATGGATATGGAACAAATATCTTGTCTTTCAGAATATATTGGCAAAACCATTGATATCTTCACTCCAAATAGTGGTGAGGAATATATTGCTTTCTGGATAGCAGATAATGTTAGGGAAGACAACAGTACTGAATTTGAAGCAACAATTGATGATATGATTGTTGATGATAAAATATAAGTTATTAAAAGATTGTTAGAAATGATAAATGTTAATGAGATACTTGAAAAAAGGAAAAATTATCCAGAACCAAAGGAAGTTGCTGAAGTTCGTGAATTAATCATAGAAAGTTTTAAAGATTTGACTTTTGTTGATGAGGGACATAAATATTTTCTAAACGGAAAACAATTACCATCAGTATCTGAAGTAACACATAGATTTTGTCAATATCCTTTTGATGATAAACTACAATCAGAACTTTATGCTGAAAACCACGGTGAAACACCACAATATTGGTTAAACGAATGGGAATTCAATAGTTTAAAAGCAACAACAGCAGGAACACTTGTTCACGAATTTGGTGAAAGTTTAGGATGGTTAATAAATGGTCATGAAGAATTAATTACTGATTCTTGTAAGTGTAAATACATCAAAGAAAAGAATTGGCTAATACCGACAAGGCCAAAAGAAGAAGCAATATTGAAATTTTATGATGAACTTACTCCTAACTTACATTTTGTATTAGCAGAGACAAAAGTTTATTCAAACAAAACAAAAATATCAAAAGTAAAAAACCAATTTTGTGGTACTTTTGACTTATTAATGTGGTATGATCATCCCACAAATAAATCAAAAAGTGGTTTGGTAGTTTTAGATTGGAAAACCAATAAATCACTCATTAATGATTATAACAGAAAAAACAATAGATTTCTTTTACCACCTTTTGATGACATTTATGATGAAAGTTTTGGTTATTATACACTACAATTAAATCTATATAGTTTATGTCTTGCAGGTATTGGTTATCCACCAATTGCAGCAAGGATTATATGGCTTAAGGATGATGGAAATTATGAATTAATTCCAGTTAAATTGATGTATAATAAAAAATGGTTCAAAAAAGCACTATAAAATAAAAGTGAAGATTATATATGTTGAAGCACCTGATTATATTGAAACATGTAAAGGAAGAAGAGAGGGTCAAATACCTATTAACGGTGCAATGATATTAGATGATTATGATTGTTATGATAGTTGTATAAAATTTATGGACGAATTAATTGAGAAATACAATGGCTTGGTTTGAGATAGGCGGGAATCACATTATAAGTAGAGATTACAATCCTTGGAGTGAGGATAATGGTGCTGTGTGGGGCTTATATATAGGTGGTAGGTGGTGTTTAGATTATACATGGAAACTTATGTTTGGAATTTCAACAGAGGATTGGAATGCTAAGACATCCAATCTAAAAACAAACCAAGATTTCTATGATTTTTGTGATTGGTTGGGTGTAAATTATAAAAAAGATGGTAAAATATATGAAGGAAGAAGATAAACAATTAGTTTTGGTAGACCTTTGTGCAAGGTTGCCGTATGGTGTGAAAGTAACCAATGGTATATATACAATTACGTTAACACCTTGTTCTGATACATCAATTATTATAAAAAATGAGCATATTCTCCCCTATCTTCGTCCAATGTCAAGTATGACTGAGAAAGAGGAAAATCTATTTAGTACATTTAGGACACAAATTAGGGCGATGAATAATTACAATGATTTTGCCAAAGAGTGTAATAAATTGAATGATTGGTTAAATAAAAAAGGATTTGACTATCGTGGTTTAATTGAAAAAGGTCTTGCTATTGAACTGACAAAAGAAAATAATCCATATGAAAATTAAGATAACATATCTTGAATGTGGTGGATTTGGTTCTATCATAGACTGTGATATTCCAAGAATATTCTGTCCTTTCTGTAAAGAACGAGTTGCTGATTTTAGTGAAGTAAAAGAAGTCACTCCAACGGAATTATATGAGTTATTAAACCATAATTTTAACAAAATAATAAGTACTATAATAATATGAATAAAGCATATACGGATATTGAACAAAGCAAGAAGTTGGCAGAGATTCTGCCAAAAGAAAGTGCAGATGCATGTTGGACAAATCATAGATTTAGTAATATTCTTTCAAGTTGGAGAATTGAAAGTACTTCACCAACAGAATATAAAAATCTTTTAGATTATTATCATGTGCAAGGTTATTTGATTGAGCCTGCTTGGAGTCTTGCTGCATTGCAAGACATTATACAAATAAATTATAAATTAGAAAAAACGTTTCTTGACCAATCTGATTATTGCACTTACTCATTGTATGATTCAGATGAACCGACTTTTAGAACTTTTGAATATGATAACCCTGTTGACGCTTGTGTTGAAATGATATTAAAGTTACACGAACAAAAACTTTTATAATTATGGATAGTTATGATGAAGAATTTTTAAAAACATTCAATGAATGTTATCCTTTTGAAAAATACATATTTAATGAGCCAAAATCATTGGGAATGACTTTTGATGATATGTTATTAACAGAGATTTTTGTTCCTTACACTAAGATAAAACCAATCCTTAATGAAGATGGTTCATTTATTAGATATACAGAGATACCTTATAATGAAGTATTTGTTAAAGTGGTTGGAAATGCAGGTGAAATGAGAATAGGTTATCTTGATTTTGAAACACATATCAGAGAAAACATAAGAGATAATTTCTTCTTGGATTTTGGGGAATATGAATATGAGTGTTTGTATGTTGACTATGAAGATAATGCTTCTTTAATAGAGGTGTTGAACACACAGAAATCACTAATAAAGGAAAAGTATGGTGAATGCAATATTAAACCTTCTGTACGTGATAATCTTGTAAATGACTGATTTAGAATACAATATAAAGAATAAAATTATGAAACCATACACTGACATTGAACAGTCAAAGAAGTTGGAAGGGATACTGCCAATAGGTAGTAATGATATGTTTTATGAACCTTCAGCAGGTTTCAATACGCAGCCATCAGAAGTGAGATTCGGTAACATTAAGTATGCACATCCATTAAGCATCCCTTGTTGGAGTCTTGCTGCATTGTTTGGTGTTTTACCAACAACAATAGGAAATTTCTTTGAAAAGAATGCGCTCCGAATTAGAATGGATAAAGGCGAGAATGACTTCAATATTTGGTACGAAAATTTTGATTGTGGTGATGTGGCAGAAGGACTTGATGTCAAAGAAAATAATCCTATTGATGCTTGTGTTGCTATGATAGAGAAATTACATGAACAAAAACTTTTGTGATTATGAATAAACCAAAAAGTAAACATGGGGAAAGATTTGTTGAAGTAAAAGCGACAATCAAAACTTGGACAGAAGTTGAAGATATAATAACCTTTGACACTGAAACAAATCAATTCATAATACCAAACGGCTATCAAGTTGATGCCAAAGTTATAAGTTGGAATTATATTGAATAAATAAAAACTTTTGTGATTATGAAAACATTTTTTGTAATAATTATTATATTTAGTGTATGTTTTTCAGTGTGGTACTATTCAAGTTTTAATAATCCTGAGAATTTAGTATTACCAAATTTAAAAATTGATAAACTTGAAATGAGGATTGATTCCCTTGAAAAAAGAATCATAGAGTTAGAAAATAAGATAATTGAGGAGTAATTATGGAATACAAAAAGAAATATAAAGAGGCACTGATTATAGAGCAAAATGCAATTTTTCAAGAACTAAAAGCATTGTATTTGCGAATGGAACATCAGACCGTTTGCAATGATGGTGGTGGCAACAAAATGTGGAGTAGAGCATGGAGATTGGTCAACGAGGCAATAAACATAATTAAAGAGGATAAAGAAACTTTTAAATGGTAATATTATGACACAAGAAGAAAAAGCAAAGAGATACGATGAGGCTCTTGAAAGAGCGAGAAAATGTATAGATGAAAAACGTGATACTTGTTTTGTAAGACCTGATGTTATCTTCCCTGAACTTGCAGAGAGTGATGATGAAAGGATAAGAAAAGATATTATATCTCTTGTTGATGAGTTTTGGGTTAAGATTGGCTCAATTCACCCAGAGTTTACAACGCATGACAAAATGATTGCTTGGCTTGAAAAGCAAGGTGAGAAGAAAAATAAAGGGAACTATATACCAGTTGTCCCAGTGATTTATTAAAAGAAATTAAATATGAAAAATGAAATTTTAACAAAGTCTGGAAAATTTTGTACAGAATATTGTTGTACTGTTGTCCGTATAGGTGAAATAAAGCCAATTGAGGGTAAGGATAGAATTGGCTATACAATGGTCAATGGCGAGACTATTGTCATCCGTAAGGACATGGTAAAAGAGGGTGATACTCTTATTTACGCATCAAATGAAACACAATTGAACAAGGTTTTCCTTGGTGCTAACAATCTCTTTGAAAGTAGTTGTTGTGAACTTAATTCAAATTTCGATGAGGTTGAACCTTATATTATTAAGAATAAGGAATTGAAACCCAAACTTGAAGAGTTGATAAAGGTTTCAAACAAACTTACCAATTGTGTTAATTTCATTCTGAAATATGATGCGGAATATCTTGCAGCAGAGAATGATGAAATGAAAGATGAATTAAATGAAAGATTCAGTAGAAGTTGTAAGACCATTATTAAATACATCAATAATGACCATTCACTTTCCACAGAAAGTCCGAAAGAGCATTTTATCATTTTAGCACAAAAGGATATTGCAACACTTAATCTTGAAATTGAGAATCTGAAAAATGAAATTGAATACAATGCCAATTTCATTAGAAGTCATGTTGGATTCTTCAATAAAACAGGGCGTGTACGTGCAATCAAACTTGGTGGTGTTAGGTCAATGGGTTATCTTTTCTCTCTTGATGAACTTGCAAAATACAATCCAAAGGTAAAGGACATCAATCTTGAAGAACTTGTTGGTGAGGATTTTGATACCGTTGATGGTGAGTTGTTTGTAAAGGCATATGTACCAGAGGTAAAAGAACAGAAAGTTCGTGGTAAATCTGAAAAGAAAGATAAAAAAATTGAAAAATTTGATAGAATGATTAAGGGGGAATTTTCATTCCACTATGACACACAAATGTTTGGAAAAAATGTTAATTTATTTAAACCAACCGATAAAGTGGTTATAACAGATAAGTTACATGGTACTTCTGGATGTTTTGGAAAGGTTCATGTCAAAATGCCAATCAGTCTCCCAATACATAAATGGGTATGGAATAAGTTTATTGATTTGACAGGTCTTTTCAAAGACAAACGAATCATTGACTATAAGGTTGAATATGGAAATGTCACATCATCACGCAAGGTCATCAAGAATCAATATATCAACAAAGATGTAAAAGACGGTTTTTATAGTGTTGATGTTTACTCAGAATACGGTGACTTGATTTATCCATATCTTGATGAAGGAATGATATTATATGGAGAAATCTGTGGTTATGAAACGGGAAAAGAGAAATGGATACAAAAGGAATATGATTATGGTTGTGATGTCGGTGAGAATTTCTTAATGCCTTATCGTATAACCACAACAAATGAAGATGGTACAAAGAAAGAATGGAATGTTGAGGATGTATATAATTGGACAGTTCAACTAATTACAAATCATCCTGAACTTGGTGACAAAATTCATCCAATCACAATTTTCTATCACGGAACTCTTGGTGATTTATATCCTGATTTGTCATTAACAGAACATTGGCATGAGAATCTTCTTGAAATGATGAAAAATGACAAGAAACATTTTGGTATGGAAAAGAATGAACCAATGTGCAAAAACAAAGTACCAAGAGAGGGTATCTGTATCAGAAAAGATGATGACGAATTTCCAGAATGTTTCAAACTGAAATGTAATAAATTCAGAGAATGGGAGGCAAAACTCATTAATGATATTGAACAAGGAAAAGAAAAATTATCTGACGAAATGTCAGAAACTTATGGATAATAGGCAATTATATAGGGTTTGACACTGTTTATTCATGGAACACAAGAAAAGCATCCCCATCGGAATGCTTCTCATATATGTTCAATAACTCCATTGGACTGATTGTCACATGGAATGAATTGAAATTGTGTAAGGTGGCTTAACGGAGATTTCTTTTAAGACACTCACTTACAATTCTATCAATTTTACGATTGACGGATTCATTTTTTGTCCAACCTTTACCTTTAATGTATTTGGTTTTGCCTTTAAGATAGTTTAAGGGAACTATATACCTGTTGACTCAAGATTTTAATAACGTATAAATATTCGCCAGAAAATATAGTGCAAAAAAGTGGTACATCCAAATAAGACGTACCATTTTTGTTATACTCTCCATATCATTATTTCGCCTTTGCGTCTTTGTTCCTCAATCAAAGTTGTTGGTAATGGATTAACGTAACATTCGTTTATATCATATGTAAATCTTTTTGAAGCAGGATATTTTGTTTCACCTGTTCTCTTATTAAAAAACTGTTTTTCTTTCTTTATAATATCTTCTCGACTTTGCAAAGACGTAAAATTCTCTTTTGATGGGTCATTTTTCCAATATTTGTCAGATGAACGTTTACTTACCACATTCCCATTTTCATCTTCCCATGTTGGGGCAGAATTGGGATATTTTATCATTACAGAATCTTGATTATATTTCCCACACATATCCAACGCAAACTTTCTTAATTGTTCAAAATCACCCGTTTCTCCGTCCTCTGAATAATTAAAAACCAAAAATGAAGGCTCAAAATCCCCCAACACGTCGTTTCT
>Ga0247609_10002331_pt1 | contig 20332 bp, 16 predicted proteins | sample 172DNAGHGlowgp2_FD_193487 | JGI IMG/M metagenome (GOLD analysis project Ga0247609, IMG submission 193487) | Sheep rumen microbial communities from Palmerston North, Manawatu-Wanganui, New Zealand - 1728 DNA GHGlow gp2 | ecosystem: Host-associated > Mammals > Digestive system > Stomach > Rumen ...
TGGCACAGATTGCCGTGAGCGCCGACCGTACCGCCCGCGCTCTCGCCGAAATCGACGATCCCAAGATTGCAATGCTGAGCTTCTCGACCAAGGGCAGCGCCAAGCATGAGCGCGTCGACAAAGTGGTTGAGGCTACCCGTCTCGCCAAGGAGATGAATCCCAACCTGAAGATCGACGGCGAACTGCAGGCCGATGCCGCCATCGTGCCCAGCGTGGGTGCCAGCAAGGCTCCCGGCAGCGATATCGCCGGTCATGCCAACGTGCTCGTCTTCCCCGACCTGGGTGTGGGCAACATCGCTTATAAGCTGGTTCAGCGCATTGCCGGTGCCAAGGCCGTAGGTCCTGTCCTGCAAGGTCTTGCCGCCCCCGTCAATGACCTGTCACGCGGCTGCAACGAGGACGATATCTACCGCACCGTCATCCTCACCTGCAACCAGGCAATTAATCGATGATTAGTGATTAGTGATTAGAGATTAGTGATTAGAGAAATATATAAAACCAAAGAATAATGAATATCTTAGTATTGAATTGCGGCAGCAGCTCTGCCAAGTACAAACTCATCGAGATCAAGGAGAACAAGACCCTCGCCGAGGGTGGTGTAGAAAAAATCGGTCTGCCCGACGGTTTCATCAAGCTGAAATTTGACGACGGCAGCAAGAAGAACATCGACCTGGGTCTCATCGACCACAAGGGAGCCATCAAGGCTATCCTCGACGCCCTCATCAATCCCGAATACGGTTGCATCAAGGACCTGAAGGAAATCGACGCCGTGGGTCATCGCGTGGTGCATGGCGGTGAGAAGTTCAGCCGCAGCGTCCTCATCACCGACGAGGTGAAAGACATGATCCGCGAGTGTTACGGCATTGCCCCGCTGCACAACCCCGTGAACATGGCAGGTATCGAGGCTATTGAGGCCGTATTGCCCAATGTGCCCCAGGTGGCAGTGTTTGACACCGCATTCCATCAGACAATGCCCAAGTCGGCGTTCATGTATCCCCTGCCCATGGAGTATTACACCAACGACCACGTTCGCCGCTATGGTTTCCACGGAACGAGCCACCGCTTCATCGCTCAGCGCGTATGCGAGATGCTCGGCACCACCCCTGAGGGCAAGCGCATCATCTGCTGCCACATCGGCAACGGCGCCAGCATCAGCGCCATCAAGGACGGCAAGAGCATCGACACCACGATGGGTCTCACCCCCACCGAGGGTCTGATGATGGGTACCCGCTCGGGTGACGTCGATCCCGGCGCCATCCTCTTCCTCATGGAGAAGTACAACCTCACCCCGGCCGAGATGCTCAACATCATCAACAAGAAGAGCGGTGTACTGGGCATCACTGGACTGAGCAGCGACATGCGCGATGTCGTTGACGCTGCCGAGGAGAAGAACGACAAGCGCGCACAACTCGCTCTCGACATGTACGAGTTGCGTATTCTCAAGTACATCGGCGCCTATGCTGCTGAACTCGGCGGTGTGGACATCATCGCCTTTACCGGTGGCGTCGGCGAGAACCAGTACCAGACTCGCAAGCGCGTGTGCCGCAACCTGGAGTACCTGGGCGTGAAGATTAATGAGGAATTGAACGACACCTTGTGGCGCGGCAAGGAAGGTGAAATCAGCACTCCTGACAGCAAGGTCAAGGTCGTTGTCGTCCTCACCGACGAGGAATACATGATCGCCCGCGACACCGAGGCTATCGTCGAGGGCCGCGAGCCGTAATTAGGTTTTAGCATTTAGGTGTTAGGAGGCATCCGCTTTCTTGGGCCTCACGCTAAGAATTCGACTTATGGAGACGCAATAGTTTTGCGTCTCTTTTTTTCATCATATGTACCTCATACCGAAAACAGTCATCTCCTGGGTTTTTATTTCACAATTGCGGCAAAATATTTGTTTTTGTTGCGATTAATGCATATCTTTGCGCTTGGATAATGACTTAACGTGATATGACCTGATTGTGATATCATCGTTAAGTATGTCTTGCTAGGTAAATAAAGTTATTGATTCATTAATTTCAGGTTCAATATGAATAGATTATTACTTCTTGCTGCAGCCTTACTCGTTGCAACGGCTGCCAATGCTCAAATCAAGCGTTCGGAGCTGGTCCAAACTCCATCCCGTCCCACCATGCAACTCGGTAAACCCGAAATCAAGATGGAGGAGATGCAGATGCGCGCTCCTGGAACCCCTGTCGTAAAGGCCCCTCAGCGAGCCGATAACGTAAAGGTGTGGTATCGTCGCCCCGCCGGTGCATTTACCGGTAGTATGATAGTAGAAAATGGTGTTTATGCCGGCTTCTTATATACACCCTTATTGACCGTGAAGCCCTATAGCGACTACACCTTCTTGGGCTTTGCCGAGGGGGTGAGCGGGAATGCCCAGTATTATTGGGATGTTCAGTATTGGGACATGATGGGCCCTAATGGACCTGAGCAAACAACAACTACCGTAGAGGGCAAAGACCTCACTTGGAAGTGGGGTAATGAGATTGACGAGGTGCCCACATTCAATGTGATAGACAACGACGATTGCCACTCGTGGTACCTGCATGGCTATGAGATGAGTTCAACCCATCCGACGGTTTACGTAGAGCATAAAGCCAATCTGCTTTCTACGCCTGGCCCATTAGAGGAATTATGGGGCTGGGACCTCCTCAAGTCGAGCAAGACCTTCAGATATGGAAACAATCAAGGCCAGCTCCAGCCCATGCTAGTCTTGAGCGGACCTGATCCTTACGGACAGAACGACCGGGGTTGGTGGTTCGGCAAAAATGGCGGCATGAACAACTATCGCTTTGACGGCATTGCCCAGGCGTTTGAGAAGCCCGAGCATCCTTACATGCTCAAGCAAGTGGTGATGGACTGCGCCGTGCTTGATGTGACTGCTCAGGTTGACATGTACTGCAAAGTCTACAAGATTGACGAAATCCCCCCTTATATGGATGACGGCGTGGCTACGCTCCCCGAGGTGCCCGGCGAGCTCATCTGTATGGGCCGCGCTACGCTGACACCCGAGACCAATCTAGAAACTGGCGGTCTAATGTTCTTCACTCTCTATAACGAAGAAGACGGTCTAGAGTATGATGTCACTACTACCATCGACGAAGCCATCCTCGTGGTTGTCGAAGGCTACAACGACCCCGAGATGGTGAACCTGAGGGACTTCTCGGCAATGATTGCCAGCAACTACGAGGAGGATGAGGGTTTCGGCGAACTCGCTTACCTCAAGTACGGCATCCCCGACGAGGAGGGCAATCTGGACCACTATGAATGGAGAGGTCTAAACAACTTCTTTGCGAACCACACGATGAAGACGGGCTTCACCATCTTCTTGAGCACCGAGTTGCCTTATCTGACCTTCTACATCGACTATGAGGACGGCGAGTACGCCTTCCCCGCCGAGGGTGGCGTGATGGAGAAGCATTTTATCAACCATACCTCACGTAGCATCGAGTTCTGGTCATGGTTTCCCAGCGAAGACGACGGATGGGAGATCACCTGCAATGGTGAGGAGATTCCCGACTGGCTCACCATCGAACTCGAGGACCAGATTAACGAAGGTGAATTCACAGGCGTAGTGAATGCCGTGGTGACCGCCGAGCCCCTGCCCGAAGGCGTCCAATACCGCGAGGCCATCGTACGTTTTGGTTTCTGTGGCGCCTACATTGACTACAAGTTCATGCAGGGATACACAATCGGGCCGCCTACACCTCCTCCTTTTATTTTTGATTTCAACCGCGACGGAGAGGTAACAATCGCCGACGTGGACGAACTGATCAAGTACATGGCTCTATTCCCCGATTATTATAATATCAGCCATCTCAATACCCTGATAGACTATATCCTGGGTAAACACAATCCGCTGTGGTGAACGCGCCGAAGCACTCATGACTGATGTTATTGTATGCCCAATAACAAATAAAATGACAATATGGAGACGCAAAATTTTGCGTCTCTACTTTTTTTTGTACCTTTGCACGTTAAAACAAGATTATGACTATGTTAAAGGACAAGATAGAAGCGCTGAAAGCGCAGATTGCAGAGCTCAAGGCCGAGAACGAGGAGGCGCTTGAGGCATTGCGTATCAAATACCTGAGCAAGAAAGGTGAAATTACCGCTTTGTTCAACGAGTTCCGTGAGGTAGCACCCGAGGAGAAGCGTGAGTTGGGCCAGCGGCTCAACGAGTTGAAGAACCTCGCTACCGAGAAAATCAATGCCCTGCGCGAGGCAACCAAGCAGCAGGCCAAGGAGCAAAATAAGATCGATATCACCCGTCCCGCTTTCCCGGCAGAGCTTGGAACAAGGCACCCCATCTCGGTGGTGCGTAAGCAGATCATCGACATCTTCTCCCGTCTGGGCTTTACCATCGCCGACGGTCCCGAGGTCGAGGACGACTGGCATGTGTTCAGCGCACTGAACTTTGCTGCTGACCATCCCGCACGCGACATGCAGGACACCTTCTTCATCGAGAAGAATGATCAGGACGTGACCCGCAACATCGTGCTGCGCAGCCACACCAGTTCGGTACAGGTGCGCACCATGGAGCGCAACCAGCCGCCCATCCGCATCATCTGCCCGGGCCGCGTTTACCGTAACGAGGCGATCACCGCCCGTGCCCACTGCTTCTTCCACCAGATCGAGGGTCTGTATATCGACAAGAACGTGACCTTTGCCGACCTCAAGCAGGTGCTGCTCCACTTCGCTAAGGAGCTGTTCGGCACCGAGACCGAGATCCGCCTGCGTCCCAGCTACTTCCCCTTCACCGAGCCTAGCGCCGAGATGGACGTCACCTGCATGTTGTGCGGTGGCAAGGGCTGCGGTTTCTGCAAGCACACTGGTTGGGTCGAGATCCTGGGTTGCGGTATGGTTGATCCCGCCGTGCTTGAGGCCAGCGGTATCGACAGCACCGTCTATAGCGGCTATGCCTTCGGACTGGGTGTTGAGCGCATCACCAACCTGAAGTACATGGTGAAAGACCTGCGCATGTTCAGCGAGAACGACGTTCGCTTCCTTGACGAGTTCAAGAGCGCACACTAGTATTTTGCCGCGTTGCGGCAAAATAGATTAGTGATTAGTGATTAATTATAGAGAGACGCAAGATTTTGCGTCTCTACATTTTAATAAAGAGATGACGATAAAGGAAAGATTTGAGGGGATTCTGGAGTATTTCCAGCAGGAACAGCCTAATCCTAAAACCGAGTTGCAGCACAACAACCCATTTCAGTTGCTGGTAGCCGTGATGCTGAGCGCCCAGTGTACCGACAAACGAGTGAATATCGTTACCCCCCCGTTGTTTGAGGCCTACCCCACTCCCCATGCTATGGCTACAGCCAGCGTCGAGGACATCTTAGAATATGTCAAGAGCGTTTCCTATCCCAATAGCAAGGCTGCTCACCTGCAGGCCATGGCACGGAAGCTGGTTGACGAGTTTGACGGTCAGGTGCCCGACAACATGAAAGATCTCACCTCGCTGCCCGGCGTAGGCCGCAAGACAGCCAACGTAGTGATGGGAGCAGCCTTCGGCAAGGCTACCATTCCTGTCGACACCCATGTCTATCGTGTGTCTCACCGCCTGGGCTTGTCACAGGGCAAGACGCCCAATGATGTGGAGCGAGATCTCATGCGCCACATCCCTGAGGAGTTGCGCTTCAAGGCTCATCACTGGATATTGCTGCACGGGCGATACATCTGCAAGGCCCAACGTCCCGATTGCCTGAACTGCGGTATCCAGCAGTATTGCAAGCAATATAGCAAGTAAAGTGTCTTATAGCGGCAATAAAGTGTCTCATATTTCCCAAAAACTTTCCTTTTCCACCATAGTATTTAAACCTCAATGTAATACTTTAGTCAAATTTTCGTTTTTCAAAACAACAGAACTTATAAGAGAACAACTATACGTTTTTTTTAAATTTCAAAATTAAGTTTATGAAGAAAGTTTTAGTTTTGATTGCTGCTGCAATCGTGTGCATGAGCGCAAGCGCTCAGGTTCAGTTCGGTGCAAAGGTTGGTTTTGACATGACCAACTTCTGGGGTAAGAATGTTGAGCATGGCATGAAGCCGAGCTATCAGGCCGGTCTAATGATGGAGTACAAGTTCAATCCTCATTTTGCCATCGCTCCTGAAGTTGTGTTTGCATCACAGGGTGGTAAATTCGATGCAATCCAGTTCAACTGGGGTGATTTCTCAATTGCCAGCAAAAAGAAAATCACCTTCAACACCAATTACATTAATGTTCCCGTGATGCTCAAGTACTACGTTGCCCCCGCATTTAGCGTTGACTTCGGTCCTCAAGTGGGCTTCAACGTATACAGCAAGGCATCTATTAAAGATGACATCACCTATGACCTCAAGGAGAGCACCAAAACCGTTGACTTCGGTCTTGGCTTGGGCGGCACCTACAACCTCACTGAGAACGCCTTTGTTCAGGCTCGCTACACATTGGGCTTGACCAAGGTATTTGAGGGTGATCTCAACAAAGAGAAGAACGGCAACATCCAGCTTGCCTTCGGTATGAAGTTCTGATAACCATTTCAGAATACAAGAGAGAAATACAATTATGAAAAGCGGCTGCCTCAATAACGGAGCAGCCGCTTTTCAACTTTTATATGTCCAAGGACACATTAGAATTAATTTTGTTCTTCCTTCTGCGAACAATCGGATAAATTCAAAATTTATATATAAAAATATAAAAAGTTCTTAAAAAATTTGTACGATTCAAAAAATCGGTTGTACATTTGTACGTGTGTTTTTCATGGTATTAGATTTAAGGTTTGTGGAGGCTGTCGTGAGACATCTTCCACTTTTTTATTTCTTTCGGTTGTGTAGCGCCACTTTGCAACGATAATTGCAAGAGACTTTCCCTTTGGCCATGTTGTTCAGCTTAGCCCGTATCAGCTGTTTGCGGATGGGAGATATGCGGTCCACAAAGAGCGTCTTTTCCAGATGGTCACATTCATGCTGCACGACACGGGCCAGATAACCCTCAATATCCTGCTCGTGCTCCTCAAAATTCTCATCTTGCCAGCGAAGGTGTATCTTCTCGATTCGTTGCACATTCTCATGGATGCCGGGCACACTCAGACACCCCTCTTCCCTAGTGACGCCAGAAGCCGTCTCATCGACAGTGATCTGCGGATTAATGAGCAACATCTTTACACCCTTTAACTCGGGAAAATCCTCGGCAACGGGATCCACATCAATGTAAACAATACGTGCATTGACACCCACTTGAGGCGCAGCAATGCCGATGCCCTGGGTGTGATACATGGTCTCCTTCATGTTCTCGATCAGGTCATGGAGACCCTCAAACTCTGGAGTAACAATGGCATTCTCGGCACGCAGCACGGGATGGCCATAAATATAAATCGGTAAAATCATGATTCAGTATTTTCAGGTTGATTGTATTTACTTTGCAAATAATCATTGAGTATAATGGTGGCTGCAATAGCATCGACACGCGATTTGTCTCGACGGTCACTCTTTTTCATGCCTCCGTCGATCATCGCCTGGTGGGCAATCGTGCTGGTAAATCGCTCGTCATACATCACGACAGGGACATCAGGCAGCTCTGCACGCAATCGCTTGACGAACGGTGTGATGTAACGCATGCTCTCGCTGGGCTCACCGTTGAGCTGGGTAGGCTGGCCGACGACGATACGCTCCACCGCCTCTCGTGCAATATAGTCCTTGATGAACTGCATGAGCGTGTGAGTTGGAACTGTCGCCAAATTGCCAGCCACAATCTTCAATGGGTCGGTAACCGCCACGCCTGTGCGTTTACGCCCATAATCAATGCCCATGATGCGACCCATAGTGCCTTCTTGCTATTAGCCTTGTTGCATAGTGAGCAGGAACTCCTCGTTGTCGCGAGTGCGATCCATGCGCTCCTTAACAAATTCCATGGCCTCCACCGAGGTGCGATCGCTCAGGAAACGACGGATAATCCACATCTTGTTGAGCGTATCCTGCGGCAAGAGCAAGTCATCACGACGCGTACTCGAAGCCATGACATCCACTGCGGGGAAGATACGCTTGTTGGACAGCTTGCGATCAAGCTGCAACTCCATGTTACCGGTACCTTTAAATTCCTCAAAGATCACCTCGTCCATCTTGGAACCGGTCTCGGTGAGGGCTGTAGCAATAATGGTCAAGCTACCGCCTCCCTCGATATTACGGGCAGCACCGAAGAAGCGCTTGGGTCGCTGCAGGGCGTTGGCGTCAACACCACCAGTGAGGATTTTACCCGAAGCTGGAGCAATGGTATTGTAAGCACGTGCCAGGCGCGTAATCGAGTCAAGCAGGATCACCACATCGTGACCGCATTCCACCAGTCGCTTGGCTTTGCTCAACACCAAGTCGGCAATCTTGACATGACGGTCGGCGGGTTCGTCAAACGTCGAAGCAATCACCTCGGCATTGACGCTGCGGGCCATATCGGTTACCTCCTCGGGACGCTCGTCGATGAGCAGAATGATCATGTAAGTCTCAGGATGGTTCTCAGAGATGGCATTGGCAATCTCCTTGAGCAACATCGTTTTACCTGTCTTGGGCTGAGCAACAATAAGGCCGCGCTGACCCTTACCGATCGGTGAGAACATATCCACCACTCGCTGGGAAACAGTCGGGTGAGTCTTGCTCACAAGGTCAAACTTCTCGTCAGGGAACAAGGGCACCAGATGCTCGAATGGCACACGATCACGCACATAGGCGGGGGCGCGTCCATTGATCAGGTGAATCTCGCTCATGGGGAAATACTTTTCTCCCTCCATCGGCGGACGGATTGTACCCTCAATGACATCACCAGTCTTGAGTCCATAGGCCTTGATCTGGGACTGCTGCACATAGATATCGTCGGGAGAAGTCAGGTAGTTATAGTCGCTTGAACGCAAGAATCCGTATCCTTCGGGAGCGATATCCAGCACGCCTTGTGCTGTAAGAATGCCATCAAAATTATAGGGTTGGTCCAGATAAGGATTGACCTCGGCAATCTGTTGCTGCTGTTGCTGCTTCATCTTGCGCTTCTTGTTCTTACTCTCCTTCACCACTTTGGGTTCCTGTATAACAATGGGAGCGACAGCGGCTTCTTCGGCCTGACGACGGCGTTCTTCCTCGGCACGCCTCATGGCTTCCTCGCGTTCTTCCTGGGTGCGGGGCTTAAAGGTAAAGCCGCTACCTGTATTAAAGAATGAATTGAGGGAGACATCTTCACGTTCACGAGGCTCCGACTCGGGGCGCTGATACTCTTGGGGAGGCATCATTTCCTCTTCGTTCTCCATCGGGATGTCTTGAATTTCAACAGTTTCCTCTACAGGCATCGGTTGTTCTTCTTGAAGTTCATCAGAGTCAAAGGGCAATACTGGTTGCTCTACTGCCGCCTGCTTGGTCTTGCGGCCACGACGGCGAGCCGGTTGCGGCTGAGGCTCTGCCTGAACTTCTTCAGTGGGCTGCTGAGTTGCTGACTGGTCATCCGACTTTTCAGGCTCATTAGCCAACGCGGCCTCACGGGCGGCTTTCTCGGCAGCCGAGGGGCGACCACGTTTACGTTTGGGTTGATCGGCCACCTCTTCTTTATCCTTAGACTTATCTTCTTTTTCGACAGTTTTGTCTTTGGTTTTATTCTCCGTCTTGGATTTTTTCTCAGCAACCGGCTTTTCCTCAACTATAGGTTTGTCTTCTTGCTTGTCTTGTTCTTTTGGCTGATTCTTGGCGACTACAGCATCGTCTTTTATCACTTCATTGCCATTCGCCTTGGCTGCCGGCTGACGAATACGCTCGCGACGACGCTTTGTAGTGGGCTCAGGCGTGTTTGCGGCTTCGGTGATAGCCTGCTGGTCAAGCACCTGGTAAACGAGCTCATCGTGATTGAACGAATCCACATGTTTGATACCCATAGACTTTGCTACTTCACGAAGCTGGTCGTCGTTCATAGCGTTTAATTGATCGATATTATACATAATCTAAAATGTTTGCATAGCGGTGTCATCAGGCTACAATAAGCCCAATTGAGTTAGAACTACACCGCAAAGTACACTTCACATGCACTTCATTTCTTGTTATTAATGATTTGCCAAATTATACCATGACTACACTCGTCAATTCCAGATTATCCTTGAAACTACGAATCTAACAATAATGATTTTAGGATTACCAACTCCTCATGATTTATAAAAAAGAAAATAAAACGAGGAAATTAGCAGGATGACGGAACTGATGATTATTGCCATATCGGTCCATTGAAAGACCGTTTTGCGATGCAAAATTAGTGATTTTTGATAATATGGACAAAAAAAGCGCGAAAAAAGCACTAATTTTGCAGCCTAAAAATCGAAAAATGGAAATTAACCGTCAAAAAATAGCCGAACACATCAATCTTCCCGTCATGAAACTGGTGGGAAACGTGGCCGATGAGCTGCACCGCGAGTGCTATGTTGTCGGTGGATATGTGAGGGACATCTTTCTGGAACGCAACAGCAATGACATCGACTTTGTGACCGTTGGCAATGGCATCGAAGTCGCGCGGGCTGTCGCGGCACGCCTGGGACGACGCGCCCATTTATCGGTATTTCGCACCTTCGGCACTGCACAAGTCAAGACCCGTCAGTGGGAACTTGAGTTCGTCGGGGCGCGTCGTGAGTCCTACCATCGCGAGAGCCGCAACCCTATCGTGGAAGATGGCACTCTCGATGATGACCAGAAACGTCGGGATTTCACCATCAACGCGATGGCGATCTGCCTGAACAAGGACCACTATGGTGAACTGCTCGATCCTTTTGACGGCATCGGTGATTTGGAGCGGCGCATCATCCGCACACCTCTGGATCCTGACATCACTTTCAGTGACGATCCGTTGAGGATGATGCGTGCCGTGCGATTTGCCACCCAACTGGATTTCGACATTTTTCCTGATACGTTCAATGCCATTCGCCGCAATGCCAAGCGCATCAATATCATTACCCGTGAACGCATTGCCGAGGAATTGATGAAAATCATGCGCAGCGACCAGCCATCCCGCGGCTGGATGCTGCTGGACCAGTGCGGACTCCTGCCTCTCATTTTTCCCGAGCTTGCGGCGCTCAAGGGTGTTGAGACCGTGAATGGACGCGGGCACAAGGACAACTTCATGCACACGCTCCAAGTGCTCGATAACGTGGCAGCCGCCAGCCATGACGTGTGGCTGCGATGGGCTGCATTGTTACATGATGTGGGCAAGGCGCGCACCAAGCGTTGGGATCCCCAATTGGGTTGGACATTCCACAACCACAACTTCATCGGCGAGAAGATGGTACCCAAGATCTTCGCCAAGATGCGCTTGCCGCTCAACGAACACATGAAATATGTGAAAAAACTCGTCGGACTGCACATGCGCCCTATCGCCCTGGTTGAGGACGAGGTGACCGACAGCGCCGTGCGACGTCTGCTCTTTGACGCCGGTGACGACATCGATGACTTGATGACGCTGTGTAAGGCCGACATCACGAGCAAGAACCAGAATAAGGTGCAACGCTTCCGTGAGAACTTTGACCTGGTAAAGCAGAAACTGGTGGACATCGAGGAGAAAGACCGCGTGCGCAACTTTCAGCCGCCTGTCGACGGCGAGGAAATCATGCAGACCTTCGGACTGGCACCGTCCAGGCCTGTGGGTTATATCAAGGACGCTATAAAGGATGCCATCCTCGACGGCGTCATCAGCAACGACTATGCCGAGGCCTATCGCCTCATGCATGACAAAGCCAATGAGTTGGACATCACATCTGTCCACAAGGACCACCTCTGTCACACGGTCATGGAAAGTCCCGTGGGAACTCTTTATATCGGTGCTAGCGACAATGGCATCGCTGTCATCGGCTGGAGCCTTGATGAAATTAACAAGATTGCAGAGAAACTGAAGTTGCAACCTGTCGAAGCTGTCACACCACTGCTTGCCCAATGCATCAAGCAGCTTAGTGAATACTTCAACGGCACTCGCCGCGAGTTCTCGTTGCCCCTCGATATTCAGGGCACTGAGTTCCAGATGAAGTCATGGGATGAGTTAATGAAAATACCATACGGTGAGACCATCTCCTACGGCGAGCAGGCTGCTCGCCTGGGTAAGCCCAAAGGATCACGAGCTGTTGCCCAGGCCAACCACAACAACCCTGTCGCCATTGTCATTCCGTGTCACCGCGTCACTAATGCCGATGGCACCATCGGCGGCTATGCCCCAGGTCCCGACAAGAAGCAAACACTATTGACATTGGAACAACAGCACAAGGAGTAACATCCCCATAGACAAAAGAGGCTGTGTCATAATTCGCCTCGCGATTTTTAATCGGCCTGACGGCCGAGAAATTAAACAAATTTATTAATAAAAATGTTGTCTTGTTTAATTTTTATATAAATTTTTGTTTGATTTCTCCGTGCAAAGCACGGACATAAATACAGGCTTGAATTATGACACAGCCTCCCTTTGTTTTATTAATCAGTCGTTTAATTAGCGGTGAGAATCCACTTATCCCATGGTTCAGAAAACTGTGTCGGATCATCGGTGCTGATGATGTCCTCGTCAGAGTAGTAATTACGGACGGTGTAACGATGGGACACGTGATAAAAGTCATAATAAGACGGATCAAATACCTGGAGGAAGGTCTCCTCGCTCTGCAGGTCGGTTCCCTGCCAGGTCATCATCGTGTAGGTCGTCTCAAACGCCGAACTCGACGTCATGCGATAGACCACCATGCGCCCAGGATCATAATAGAAGTTTCCATTGAAGACGGTAAATCCATCATTTGAAGCACGAGCGAACTGATTCTCTTCGCTATCCCACATGATCAAGGTACTGTACTCGCGATTACAACCTGGACCGATAAGGATGTCCACATTGCCGTCAAAATTGGCGTCAAGGAAATGTACAACCTTGCGCGTGATGGCGTCTTCTTCATTAATTGAGATGTGCTGCATCAACATTCCATTGGCATAGATGTCCACCCTGTCAATACAATATTCTCCCTCGTGGAACTTTATCTCAAGCACATCATGTGTTGTCGGGCAATTCTCTACAGTGTACAATCCGTACTCATCAAGCGATATCGATGGTACCTCAAGAGGATTCCCCTGCTGGGCCGAAGCCTTACACGTAGCCAGGGCGACTACAGTTACAACAACGACCATCCATCGAGTAATCATGACATCTCTCATCATAACTCTTAACCGTTATCAGGACAAAAACAAGAAAAAGGAAAATCACTTTTTGTCAGAATCTACGCGGAAAGTGACAGTGCGATTATAAATGTAATTGGCAATTGTATAGGATACCATGGCAACCACCATGACGATATTCTGACCGGCCTTGGCCATCGGGAAGAAAGGAATGATATCGTCAGGCAGGTTTTTCCAACGGAGACCCTCGAGCAGAATCCAGCTTACGCAAAGCTGGAGCGCAAGGCACATCAGGAAACCACACACGAACAGCACGAACTCACGCCTGAAATCATTATTGGTCTTGAAAACCCAATTGCGGTTCCACAAGAAACTGTTAATCACACCGAGTATATAGCCAGTGACATTAGATATACCATAAGAGAGACCCAACTTGGTGTTGAGCAGATAGAACGTGACCAAAGTAATCAACGTGTTAAACACGCCAATCACACCATATTTCAACAGCTGGATGAACGTCTGGCGAGCTTCGGCCTTATCTATCTTCATGATAACAGTTCTTATACAAATGGCAAAATTATATATTATTAACGAATTGGCAAAAAAAAACTGAATTTCTTGGTTGATTCCCTAAAAAAACAGCCTCACAATGGCATCGTGATGAGTCCAGCATCAATAATTCCATGCAGAGTATCACATCCCGCCATAGTCTGCCAGACGACAACCGAACGGGCATCGCCAGGGTCAATGACATCAGCAATCCGTAGTGTGTCCTGGTATAGGGCACCAAATCCCCCACCCTTCCAGTTGCCGTACTCATCGGCAAGTGACATGTTCACCTTCTTGCGGTTGACCACCGAATCGCTGGCAACCATATCAATCACTAGCGCCAGGTTGCGATAGCGATAGCTGTTCTCGTGACGGATGGTGAGCATGAGGCTGTAGGTCAGCGTTGAGTCATCATATTCAGGGTAAAAGGTCAGCGGAGTAGCTTGCTGCCAACCTCTGGCAGGAATATGAACGACCCGGGCATGGGACAAAACAGGCTTGCCTTGGCAACAAGCCAGAATGAGCATGGCGGCGGCAATGAACACCGTCATTGCCACCGCTCTGCTATTCATTCGTTTGCCCCTAGAATCAATCTGCGGCTTTATGATTCTGCTGTCTTTGGTCATTGCCACCTTGTTGAGGTGTATTGTTGTCAGCAGCATGGCGTGGGCGGAAGGTCTTGACCGGCTTGGGCTGCCGCTCTTGTCGAGACGGTTTATCGCCCTGCTGTTGACGTTTGGGCTTATTGCCCAGGCGCGGTTTATTGTGGTCATTCTTGCCGTTAGGACGGTCACCCTTGCCATTAGGAGCGGCATCGTTCGATGGCTTGTCACCACCGTTGGCAGCATTATTACCACCAGCTGCAGCCTTATCACCACCACCCGATTTTTTCTTCTTTTTCTTTTTCTTTTTGTCAAATCGGTTGATGGCATCCTGGTTGAGCAGGTCACCGAAGGGCGAGTTCCCTTTCTTGCCTTCTTCCTCAGGCTTGAGGCTGTCGGGCTTGACACCGTTCTTGTTCAGGGCAATAATCTCAAACGCTTGAGCAGCAGTCAGTGTAACGGTGTTGACTGGTGCGTTGCGCTCGGTTGAATAAGTAATCTCGCGCTTGAGGGCGTCTGCCTTGAAGTAATAGTAGGTAGCATCCTTCGTTTCGAGATGGATATCCTTAGCAGGGAGCTGACGAATAGCTTCTACATAGGTATTTACCTCAAAATTGATGCAGCATTTGAGCTTGGCGCATTGGCCTGCCAGGTTCTGAGGATTCAAGGAGATATCCTGGAATCGTGCTGCGCTGGTTGCCACCGAGATGAACCCCGACATCCAAGTAGCGCAACACAGGGGCCTGCCACAGGGACCGATACCACCAATACGACCAGCCTCCTGGCGAGCTCCGATCTGCTTCATCTCAACACGGATCTTAAATACATCGGCGAGCACCTTGATAAGCTGGCGAAAGTCCACACGCTCGTCGGCAATGTAGTAGAAAATCGCCTTGTTGCCGTCACCTTGATACTCGACATCGCCGATTTTCATCTTCAGGCCCAGATCCACCGCAATCTTGCGGGAACGTATCATCGTGTCCTCCTCACGAGCCTTGGCCTGTTCATAGCGCTCCATATCAGCCGGCTTAGCCTTGCGGAAGACACGCAGGAACTCCGTATCCTTACGCAGATTCACACGCTTCATCTGGTTTTTCACCAGACGGCCGGTGAGACCTACACGACCGATATCATGCCCAGGGTTGGCTTCTACTGCAACCCAGTCTCCCTGCTTGAGGGGGATATGGGTGCTGTTACGGTAGAAACCACGGCGCGTATTCTTGAAGAGTACCTCGACAATCTCAAAATCATTATCGGGTACGTCATCAAGCCAGTTGGTGCTGGTGAGGTTACAGCGCCCAACATCATCTCTGCAGCAACCGCCACTGCACGCCCCTGCACTGCATTTCACGCAGGAGTCAGTACTTTCGGGCACAGTTACTTGCAAGTTGTCGTTAACTTCGTCCATTGTGGTACGCAATCGTTATTTAGCGTAGCTCACAGCACGCGTCTCACGGATGACAGTGATGCGCACCTGTCCGGGATAAGTCATCTCGTCCTGGATCTTCTGAGCGATCTCGGTGGACAGCTTCTCGGTCTCCTCGTCACTGATCTTGTCAGCACCGACGATGACACGCAGCTCACGACCGGCCTGGATAGCATAGGTCTTGACCACACCAGGATAGGACAATGCCAACTTCTCAAGATCATTCAAGCGCTTGATATAGGCCTCGACAATCTCACGGCGAGCGCCAGGACGTGCGCCACTGATGGCGTCACAGACTTGAACGATAGGTGCATAGAGGCTAGTTGCCTCCTCCTCATCATGGTGGGCACCGATGGCGTTGCAGATATCAGCTTTCTCCTTATACTTCTCGGCCAGCTTCATACCCAGCTGTGCATGCGGCAACTCGGGCTCATCATCAGGCACCTTGCCGATATCATGCAACAGACCGGCACGACGGGCCTTCTTGGGATTCAGACCCAGCTCGCTCGCCATGATGGCACACAAGTTGGCAGTCTCGCGTGAGTGCTGCAGCAGGTTCTGACCATAGCTTGAACGGTATTTCATCTTACCGATGAGACGGATCAACTCGGGATGCAGGCCATGGATACCCATATCGATAGCCGTGCGCTTACCAGTCTCAATGACCTCTTCCTCAACCTGGCGGCGTACTTTAGCCACCACCTCCTCGATGCGAGCAGGATGGATACGGCCATCACTGACAAGCTGATGCAGAGCCAGACGAGCGATCTCGCGGCGAACAGGATCAAATCCTGAGAGGACGATAGCCTCGGGCGTATCATCCACCACGATCTCAACACCAGTAGCAGCCTCAAGGGCACGGATATTACGTCCCTCACGGCCGATGATGCGACCCTTGATTTCGTCATTGTCGATGTGGAAGACCGTCACAGCATTTTCAACGGCTGTTTCGGTAGCTACGCGCTGGATCGTTTCGATGATGATGCGCTTAGCCTCCTTGTTGGCAGTCATCTTGGCATCATCCATAATGTCATTGATATAGCTGGCGGCATTTGTTTTAGCCTCATCCTTCAGGGACTCGATGAGTTTTTCCTTGGCTTCCTCGGCCGACAGGCCACTCACGTGCTCCAACGTGTCGCGCACGCTCTTCTCCATCTTGTCCACTTCGGCTTTGCGCTTATCGAGCAGTGCCATCTGGTTGTCAACGTTAACCTTCAGGTTGTCCACCTCGTTGCGGCGACGTTGCAATTCACCTTGTTGCTGGTTGAGCTGCAACTCACGCTGCTTGAGCTTCGCCTCATTGGTCTGCACCTTGGTCAGGCGAGCATTAGCCTCTTTCTCGGCTTCACTCTTGATAGACATACCGGCTTCCTTGCCTTTCAATACCTCGTTGTTCTTGAGGACCTCGGCCTCCAGACGGGCCTTCTCAATAATTTCGTTGGCTTGGGACTTGGCGTTCTTGCGAGACAAGTACATCGCTACAGCCCAGCCAATTGCCATCGCCAGGATGGCTACGATCACAATAATTATTGTAGTGTTCATTATAAATTGATAAAATATTTAAACAATAGCGCCACTCTCGGCAATGCAGATTCCGTTGGCAATCAACAGAATATCACATTAATCCTAAAGTGGTGCAGGAACCTAATTTCTTATATTTTAAGCCTTTATCATGCCACCATCGTCAGCCTGGCACGTTAAGCTATACTATATTGTCCAGTGTATTGACCGACAATATCGTATTACCACGCAACAAGTGGTGCACAATATCACTCCTCGCTACCCAAGAGGGTATCGAGTTGTGTGTCCAATTGAGTCAGGAATTCATTGACCTCACGGTTTTCACCGTAAGCCTCCAAGTAGAGACGAGCAAACTGGAAAGCCACCCTGCCCAACACATCGCTGGACTCCCCGCCAAAACGGGTCATCCACTTCTTCCACAATGTATTGACAAGTTCCTCTGCCTTGCGATAATTTTCCTCCTCGTCCGGATTGATACTCAGGGCGATAGGATTCTCGGCATTGGCAAGCTGTATCCAAATTTTAACTTTATTATTGTCGGCCATAACGTCAGGGAGTGTCGTATCAAGCGTTCAACTGTTTGATGCATCGGTCAATATCCCGCACCATCTTGGCAACCTGTTTCTTGTATTGGGCGACCATTTCAGGATCGCGAGGAACAGTGTGGGCCACACGCAGGAACTCATTATCTATCTTCATCTGTGCCAGTTCCTTTTCCAGCTTGTCAATTTCAAGCTGCTGGCATTCTATGGTCCGTTCCATTTCCCTTTTTTCTGCTTGAAGTGCAAGATATCTCTTGCGCAGGATTTCCATCTTGCGCGACAGGTTTTTCAGTTTCTCTTTCACTTCAGCTAAAGGCATAGTTACCAATTTTTGTGCAAAATTACTATAATTTTTCAATATCGCATCCCATACATCAAAATAATTTCCACTTTTGGGCAACAAATTATGTTTTTCAGCGTAAAAACCATGATTTATGCGATACCAAATGCGCTTCCTCGACCGATAATCAAGAAAAAAAACGATTTTTCGGCACAAAAATTTGTCAGTTCAAAAATTAGCATTACCTTTGCAACCGCAATTCGGGGCATTAGCTCATCTGGTAGAGCGCAACACTGGCAGTGTTGAGGTAAGCGGTTCGAGTCCGCTATGCTCCACAACCTACAACTGCTTAATTAGCTATAAAAGAGCAAATTAAGCAGTTTTTATTTTTGTCAAAATCCAATCCATTGCCATACTGTTGTCATAAAAACAAAACGATGAAAAGCAATGACAACAATGTCATGATAATGGAATGGTAAAGTCTTCAGAGAGCTGTTCACTGATAGATGGCGCCGAGATAGCAGAAAGGCATAACACGCTTTGGCGGACAAGAATTCAACACTCCCCCTCTCTCTCCTTACCTAATAATAAGGTGTAATTTTCGGGACGTTCAAACGTAGAAATTTTCAAAATTACGCGAAATTACGATTTGTAAAGGATTGAAATAATCAAATATTTGATTATCAATCATTAAAGGGTTGAAAAGGGATTTTTTTTCCCTTTGTTTCCCTCTCAGGATCCCCCTACCGCCCTGCGGAGCGCTTCTGAAAATCGCTTGATGATAAAACGCTATATGCAGGGCGAATGTACGGTAATTAAGCTCACATGCGTGGACGAATCCGAACGACTGTCTGGTTTCGTCCACACCATCCCTGGAATTATGATATGTGTTAAAGTAGTACAAACGAACGATGTTATCAATGCGACCACTGCCGCTTCGGAGTGGCGGCGGTTGTAGCGTTATATTTTGTAGGCGGTTGATTCAACATCATAAATGCAAACTCTTTGGAATGTCAGAGAGACCCAACAAAGGCCGAAAAGTGCCAAAAAATGCCATTTTCATGTGTGACGTAAAAACATATATATCAACGAGTTATCTTGTGTGATTTCAGACGATTTTTACGATATTTTTCGAGTTGTCAAGCATTCAAAGAAAATTTTGACTGATAATCAGCTATTTACAGGGTTACGGGACGGTAGTCCCGGTCTCTCTCTTGGTACCCCCCATCCGCCCTACGGAGCGCTTCCGAAATCGTGTCTTCATCAAAGCACTATATGCGTGGCGATGGGCGGTACATAGGCTGTCGTGCGTGAGCGAATTCGACACGAAGTATCGGTTTCGACTCATCCATAGAGGCTCCGCTATGACTCTGAGATGCCTTTATTTGTTGGGCAAGATGTTGTAGAAAGGTGCAGAAATTTGGAGCCCTCAAAAACTCCTATATCAGCAAGTTAGCAGATGGAATTATAGGCGATTTTTTAGAAAAATCACCAAAATTCCTATTTTGAAATCTGCTAATAGCTGATATCCAGTCATCTAAAAGGTTTTAAAGGGAAATTTTCCCTTTATTTCCCTCTCGGGATCCCCCTACCGCCCTGCGGAGCGTGCCCAAAATCCATCGGCCACAAAAGAGAGCGTTTGTGAGTATTTCTAATTGGCTACATAGCCGCTGGCCTCAATGATTTTCTTGCCATCTGGCGTCGTTAGATAATCGAAAATCTTGCGGGCATAGCTGTCAGCTGGTGTGTCGCTGCGTATCACTGCCACAACAGCCGATACATAGGGGTAGGTCTTGTTGCGGATATATTCACTGGTGGGTGGCACGCCATTGATGGAAATAGCCTTGACTTTGGTGGTTGAATCCGACATATAAAGGTAGTAGTAATAGGGAGAATAGGCGATGCCGTAGGGGGCTGTTTCAAGGCTCAAATATGGCGACATCATTGAGCCTCCACGCAATTCGGGCAGGTCAACCATCGGTGTGCCCTGCATGACGAGTTTCTCCATCTTCTCCTGACTTCCAGAATTGCGGTTACGGGTGAAGGCCTTGATGGGCTGGTCTTCCCCTCCCACTTCTTTCCAATTGGTAATCTGTCCAGTATAGATGCCCACCACCTGTTCGTGCGTGAGGTTATCAACACTGTTAGCCCGATTGAGCAAGAAAGCAAACGAGTCGTTGGCAATGGGTTTCTCAATGAGTGTCACGCCTTTCTCCAGAGCGTAATTCTGTTCATCTTCAGAACTCTCACGGGCACAGATAATCAAATCCACCGTACC
>Ga0247609_10002334_pt1 | contig 20293 bp, 22 predicted proteins | sample 172DNAGHGlowgp2_FD_193487 | JGI IMG/M metagenome (GOLD analysis project Ga0247609, IMG submission 193487) | Sheep rumen microbial communities from Palmerston North, Manawatu-Wanganui, New Zealand - 1728 DNA GHGlow gp2 | ecosystem: Host-associated > Mammals > Digestive system > Stomach > Rumen ...
AGCCTGTGACAGTTACAGCAGAGGTCGGTTTCTCCTCGCTGTTCTGCACCTCATGACCGCAGCCGGCAAGCATTGCTGCGACTGCAAGTGAAAGTGCTATTATCCTGTTATGTCTTTTATTTTTCATTTTTAAGCTTCCTGACTCTCTTACGGATATATCTGAATGCTGCGTCCTCGCCCTTGTCGGCGAGAAGGCGCAGGAGAAATTCGAGCTTGTCGGCAGTCGTCTGCTCGATAGCACGCTTCGGACGCGCCTTCAAGAAGTATTCGAGCGGACATCTGTCGTTGTATTCATCCTTTTTGTATATCTTCGATGCGGCAACTCTGTCGCAGAACATTTCAAATATGTAAATATCCGGCATTTTCATCGGGTCGAGCGTACCGGTGACGGTGCTGTAATCAGTCCAGTACTCAAAATGGTGCTTGTTCCTGCCCTTGTGGTGCATCCACGCACGCGAATAGCCCAATACCTCGCGTTCACGCTCGTTCGGTGAACGGCTGCCCTGAAAGTAGAGCACACCGGGAATAAACTCGGTCGGCGAGAATTTCGAGAGGTCGTGGAGAAGTCCGCGCCAGATGATGCCGGCTTTGAAGCAGTGTCTCATTACTGCGTGGCGATGACGGAGAACGGTAGTAAGATGTCCCCAGAAATTCTGTATCAGCATACCGTAACCTCACTTCACATTGATGTCGAGAACGCTGTTCTTGACGATGAGCCTTCCCGTGATGACACGTCTGCCGGCTCTGTATGAAGGGTCGGAGAGCTTCTTCGCCATTATCCTTACAGCCTCGGAGGACATTTTTTCAAGGTCTACCTCGACTGTTGTTATCGTTGGTATGCATATGCTTGAAACGGTGTAGTTGTCATAGCCGACGACTGATATGTCCTCGGGGACGCGCACACCCTTTGATTTCAGCGCAGAGATGACACGGAAGGCGGTCTCGTCGCTGTTGCATACGAAGGCGGTCGGCATCTCATCGGGGAAGTCTATCTTGTCGAGGAGAAGGCTTCGCTCCGTGCGGTCGGGAATGCACCAGTCGCTGCGGTATTCGAGGCTGTTCTCCATAAGGCACTTGACATAGCCGAGAAAGCGGTCGTTTATGCTGCTCGTGGCGTTCAGCGATCCGAAGAAGCCTATTTTTCTGTGACCGTTCTGCACGAGGTAGTCCGTGAGGATGTATCCGCCGTGGAAGCTGTCGGAATTCACGGAGTCTATCTCATAGCGGTTATCGTAGAAATCCACGAAGATAAGCGGCAGATCTATCTGACTCAGACGGTGTATGTATTCCCTGTGTATCTGACCGATAACGATTATGCCGTCGACCTTCTTCTCCGCTATCATATTCGGGAGGACGCAGTTTTTCTCGCTGTCAGCGGTTATGCATTCGTATACCGTGAGGACGTTCATTGCCGAGAGCTTGTTCGAGATGTTCGCGGTGAGCTCCCAATAGAATGTTCCTCTTGCGCCAACGAAGCGCTCAGACGTGATTATGCCGACGCTCTTGCCGAGCTTCGGGACAGGCGGCTTCTTTTTGCCGGATTTGGTATTTGAGGGCTTATAGCCCATTTCCTCAGCTGTATCGCAGATCTTCTGACGCATCTGCTCGCTTACGCCGTCACGTCCGGCAAGGGCATTCGACACCGTCACGACGCTTACTCCGAGCTTGTTAGCGATGTCGAGCATTTTTATTCCGTTCTTCATATACACACACCTTTTGGAAGTATTAATTAACTCACATCATTATAGCATAGTTTAAGTGAAAAATAAAGTACCTCAGAATGATTTTGTCAGAACAGTCAAACTTTTCCGGCTCCGGTTGTGCATAATATCCACAAAAAATAAGACGTCCGGAGCTCCGGACGTCTCTTTAATTAATCTTATACCAGTTAAGTGCTTATACTTTCGCCCTTGTGCTCCGGACGGTCAGGGAAGATGTCCCTGAAGACCTCGTCTGCCTTGTCATCGCTCTCGCCGGAGGGGATAACACCTGTCAAACCGCTCCACGAGGCTGACGGGCATACGTATTCGAGCCCTTGCTTTTCCGGGTCGGGAACGGGGATTGGGATAGATTTTTTCCTTCTCATTGCGTTCAGCACCTTCCGCAGTTATTATTTGCGGAAAAAGCCGGATGATTCATCAGCCCACGACAGTGTTCACGAGTCCCTGATAGAGCGAGGCTGATTCGCTCGCAAAGCTGAAGCCGAAGCTTCCCGGGTTCTGTATCTGCATAACGATTATGTAAGAGCCGTTGTAGTTGGTGTAGTCATACGGACCGGAGCCGTTGTCTCCCTGATTTTTGACAATTCCTGTTATGTAGAGGAAGTCGCCCTTCCACGTTTCGGCAGTGCCGGTCTTGGCGTAGAATTCATATCCGGCAGGAACGTAAACGCCGATATTCGCGCCCACTCCGGACATACCGCTGAGGAGGTTCTGCCTGTATTCGGCAGGGATACTGCACAAGACCTGATTCGGCTGAGTGCCCTGCTTTATGACCTTGCCGCAGTCGTTGGTATCAACGATACTCCCGATAGTGAAGGGAGTTACCATATCGCCGAAAACAGCCTCGCGTCCGAGTGCAGCAAGATAGAGCGGACAGGTGAGGACGTATGACTGACCGAAGGCAGTCCTTCTGAGGTCATCATCGCAGTATATCTCGACATTGTTGTGGAGAGTTCCGAAATCGCAGGGAATATCCGAGCAGAAGTGGAAGATACTGTCAAGGTCGGCAAGGACATCGTCCTTGCCTATCTGGTCGAATGCCTTTGCGAAGAAGATGTTGCTCGAATTTATGAACGCAGAGTAGAGACTTCTGTCAGCAATGGGGTAGTTCCACGTATTCTCGTGGTCCCAGTTGACGATGGAAACGCCGTCGAATTCCCATGTTCCCTCATCGTAGAGAGAGGTTATGCCGTGCTTGTCGGCGATGACCTCGGACATTATCTTGAAGCATGAGCCGGGCTCGGCATTCTGGAATGCCTTGTTTCCGTAGGTGCCCCATGCGAGGTCCTCGTCGGTCTTTACTCCGTAGTAGGTATCGGGGTCGTAGGAAGGGGAGGACACCTGTGCCATAAGCGAGCCGTCCGTTCTCATAACGACAGCAGAGCCGGCGATATTGTTGCTCGCCATAAAGCTGTAAACGGCATTCTGTGTGTCGGCATCGAATGTGAGACGGACAGACTGTCCCACCTTGTCTGAGCCGTCTACAGGTGTGGGATTTGCGGTGCGGAGAATGTCGTCATACGTCAGGTCAAGTCCCTCCGACATCTCATTGAGTACGTTTGCGAACGCGACCTTATTTGTATCGTTCGTCATTCGCACTTCCTTGCCGTCAGCACCTTTTTCGCTGTACATCAGCACATTGCCCTTAGCATCGAAGAGTTTTCCGCGCATAACATCGGGTACCTTTTCGGTAGTTGTTTCGGTTGTCGGCTCGGTCTTGGAAGATACCGACGAGGTACCCGCAGAAGCTCCGGTATGTGAAGTTGTGCCGGGAGCCATTGCAGGTACGGAGTCGAGCGAGCCGGCGCGTTCAACGACAGTTCCGCACGAGCTCATACTTCCGAGCAGGAGTGCCGCTGAGACCGCGGACAGGATTCTTGCTGTTCTTTTCATACTAAATTCACCCTTCAGTAAGTACAAAATTACATCTGTTAATATTATAACACTTGGAGAATGAAAAAGCAACAGTGCGGCAGGTATTTTTTGCAGTAAAAAACAGCGTCCGCAGTTTTGGACTTGCGGGCGCTGTTTATTTGTATGAGCGTGCTCCCTTTGAGAGCCGGCTTGTATCCGGCTGCTTTCTTTAGCGGAGATCGCAGACTGAAGGGTCACCCTTCAAAGTGACTTCCCTTTCTCCTTCTTTTTATCAGGGACAGCTGATCCCTTGCTGTCGGAAGGTGAACCGCTGTTTTTTGCCTGCCGCTCACGTCCGCGTTCGAGCTTGTTTGCAGTCCGGACCATATTTTCCACAAGTGCGGACGGTGCCCGCGGAACTTGTCTTGAAGCAGCGGAAAGAGCTCGTTCTATTTCATTTTTATCAAGATGTCGCATTATAGCTTCTCGACGATGTGAACAGTATCATTCACATTTTCTTTTGATGTACCGCATTGCTGCGACTGCGGGTGGTGGTCTTTTCTTCCTTTGAGAGCTTATTTGTGAGGCGCTGTATCGTTCCGGGACTGATATTGTTGAGATTCGGACTTCCGTTATCTTCGATGATAGTCTTGAATGCAGGGCTTCCTACCACGTCGACCACACTGTTGTGGAAATCTTTTCGTGTCGGCTGTTTGCCGTTTTTCAATGCTATCTGAGCGGTTATAGCAGCAGCAGTCAGATTTTTAGCTGTAAGCGAGGCGATCTCGGTGCCATAGCTTTCAAAATTTGCGGTTTTCATCAGGTTATAATCATAATCACGATGAAAAAGGACGGTTCGCTTCTGGTGGCGGCGGTTCTTCTGGCGGCGGAAGATCTGGGAAAAAGGTTGACAAATCCGAAAAACCTGATAAAATAAAATTAGAGGATATTGAGGTCGGAAAGTCGGTTGGAGCAAAGGCTAAAAACTATGATATTATGGATTTGGAAACGGGCGAACATTTCAATCTCGTCGAAGGAACCAGTTTACAAGATGTTGAGGTCTTTGCTGGAAAGGGCGTTAAATCTGAGTTCCGAAAAGCTGATAAATATGCTAAAAAATACGGCGGTAAAGCCAAAGATTGGCAACACGCTAAAGGCACAGGAACTGTAGATTATTACGGTGAAGGGCGAAAAGCTGAATTACACTGGGCGCAGTGTGAAGGTATAGGAAAACACGATTTTTTCATAAAGAGGTGGTTGGAATGAAAGTCAAATATATAGGTAAACAGTATTTAGATACAGCTTTTGAAAAAGACAAAACATATGAAGTTATTTCGGTTGAAAAAGGCTGGTATAGGATAATGACTGAGCTTGACGAAGATTATCTTTTTCCACCTGAATGCTTTGAAATCGTAGAAGAATAAGAAACCGTCTAAGTGATTAGGCGGTTTTCTTATACCCAAACGCTTATAAAATGCGTATCTCACGCTTATAAAACGCTAAAAAGCATTTGCAACCAGTTTGAAACTAAGTTGCAAGTGCTATTTTTATATCGTGTATGAACACACCTGCGATATTGGTCAGAGCATCTTTTTTCTGTTCAGGAGTGAGCGGTCCCTTGCTCTGAGAGAGCTTGTCAAGTTCAATTATGCTGTCATATGCATTGACTGCGGTGCTTTCGGCAGACGTACCGTATTTTTCGCCTCTCCTATTTTACGCTTATTCGCGTTCATTTCTGCTTCCTGCCGGTATTTCAGCTTTCGCTTTTCAACTTCGCTCAGCATTTCTGCTATTTCCGGCTGCTTCTTCGGAGCGGGCTCATGCTTTGCCTCAGCAGGTGCGGCTTTCTTCGCAGCAGCCTCTTTCGCAGATATACCGCAAAGGCAAAAAACGTCCCGACAGCAGACAGCCGGGACGCAGATAAAAACCTATCCCCGACTGTCGGTGAAGACCGCATCAGCCGGGGATATTTTTATTTTTCGCGCTTCCATGCGCCGCTTGCATAGAAGCTTTCAAGGATAGATGTGTCGATCTTGCCCTGTGACGCCATATCGCGGAGTATGGCGAATGCCTTTTCCGGCGGGAGCGGAGGCTTGTAGGGTCTGTCATCAGCCGTGAGAGCATCGTATACATCTATTATCGTCAGCAGACGGGTCTCCCACGGTATCGAATCGCCGGAGAGCCTGTCCGGATAGCCCGAGCCGTCAAGGAGCTCGTGATGACCTGCCGCCCACAGCGGTACGGATCTGTAGTTTCCGCGGAACTCCATTTTTGAAAGGAGCTTGCTCGTGTACGTTACGTGTGATTCTACTATCTTCCTTTCATCGGCGGTGAGAGTGCCGCGGACGACCGAGAGCTGCTCAAGTTCTTTTTCCGTGAGAAGGGGGACGGTTTCTCCGTCAGGGGTCAGACAGGTGAGCTTCGCGGCATCGCGGAGAAGCGCAAGATTGTCTTCATCAAGGAAGCCGGCAGAGTTGCATGAGATGATGAGCTCTCTTGCATCGTCTATCCTGCGCATCTGAACTTCAGCGAAGCCCTTCTCATCGGGGGAGGAGGCAGCCTTCAGCCGCAGCATGAGCTGCCCTATCTCTATACGGTGGAGAACGTCCTTCAGTCCGCTGCCGAGACGAGTGCCCTTGTCGAGCACCTCGGGCGGCACGAGCAGCTTTCCTATATCGTGCAGCCATATGCTCATCAGCAGGGGATGTATATCCTCATTCGTCACGTCTGTGAGCTTGCCCTCTTCACGCAGATGCTCAAGATACTTTGTTGCATATCTGACCATACTCTTTGTATGGTTTGCGTTGTATGTGGACCTTTCTTCTATCTCGGTGACCATTACTTCAACGAACGAATCCATAAGGTTGAGCACCTGATTCGCAAGGCGCTTGGTGGTGATGAAGAGCCCGACTTCCTCGCTCACGTCATTGATAACGATGATGAGTCCGGTGTTTTCGCCGTTTTCTGTCATCAGTGAGCTGGTCACACGAAGGTATTTCATATTCTCGGGCGTGAAAAAGGGAACATTTTTGCTCACCTTTTCCTTTGTGTATATCGCATCGAGAATTAGCTCAAAAAAAGCATCATTCTCCTCAAATCCGAGCATCAGCTCGGCTATGCTGTTTCCTGTCAGCCGCTCGCGCGGAAATTCCAGAGCCTGAGCAGCAGCTTCGTTGCAGAAGGTTATCATTCCGTCGAATCTCGTCACGATGACGCCCTCTGACATATTATTTATCATTATTTCGTACAGCTTATCCATTTTTCATTCCTGTTCGTCTGCGGACTATATGTCCTTGTTTTAGCGTTGGTCAAAGTATCCGTATGATTTGCCGGTACTGCTTTCAGTATAGCACATATCAGGGAATATTGCAATATCCGTGATGAGTATCGTCCGGATATTCTGCGGCAGGTGCAAAAAAAGCGCTGCCGCCTTTTATCGGGAGCAGCGCTGCTTTTTACGGGAGTATGTCAGTTATTATCTTCCTTGCCTCTGTATTCGATGCACAGCATAGTAAGGTCATCGAACTGTTCTGCGTCCATAACGAATTCATCAACAGCATTCTCGACGTTCCCGAGTATCTGCTGCGGTGAGGCATTCCCGTCCTTGTTGAGTGCTTCGAGCATACGGTCTGTGCCGAACATCTTCTCATACGAATCGGTCGCCTCGGGGACTCCGTCTGTGTAGAGGAAGAGCTTGTCACCCGGCGCGATGTCGAGGGTGTAATCCTTGTAGCGAGCGGTGTCAAGTCCGCCGAGGACGAATCCGTGCTTGTCCTTGAACAGCTCAAAGCTTCCGTTCTTTCGCCTGATGGCAGGATACTCGTGACCGGCATTAGATGCGGTGAGCCTGCCGGTAGAGATCTCGAGGATACCGAGCCATACTGTAACGAACATTTCCGCGCTGTTTCCCGAGCAGAGCAGCTCGTTTGTCTTTGTCAGCACCTCTGAAGGCGATACACCGAGCATCGCATTGCTCTTGAGGAGAGCCATCGAGATCATCATATACAGAGCCGCCGGTATTCCCTTGCCTGATACGTCAGCCATTACCATACAAAGGTGGTCATCATCTATGAGGAAGAAGTCATAGAAATCTCCGCCGACCTCACGCGCCGGATCCATAGTCGCGTAGATGTCGAATTCTGTTCTTTCCGGGAAAGGAGGGAAAATGTGCGGCAGCATCGACGCCTGTATCTGCGTTGCGAGCGAGAGTTCGGTGTTCATACGCTCTTTTTCCTTGGTTATCGAAGTGAGATTGTCGATGTATCTCTTTGTCTCCTGCGAGAGGTTATCGAAGGATTCAGCGAGCACCTCTATCTCGTCGCCTGTGCGGTAGAGGTCCTTCATCTCGAACAGCTTGCCGCTCTTGGTCCCTTCGGCGACTTCGGCTGTCATAGATTCGATAGGACGTACTATCCTGTTTGCAACTATGATCGCTGCCGCCACAGCGATGATTATGATAACAGCAGTAAAGATGCCCGTGAACACCAGCATTTTTGATGAGGCGCTCCTGAATTTGGTCATAGCGTTCTCATTTATCCTGTTGTATTCATTCAGCATCGCGATGGTCGATCGCTCTGTGACCTCTTTTTCTACGAGCGATACAGCCGCCCAGCCGACCGACTTCAGAGGAGCACTTGTCAGGTAGTATTCCGTACCGTCCAGCTCCATTGACTCAAGACCTGTCTTTTCTGTGAGAGCTCTTGTGATAAAGTCGGAAAATTCAGCATTTTCGGTGTGCCTCAGATCAATGGCTTCCTCAGAGGATGTAAGCTCGAATACTGCATTGTTTCGCGAGACCGCATTTATCTGTCCGTCGCTGTTGACGATCATAAGACTTGCAGCGTCATTTCCGGAGGAGGTAACTACCTGCTCCATTTTATCAAGAACGATGTCAATGCCGACAACGCCGATGAGCTCATCATCGACTATGACGGGTGCTGAGCAGGTAATGCTTATCCTTCCGTTGAAGGCGTCCTCCTCGGCTCCGGTGAAGAAAATATCTCCGGTCTCGACCGCGCCGACGTACCACGGACGGCGGCGGACAGGGAACGGTATCTGCTTTCCGTTTTTGTCGTATTTGTCGGAAGAAATGGTATCGACGCCGACGTGTGTTCCGTCAGCAAGACCGATGTAGCAGGCTCCCACTGACTGGTTGCTGTCCTTCAGTGATATGAAGGTATCTATCATATATGCCGCAATGCCGGTATATTCGGACTTTGTATAGTCCACGCCCTCCTCGAACAGCAGCTGTGCAGCGGTCGTTCCGTCATTGGCTGGGTCGGGCGGAGATACCTCCAGCGGGACAAGGGTATCCTTTTTTTCAAAAAGACGCTCGGCAAGAGCACGCAGCATCCTGACATTGTCCTTTGTTTCCGCAAACTGGCTGTCGAGCTCATCAGCCTGAAGCTCGTTTATCTGGGTGAGAGAGTCTTCGATCACCTTATGCATAGTAGCGTTGGAGGTCTGCATTATAGCCTCCTGCTGCTCCTTATCGGTGGATCCGACTATTTTTCTGAGCTGGACAGTCCTGTAAGCGGAATTTCCCAGAAACAGTCCCACAAGTGCAAGGAGAAAAACGAGCAGCACCGCAAGTATCTTGTTATGCAGTCCACCGAATGTGATCCCCCAGATCTTTTTCACTTTTTATCACTCCTTAACCCTTTTTTCAGGGTGAGGATGTTGCTTCCGTTTACATATTCATAGCTTACGTCGTCCATATTCTTTTTCACGAGGAAAATGCCAAGACCGCCTATCTCGCGCTGCTCAGCCGGGAGAGTGATATCCGGGTCAGCCTTCGCGAGCGGATCGTAGGGGACACCGTTATCGACGAAGGTGATAGTGACGACAGTTCCGTCGGGAGCAACGTCGACCCTTACTGTTGCCGGACCTGTTTCGGGGTCGTAGGCGTAATTTGCGATATTGACAAATATTTCCTCGACTGCGAGGTCTATCTGCATCTGTATTTTCATTGAGCATTCCGTAGCCTCGAGCTGCTCGTCAACAAAGGCGAGCACACTGTCGAGATTATCGGTCAATGCTTCGATAAACAGCTCTTTCATAGAATTCTCCCCTTTTTTATCAAGCTATCGTGAGAATATCCGAAAAGCCGGTGACCTCGAATATTTCCATAATATCCTCGCTTACGTTGATTATCTTCATATCGCCCTGCTTGTTCATCTGCTTCTGAGCGATGAGCAGTACGCGCAGACCGGCAGATGAGATATATGCTGTTTCCTTCAGGTCGATGATGAGCGAGCTTATGCCGTCAAGTGAAGATTTCACGGTCTCGTCGAATTCGGGAGCGGTCTTGGTGTCTATCCTTCCCTCTATTTTAAGGGTGAGCTTGTCCGAATCCTTTATTTTTTCGATATTCATTGTGTTTTCCTCCTGTTACATTGATTAATATTCATTTATTGAAGTATTTCTCGATAACGACCTCTGTTCTGTCGTTTTCGAGCCATACCTTGACTTCGTCTGCGAGCTTTGAGATTATCGACTTTTCAAGCTCGTCCCATTCCTCGGCCTTGGCTTCCTTCTTTGCGGACAGGTTCTGACGGTAGAGGCGGAGCGACCAGTAATCCGCACTCGGAGCAGGATAGCTCGAGCTTCCTGTGCCGATACCGAGACACGCATCGTTGATGCTTGTGAGGAAGCTTTCCTCCTCGCTCGATGAGGTCTGTAGGCTGTGGCGGATGACTTCACGTATCCTTCCGGCGATGCCCTTTGCGTTCTCATTTCGTCCGCTTGTGGAAACTGAGAGGATATGCTTCTCCTGAATCTTGTTTGCCTGCTTATCCGCCGAAAGGCATATCATACAGAGCGTGCCTTTTTTGGTCTGCTTCGTTTCGAGCCAGAAATCCGCGCGGAAGTCCTCAAGGATACCGTGTATCATACAGATTGTCTCCTCGGTGAGAAGGCGCAGATGCATTGCTTCCCTGCCTTTTATCCCGTTATATGCAGCGAATCTTTCGGCTGTATCCATAGCCTCTTCGCGTCCGCGGAGGTCGCTGTAAACTGTTATGACGTCTGTTTTCATAGCTTGCTCCTTATTCGATAGTAAGTATATCGGAGAACCCGGTTATATCGAATATCTCGGTTATCTCCTCACGGCAGCCTGTGATGATCATTCTGCCCTGTTTATCCATTATTTTCTGAGCGGCGAGCAGCACACGCAGTCCGGCAGATGAGATGTACTCAAGCCGTTTCATATCTATGCAAAGTTCGTTTATACCTTCGAGAGATGAGTGAATGAAGGCATCGAGCTTCGGTGCGGTAGTAGTATCGAGACGTCCGGTCAGCTCGATCACCATTTTGCTTCCGCTTGTGATGATATTATATTCCATAATGACAGCTCCTTTCAGAAACGACAGTACCTGTTTATACATCTACAAGTATATCATATATTCTCCCGATATGCAACAGGAACTTCGATTTTTTGCAGCAGAAAATCACCCGTTCCCACACGGGGGCGGGTGACGTTGTGACAAACGGGGAGATGTGATCGTTTTTGGGGGATTTATCCTTTATTCTTAAAGAACGGTATTCGGCACATTATTGATACGGTCAGCCTGATATACGGCACATTCCGCAAACGTCACGGAAACGAGCTGAAATATGATGATCGCACAAACTCAACGTGGAAGACTGTGACATCTTTTTTCATTCATCACTCTTGACGGCTGTACAGCCTGTATTTCGGCGCGTATCGGTGAAAACAGCAGTACCGTATAAAATTAAAATAAAAAAATATGTCTGATAATCAACGGTTACGTGTTGATAATTGCCCTTTTCCCGATCTCTTATGCGGATACACTCACGAAAGGAGTTATTATGAACTGGATAAGAAACGAAAGATTCATCAGCTACAGCAGCGGACGTGCAGTCGTGCTCGCGGATGTGGAAATGGACAGCGCAGCCGATCTTCCCGGTGCTGACGATTTCGACGGAAGGACACTTGCAAAGGGCTCGATAGCACACGACATCGCTACCGGAGATTTCTACAGTCTCAACAGCTCCGGAGATTGGATAAACCAGACCGGAGGTGAATGCAATGACTGATATGTTTGAATTCCTGAATGCAAAGAATTCAGCAGCAGGAGGCGGTTCATCCGGCGGCGGAGCCAACCGTGCAGCTCTTATTGAGCTTGTTGACGAAGGGACTAAGAATAAGCTCAAGAACACGGCGTACACGCGCGAGGTAAATGGTGTGAGCTATACAGTTAATGCAGACGGGAGCGTTGCGATAACAAGCGATGGCACTAATACACTGTCACAATTATATCTTACCCGTGACGATACCTCACTGTCTGCCGGTGAATATGTGCTGTCAGGAGCACCGGGCGGCAGCACCACAACATACGATATCCGTGTCAAAGCAGGCGATCAGACTACTATCAATCATAGTGGAGGATCGGCTTTTGTAAGCGACGGTTCAGGATCTACAGTATCGATCATCGTAAGAGCCAATCAGACGCTGGATATTACGATAAAGCCTATGATATGCACTAAAGCCGCATGGGACATCTCTCACGCCTTTGTGCCGTACCGTCCGAGCTATGACGAGCTCGTCGCGCGAGTAGTTGCGCTCGAAAACAAGTAAATGCTCAATTCTTAGCACTGCTGTCAATAAGCAAGGGAAAGCCATAAAGAAGCCTGTGCCTCTTTATGGCTTTCTGCTATTTTTTCATACCGAAGGTCTTAGAGCGTTTTATCGTGTGCTCTCCCTCTTTTTTGTGAGTCTGACTGTTGAGCCGTGTTCCGCCTGTCGAAGCTCTGCCGGCATTGTTGGTGAGCGGCTGAACAGTCTTGCTGTTATTTGATCTTCTGGCAGGGGATGCATTCTTCCCGGCGTTATTGCCGGCGTTGTCAGCCGGGGACTTATGGATATTGTCCTTTTCGGCGTTTTTTCTGACGGTCGTGCGCCTCTTTCGCAGGCTTCTTCTGCCGTTCTTCGCCACTCTTTCCGGAAGCTCGTCCGGGTCGGCGGCGGCAGCTGCCTTCTCTTCAATTTTAACAGCCTTCAGCTTTTCTTTCGTCAGCTTCAGAACGTCCTTTGCGGATCCGAAGCACTCTTTTGCGCCGGTAAAAAGCTCTTTTATAATAACACCGTCCGTTTGTGGATCCGGGTGCAAAAAGGATCTCCAAGGCAGCAGATGAACGCAAGGAAAAAGCTGCGGCTGAGAGCAATGCTCAGGTGTAACGCAGACAGCGGTCTCCATACGGAGGCCGCTGTTTCTGTCAGAACGACTTATTTGCCGCAGTTCTTGTCAAACGAAGGGTTGCAGGCGTAGAAATTCTTCGAGTTCAGCCTATCCTGCGTTATGCGGAGCGCTTCGCCATGGCGTTCAGGCGGAAGCTAGAACCGCCATTGTATGGCTATTTTCTGGTCTGTCGCGTGTACGACTTTGATGAGCGTATCTGCGACCTGACGCTTGTCGTCGAAGCTCAGCTCGTCCCATATTTTAAGGTGAAGGTCTATCTCGTCAGCGGGGATGTCCTTTTTCAGACTGAGCTCACGGATACGCTCGCTTATTTCGGCTTTGCGCTTGTCGAGAGCGTTTATGCGCTCGTTTATGTAGCGGAAAAGCGCGTTGTCCGAGTTCCGTACCTTTTCAAGCAGGGCTTTTATCTCATTGTCTATCTCCGCAAGCTCAATCTCAAGCTCGTTCTGCTCTGTACACGGCATATCGCTTCTTGAAGGCGAAAGCGTCCGGAATTGTGCAAGCTTCTTTTGCATCTCGCTGTAAACGAGCTGCTCGACTTCCTCTGTATAGAGCGTCCCCGCTCCGACACAGGCTTTGGAATTCAGCTTGTTCGAGCAGAGCAGATAGCGGTGAGGGCGTCCGCTGAAGCTTTTCGCCAAGAGCGCGTATCCGCACTCGCCGCATTTTATCTTTCCGCTGAGCCATGAGTTTTTCGCCTTCTGCGAGGGTATCATCTGCTTCTTTGACATACATTTCATGCGGCATTTCAGCCATACTGCGGAATCAACTATGCCCTTGTGCGGTGCGAGGACTATATGATTGCCCTCGACAGTCGTGGAGTTCTTCTTCTTTTCGTTCTTGCTCTTGTAGCTGTAACAGCCGTTCTCGCCGATGAAGTCGGCAGGAGGATTTGCTATCTCCGCGCCGTTGTCGGCGAAGAAGTTGTAGACATCGAGGTCAGCTCTGACGTATATCGGATTGACGAGAATATCCCTTATCCGCTGACGTGCCCAGTTTCCGCCGCGCTTTTTTATCCCGAGCTCGTTCAGACGGTCTATCACGTCGCCGTAGGAGGTGTTCGGCTGAGAGTACATATTGAAAATCAGCTTCACGACTTCTGCTTCGTTGGGGACAGGCTCGTACATCGAGGTGTGTATGCCGTCGATGACTGTCGGGACTTTTCTGAATCCGTAGGGGATAGGTCCGCCCATGAAAAAGCTTTTCTGGCTACGCGAATAGTAAGCATCGGCGACTCGCTTCTGTATCGTTTCGCGTTCAAGCTGAGCAAAGACGATGCAGATGTTCAGCATGGCGTTGCCCATAGGCGAGGATGTGTCGAACTTCTCCGTCGCCGAAATGAACTGCACGTTGTACCTGCTGAAGACCTCCATCATGTTCGAGAAGTCGAGAATCGAACGGCTTATGCGGTCGAGCTTGTAGACAACTACCGCGTGGATAAATCCGTCTCTTATGTCGCTCATCATCTGTGTGAACTGCGGACGGTTCGTGTCCTTTCCGCTGTAACCCTTATCGGTGTATTCCTTGAACGGTTCACCTCTTGTTTCGTATTGGCAGAGCTCTATCTGCTGCTCGATAGATATACTGTCTGCACGGTCAACAGACTGCCTTGCATATATCGCTATTATAGTGATCAGCTCCTTTCAGAGCTGCCGGCTGCGGAAAACTCTCCGCAGCCAACAGTATACCACATTTACCGGCTTTTGTCCAGCTCTGTTTTGTACTTGGAAAAGATATTGTATAACTCGTTTTCCGCTGCTTTTACGACTTCGTTATTTGTCCCATCGGGAGTGAGGTTTTCAATTGTTATCACGCCGCGTTCGGTCATCACGTTTGATATTTCCGAGCTGTGACTGCTTCTGGTTATTTCCAAAATAGACATCGCCTCCGCTATATTCTATTGGAGCATTGCTTGTCTGAATGATATGGACAGGCAATATTTTTTGAAGCGTATGAAACATTTACGCCCCTCCTTTTACAATTCTGATGTATTTTTCAGTTTCATTCTTCCTCACTGCGCTGATATCTGACAGCGCTCTCGAAGTTTATGATACCATTTATGCGGCGAACCTCGTCTGTTACCATTTCACGTAGCTTGAAGAGCGTGCTGTCCTCGATATCATTTATTGCCGCAAGCATATGCGTCTGCGCACCGACTTCAACAGCGAGCTTGAAAATCGCACGGGACAACCTTTGCTCAGTTCCCATGATATATCCTTCAACGATGTGCGCTATCTGAGGCGCAAGGTACTCGATGAGCTCAGGCTTGTTCTGCATAAGGTGCGCGCAGTAGAAGCGAATAGCTTTCTCCATGAACTCAGTTTTTGTACTGCAATTATCCGACTTATATAGACTCTCAACGGTCTTCATCGTCTCGGGATAAATGTACAGCGGAAATCGTATTTTCGGAGCATAGACTCCTTCATAATTCGCCGAAGTATTGGCGTTCTTCTTGCTTTTCGTATTTTTTGACATTAGCTTTTCCCTCCTGTTTTGATTTTGACTCCATTTGTGCATTCTCACAAACCGCGGAATATCGGCGGGCTTTGCCCGTCCGATGTGGAACGGCGGGCGCTTTGACGCCAGCCTTTAACCTGCTAATCGAAAATCCACCTCTTTTCAGCTGATTTCAGCATTTCCCGCATCAGTGAACATCTTCGACTTATCCAGCACCGCAACGCTCATCTGACGGTCATCGGTGACGCGGACAGTCGTCGTGTTGCGCTTGCCCTTCACGACCATTATGCCGTCATCGACCAGCTGTTGTATCAGACTATTCTTGCCAATTGAGAAGCTCTCGCCCATTTCCTTCGACAGCTTCACAACCTCCGAGAACGCCGCATTCATGATGAGATAATAGTAGTTATCATCTTCAAATCCGATGAAGCCTTTTCGGTTCATGTCGCAGTCGCTGCCGATGAAGTTGACACTGCACCTGCCGCTGTCGAGCAGACTTTTCAGCTTGTCGCAGAACTGATACGAATAGTTTTCGCTTTCAACTATACTGTTGTTGCGCACAGAGCTGTTGACTATTATGTTTTTGAATGAGCTTTTGTAGTTCTCCATGTCCTTCACACCTATTTCTTCTTTTGCATTCAGGAACGCAAGCAGGAAATCAAAACCTATAATCAGGTGCGCAAGAGTATCTGGAACTCTTGTATGGAAGTTTTCACACCTTGCAGACAGATCCGCTGTTACTTCGGCGCGATATTTTTTGAATGTATCGGACAGTCCCTGCACGAAACTATTTTCATCGCAGAGATACGTTTCGCACAGCCAGTCAACGTAGCTGTGCATTATCGAGGCGAGCACGCCGTCCGCCCCGAGCTGTTGATACTCAGTCATCTGCGCAAGGTCTATGTCATCGGCTTTCATCTCGACGATGAAGTACCGCGCGAGACCGCTCTGAGATATTTCGGGAACGTACTCTGCTGTGACGAGACACATACCTGTGGGCGGACGTGAAGCCTGCAATTCGATTTTGCTGTTGAGGCGCGCACGACCAATGCGGTCGCCATAGAAGCGTGACAAGTTCTGTGCAGTGCTTTTCATTTCAGAATCGCCGTATACACCATTCGGATGCAGGTCATCTACGCAGGTGAGAACGTCCTTCAGCGAATAGATATTGCTGAGGATACTGTTCGCTGTGTCGTGAAACGACATCGGGAGCGTGCTTGCTGTGAAGCAACCAAAGAAAGAACACATCAGTGCCGCAGTTGTGGATTTGCGCGTTCCTGTTTTACCGACCAGCGCAGTTATGAACTTCGGTTCACAGCTTGCCGCTTTCAGGAAGTGCTCCAAAGGAGACAGAAACGTCACCGCCAACAGCGGAAGCATTACTCGCTGTGGAAGCAGACCGTTCTTGAGCAGTGCTGTGAGATAGAACAGCTTGTCCGCACTTGCACTTCCGCTCCAATGATAAGCATTCAGTTTGCCTTGCAGCTCCACTGTGAACTGACTATCCGCAGACGGCATCAGGAACTCATATTGCTCACCAATTTTCCGCCAGCCCGTCTGACTGTACACCGTCCTGAACTCGACATCAGCTTTCGTACTCATTATCGCATGACGTATCTTGCCGAGAGTATTGTTCGCCGGCGAATACGAACCCAGCGAGCCCCACTTCTCGATGAGCCATTTCATGCTGCTCATCTCGTCCGCGGTTACTGTGACCGTCGGCATAATCGTTCCGTTTGAGTGTACAGCGCTGATTTCAAATGCCTTGCGGCGCTCAGTACCGTCGTCGAAGGTTATCTCTGACTTCAGCACTGGAGCATAATCGCACAGCCTGACCATTGTGACCTTTCCCTTGCGTTCTACCGTTTCGTAAAGGCAGCCGTCTTTGACGCAATACGGCTCGTTGTAAATATTGTTGTCGTAGTTTTCGGTCATCTTCTCATCCTTTCTTTCAAACTCGCTTTATTCGCCCTCAGGATTGCTCCGGGAGCCCGTGTGGTGTAGTTATCCCTCCTTTCGCCGCAGGACGGCACAAAACGCGCACAAACGCGCGACGTGGCGTCCTGCATCTATGATTTTACTAACAAACTACCAAGCGCGGTCAAACCAACTGATACAGAGCTTTTTCGGTGTTAGCAAACTGCTGTCGCCTAACTCACAACTACCGCTTTTGCTATCAGCGGAAGTAAAGATATATCGCCGCCTGAACCCATTTGGTAGCAAGTTAGCAATCTTTTTGCCATAGCCCTTGCGCAGTACCGTTCCTTCTGTTCCGCCTTGCGTGACGTGAACGGCGCACTTAACCACTGATCATCGCTCCTGTGTAGGTTATAATATCAAAAAGTCTTCTGTGAAAACAGACATAAAAAATAGGAGTTGATTTTGGGTAACTCCTTGATAAATGCGTGCTGTAATTCTGACTTGATTGTCATTTCTAACAATGATTTAAGTTTCTATGTGATAATATGGTGACAGTACTGTTAAAAGCGGGCTTTTTTACTCCTATTTTTTATATGAGTATTTATAAAATTTTTTGAAGAAAAATGTGAAATTACAAATGGTATATTCTTGTGTATATTTTACAAGTGGTTGCTTGAGCTGCTTTTTTGCTGACGAAGAAAAATTTTACATTGGACTGATAGTAAAAGATTAAACTTTGGAGTGCTTGTTTCGATTCGTTGTTCATTTTATGCTAAAATTCGGTAATTGCCTAAAACACCAAGGGGTGAAAACAGCGGGAGCATTATAATATGTATATACCGGTTTATAATGAGATGCGGTTGGAAATATCATTATTCCTGATCTTCTTATATTCCACCAGTCTCATGGTAAAATTGGTACCATTTCAGTATACAATTTGGGCTAAAATAAACAATTATCGGCATTAGGCTATGATGTTTTTGCTAATTCCGTTAGTACAGATGCATATATAGGCAAAGAGTTCATTGATGCAATAGAACGGTTGGCACTCTGCGGATTTGAAAGCACTAAAATCTCTCAGAATGGTAGTATTACGGTGAAAAAAGTGTTGACAATCCGTAAACATAGTGTTATAATGTAGATTGAGGTTGAATTACAGTCCTCAGGTGAGAAGGCGGTGGTAATTATAGAGATGAAAAATAAACAAACTGAACAGTCGACTATACCTGAAAGCACTGGATATAAGGTGTTTTCAATCGTTCGTTCGGTTATGGTTTACATACTGGCTGCCGCTATTATCATCGGTGCGCTGATGTTCGCCTCAAGCAAGAACCCGAGCAAGTCGCTGTTCGGATTTCGCTATTACACTGTACTGACTCCCTCAATGGAGCCTGTATACAGTCCGGGTGATATGGTCTTCGTTAAGCTTTGCGGAGCAAATGATATCAGTGAGAATGACATCATTACTTTCAATCCATCAGAGGACAGTGAGGCTTACCTGACCCACCGTGTCACACAGAAATTAGAAGATTATCAGGGAACCGGCGTTACATGCTTCCGGACAAAGGGCGACGCCAATGATGCCGAGGACTCGTTCCTTATCGACGAAAAGCGCGTCATCGGCGTAGTAAAGTTCCATGTGCCGTTTCTCGGCTACATTATTCGTTTCATACAGCTAAGATGGTATTTCATAATACCGATAATTGTTCTGATTGCAGTATTCTTCTACCTTATGCAACTCTATTTTGATAGGAGCAAGGGAGAAAGCAATGCTGTTGAAGATATAGGTGAGATTTCCGAAAATAATCAGGGGACAATCCCAGAAAAGGAAACCTCAGAGAATATAAAGGAGTGATTTTATGAGAAAAAACAATAAGAAGGATCGCAGAATTCTTGTGGGCGCTATAGCTGTTGCAGGAGTTACTGCCGCTGGATCGACCTTTGCATGGTTCACCAGCAAGGATGAGGTTACTAACCGTCTGAGTGCAAGCGCTGACTACAATGTAGCGATTGCCGAAGATTTTACTCCCCCCGAGCAGTGGACACCCGGACAGGAGATTAATAAGGACGTTTCTGCTGTCAATACGGGAAATGTGGACGCATTTGTACGCGTTGGTCTTCTCCACGACGCAACTCTGACGGTCAAGGACACTGGTGTTGCTGTATCCGGATTTGCTGCCGCTGATAAAACTAAATTAGTAGAGCTGAAAACAAGCGCTTCAGATACAAACACACCTGCCGGCGGTAATGCTGTAAATAATAGTGCGAACGAAGTTACACTGCTTCAGGCAGGCGGTACACTTGTGATTGCAGGCGGTCAGGTTGTTACACCTTCTGACGCTTGGAATGTTCGCTCGGGCGACTCTTCAAATGACGATTATTCCGGCAACAATCAGTTTGATCCCGCTGTTACAACTGTTTACGGATCTACTACTGATACCTATGCAGACACTTACGGCAGCGGACTGTACATCTTCAAGCGCAACACCACTGACGGCGTGAAGTATTCCGGCTACTACTATGATGCAACTAACGACAAGTTCTATGAGCTCGAGCAGGAGCCCGGCACTGTTTACATTGCAAATCTTGCTGCTGATGCAATTGCAGAGGATACAAATGGCGTTGTAACGCTGAGTTCCACCACCGCTCTTGATAATGTTAAGCTTGCCGCAACGAAGAAAATAACAATTGCAAACAATAGTGCAACACCTGCATTCAATATTACATGGGTGAAGTCTGACGGTAATGCAACAACTGCCGGTGCTTCCGATGCTGCTATCATTCGCCTGACTTATGTAGGTGATGATGATTCTTCTGCAAACAAGGCGCTTGACGATGTTGTGATCGACATTAACCTTGCATCCGGCTGGAGCACAAACTGGACATACAAAGCAGCTACAAGTACAAAGATCGACGGCACAAATGATGTGGGCTATTTCTTCTACAACAAGCTTCTTGCTCCCGGTGCAACATCTGAAAAGCTCGTTGACAGTGTAACACTGAACAGCGCTGTAACTCAGGAAGCTTACAAGGATTTCGTTTATGATCTGACAGTAGTTCTCGACAGCATTCAGGCTTCTCCTAATGAGGCTAAGACGGCCGCAAGCTACGTAACAGCTG
>Ga0247609_10002335_pt1 | contig 20287 bp, 21 predicted proteins | sample 172DNAGHGlowgp2_FD_193487 | JGI IMG/M metagenome (GOLD analysis project Ga0247609, IMG submission 193487) | Sheep rumen microbial communities from Palmerston North, Manawatu-Wanganui, New Zealand - 1728 DNA GHGlow gp2 | ecosystem: Host-associated > Mammals > Digestive system > Stomach > Rumen ...
ACTAATTGTTTGAAAGTGCCGTAGAAAGTGCTGGTACTATGGTCGTAAACGGCTGTTATTTTGAGACTTATATCCTTGTTGCGAAAAACGAGGGTATCGCCCAAAAAACTCCACGAGGTGGGATGTATGGCGGCATTGCCCTGAAACACGGAGTAAAGCACCGGGGCAAGGCTGTCGGCGGTGCCCTCGAAAGTGAGGTTTAGCGGCAGGTTGACCACAACCGCCAGCCAGTATTTGTTTTGAAAATTGCGGATGCCGGTGTTTTGAGCTTTGACACTAAAAACCAAGGCATTGCACAACGCAAAAACTAGTAATATACGTTTCATTTTCTCTAAACTTTATAGTGTCCGAACTGCAATCGGAAATATTTTTTCCGGATAATCCATTCGTAAACGAGCCACACCACAAGGTAGCCGTTGGTAAACACCTGATAGACAACATCCCACGGCGAGGGCAGCTCGAAAAACAACTCCGCCACCCACAGCACCATGTCAACTACCAGCAGCGCATCCCAAATCTTCTCCCTGTCGCTGAAAGTGAGCACGTTACGCACACCGCTATGCACAGTTACGTCCATAGAGGCGGAGAAAAACGGCAACATACTCTGAATCATTATGTTGTACTGTCCCGCAGGGAGTTCCACGTTGGTCTCGGCGCCTTTCATTATCCCTACCACCTGATTGTTGACAACCAGTTTGTGCGGCAGTGCAGGCATCAGCCGCGATTTCTTCTGTATGATGGTGAGGGTTGGCATTGGTAGTGCGTTTGTGTCTGTAAATCTTTTTTTGTTCTCCTGTTCGCCTACGGCTCACGGGTTTCTATAAATCATTTTAATTCTCCTGCTCGTTTCACTCGCAAAATCTTTTTAATCTTGTAAATTGCTTTCGCCTTCGGCGAAATATTGTTTAGATTCCCAAGATTTCAGCCGCTTGCGGCTAGGAGAATTAAAAATCCACTTGCGGCAAGGAGCATTTCAATTTTCAACTTTCAATTTTCAACTTAATGGAAGTTTCAGCAGTATTTGCAGGTCCTTGGCGCTGAGGCCCACGTAGTCGGCGACGGTCTGGTTGGTGAGTATGCCGTTGAAGAAATAGGTGCCCTGCTGCAGCTCCTCGTTCTCGGCCAGAAGCTCGTTTACGCTGCAGCCTTCGGCGATACGCATCAGTATGGGAACCAGCAAGTTGCTGATGGCCATTGAAGCGGTTTTTGGCACGCGCGCCGGCATGTTGGGCACACAGTAGTGCAGCACGCCGTGTTTCACAAAAACGGGGTCGGGAATGGTGGTAACGCGCGATGTCTCGATGGTGTTGCGCAGGTCGATACTGATGTCGATGATGATGCTGCCCTCTTTCATCGAGGCCACCATGTTCTCGCTGACGATGTACTGCGAGTCGGGCTCGTTGGAGTGGAAGGCGGCTATCAGCACGTCGGCCGAAGCGATGCTCTTCTTGAGCAGCTCGGGATATATAACCGACGTATATACAGGCATTTGCAGCCGCTGGCTAATCTCGTTGAGACGCGAGATGGAATTGTCGAAGATTTTGACGTTAGCCCCTGCCGCCACAAACATCTTGGTTGCCGTTTCGGCCGAGCGTCCGGCGCCGAGAATCACCACCTCGGTGGGCGGTATCCCCGCCACGGAGCCGAGCATCGAACGGTTGGCATAGCCCGGGTTGGAGAGGTATTCGGCAGCGACCATAAAACCGACGTTGCCCGCAATGCTGTTCATAGCCCGCAGGAAATTGTGGTGTCCGCGGCTGTCGGCCATAAACTCGTAGCCCACCGCCGTTATCTTGCGTTCGTGCAAGGCACGGAAATACTGGCAGTCGTGATATTTCAGCGTAAGAGCCGAAAACACGGTGGCCTTGGGTTTCACCAGATCTATCTCGTCGGCGGAAAGCGACTGCACCTTGAAAATGATGTCGGTTTGGAACGCCGTATGGCGGTCGGTGATGACGGCCCCCGCCTCGGAATACTCCAAGTCGCTGAAACCCGCGTTGTTGCCAGCGCCCGTGGCCACAAGCACTCGGTGTCCGGCGGCGGTTAGTATGGAAACGGCCTGCGGGGTGAGCCCCACACGCGTCTCGAAGTCGGTACTCTCGTCAGGCACGCCGATAAGGTATTTCTTGTTGGCGGTTTTGTCGTGTTTGAGTTCGGGCAGCGTGGCCAGCTCGTTCTCTATCTCGTTCAATATTCCCATAATGTCAGATTTTTATGGCGGTGATGAGGCGTTGGCCCGAAGGCAGCTCCTCTATACTCACTTTGATATACGATTCGGGCAGCAGAGGCTCCACTTTCTCGGTCCATTCGGTGAAACAGTAGTAGCCGCTGTAGAAATACTCCTCGTAGCCTATGTCGTAAGTCTCGGAAAGACTGTTTATCCTGTAAAAGTCGAAATGATAGATAGGCTCGCCCGCGCCCGAGAGGTACTCGTTGACGATGGCGAAAGTGGGGCTGCACACGTTGTCGGACGAGCCGAGGGCACGGCACAGCTCTTTGATGAGGGTGGTCTTGCCTGCCCCCATCTTGCCGTAGAAAGCAAAGAAACGTTCTTCGGCGAAAGCCTCCAAAAGCTTGCCGGCTGCCGACGGAAGACCGTCCAAACCAGTGGTAATCTGCAACTTATCCATTGTTATACATAAAAACACAATCCACCCCCATAAAGGCGGTGTTTCAGTCCTTTTTTACTGCAAAACAACAAAAAAGTTACACCAAACACACTAAATCCCGATTTTTTTCGTATATTTGCAGATTGGAAAAAGAACAAGATAATATAAAGGTGTCTAATACTAACAACAACTTACATAAGGCAAAGAAAATAAGGAACGATGAGTTTTATACCACGTATGAAACCATTGTTAATGAACTCTCTAATTATACAGAGCAGTTCAGAAATAAAATTGTGTTATGTAATTGCGATGACCCTTTTAAGTCAAACTTTTGTAATTATTTCATAGACAACTTCAATAAACTTGGTCTTAAACGTCTAATATGTACATCATATTCTCCGCCAGAACCATTTATGGCAGATATTTATGGCGAGGTATTAGTTAGTTTTCGCCCAAGACATGGGAAAATCTTAGATATTTCATCTGTAGATGACAATTTCGATTTATCATTGCATGTAAGAGATTTGAGAGGAAATGGAGATTTCTATAATCTGGAATGTAAAGAGTACTTAAAAGAATGTGACATTGTCGTTACAAATCCCCCATTTTCTCTTTTCAAAAAATTCTTCCTACTTATAATGCAATATAATAAAAAGTTTTTGATAATTGGAAATCAGAATGCATTAACATACAAAGAAATATTTCCATATATCCAAAACAATCAAGTTTGGACGGGGTATCAATTCGGAGAGATGAAATTCCGTGTCCCTCAAGATACAGAGCCAAGAGCTACACGGTATTGGGTAGATGAAACAGGGCAAAAATGGAGAAGTCTAGGCAATGCGATGTGGCTAACCAATTTGGATAATGAAAGGCGGCACGAAAAATTGAGATTAGAGAATAAATACAATCCCGAAATACATAAAAAATATGATAATTTCGATGCTATACACGTCCGCAATATAACAGAAATTCCTCTTGACTATCAAGGAATCATGGGAGTTCCAATTACAATTATCAATCGTTTTAACAACGAGCAGTTCGAGATTGTGGGTGAGGCCAATCATGGTTGCGATAATGAATTTGATTTGTTCAAGCCGACTCTCAATGGCAAAGAAACATTTAAAAGAATATTAATCCGTAATAAAAATGTCGTTTGATTTTAAAATATTGGATTTGTTCAGTGGAGCTGGCGGTTTTTCTTATGGGATGGAAAAGAATATTCATTTCAAGACTGTTATCGCAACAGATTTTAATGTAAGTGCATTGACAACGTTCAAATTCAATATGCCTGAGACAAAAATAATAGCAGGCGATATTTTGAATGCTACTATAAAACAGGAAATCATTGAAAACAGCAAGGCTCTCGGTGTTAATATGATTATTGGCGGTCCGCCATGTCAAGGTTTTTCTTTGAAAGGGAAAAAACTTGGCATGAGAGACAAAAGGAACTATCTTTTCAAGGAATATTTGGATATTGTTGCCGAACTAAAACCTGAAGTCTTTGTAATTGAAAATGTGAAAGCATTGCTTTCAACAGCAGCAGGATGGTTTAAAGACCAAATATTAGAAACGATAAAAGGACTTGGCTACTATGTTGATTATGGAGTACTGCTAGCTTCCGATTTTGGAGTACCCCAAACAAGACAACGAGCTGTGTTCTTGTGTTGTAGGACAAACGAAATCACCCTTCCTACACCAACGTGTAAAAACATTGTTACCGTAAGGGATGCCATCTCGGATTTGGCATACTTGAATTCAGGAGAAGGTGACTATGTGCAAGATTACACTACTGATGCAGAAACAGATTATCAACGCATTATGCGTAAGGGTTCAATGAAACTATATAACCATAGGGCCTCAAATCATGCAAAAATCGCAATTGAGAAATTAAAAATAATTCCTCCAGAATGTGGCAAGGAGCATCTTCCTTCTGAGTTAATCGGAAAGCAAAAATTTTCTGGAACATGGGGACGTTTGAAATGGGATTTGCCCTCTCCCACCATTGATACAAGGTTTGATGCCTGTTCTAATGGCACAAACAACCACCCCTTTTTAAACCGTGCGATAACGCCAAGAGAAGCTGCAAGAATACAGTCCTTTGATGACAAATTCGTGTTTCAAGGAACAAAAGTTGCAATTCGCCAGCAAATTGGAAATGCTGTCCCACCATTATTAGCAAAAGCCTTAGCGGATAGAATAACTAACATTTTAATCGAGCAGAAATGAATACAGAAATGTCGTATTTAATAGGTATGATTCTCGGTAATGGAGAAATCCAACGTGGTAACACAGAAACTAACGTTACGATTGACATACCTTATAAAAATTTATATACTGATGATTTAAAAGATGTTGCTGTATATGTTAAAGCAAGCGTAGTAGATATCCGTTCAATTATTGAGCCGTTGATTGGGCGAGATTTAATCGTTTCACAAACAAAGCATTCAACCAAACTCAGTTTCATAAAACACAATGAAGAGTATTTAACACGCGAATTGATGCATTTCATAGGTTCGGGGAGACACCATACTACTATGAAAATGAGTGAGGAGTTATTCTCAATTACAACCGATGAGAAAAAAGCACTGCTTATGGGCATAGCAGATGTTACAGGTTACATACGCAAAAGCAACATAGCATATGGACAAGATGGCGCACATCGCGTTTACATTGAAATCCCAGGCAATTGGTATATGGTTATTGATATTGCCAATATGTTAAAAGCTGTTGACATACCAGTACAGACAATCGATTTTGGACATCCAAATTTCAGAGATGGAAAAATGGTAAAATACCTTGAGGGGAAAACAAAATTTTGGAAGAAAGAGCATCAAATTAAAATATTTGCAAATGAGTTTTTGCCTATTGGATTTAATATAAAGCACAAACAAGATTCTCTTGAAAAATATGCAAGTGAGTTATTGGATTTTGTTGACCCTGCAAAAACGCACAAATTTTATTGGGAGAAACCAATACGTCACAGTATAAAACCCATCCATCCAGAAGAAAACGATCCGAGTTTGCCAAAAGAAATTCGTGGCAAACATTTTGATTCATGGACTGAATTAGCAAAAATTTTGGGATATGGCGAATAATGTAAAAAAAGAATATGAACTCTATGAGCCAATGCGAAATTGGCTGCAACAGCATTTAGAAGATAAATACAAAGGGTGGGATGTTTTGACTATTGATTCCCATGCTAGAACATTAGATTCTTTTCTTGAAGAAAATAACATTTTGGATAATTATCCTCAAATAGTTGGCTTGGATATACAAATAGATGTTTTGGGCATTTTGAAGAAAGCGAAAAAAACGGGTATAGTATTTATAGAAGCAAAAAAAACACAATTAAATTTGCATGATTTGGGGCAATTATGGGCATATTGTAAATTGTGTGACCCGTTGGAGGCATTTCTATTATCATCAAACGGATTGGGCAGCTTAAACAAAATTCTAAACAACCTTTCTCGTACGGACTTACTTGACTTTGGTGATGGCAAAGTTGTAAAAAAAATGCAGATTGGCAAATGGGACATTGCGAGTAAATCGATAGATTTCAAAACTTTGATTCCCAAAATATAATTTATCTACACAAAACAACAAAATAATCACACCAAAACACACACCATATCTCATTTTTCGCAAATTGGTTGAATTCTTTTTGTTTATGAATTTTTACAGGTTTTCAGAAAAGGAATATGACTCATTATTATAAAGACACTTCTGAAGGAAGAATCTGGTACTCCGGTACCATCATGTCAAAAGACGGTAGATGGGTGAGCAATCCTACCAAAGAAATGCTGGAGAATGAAGGATGGAAACCATTTGAGCCTGATCCCCCATCATTGTATTTTAAAAATGAACCCTTGTTTGAAGATGTCAATCTAAAAAAGATATATCAAAAACACCCTGAAAGTAAAAATATCATTAAATTAATAAACTCCGGGGTAGTGTATCATTACTCCACATGGGATGTTTTATTCAAAGGAATTCTATCCTCTGAAAATATTTCTTGCAAACGCGCTGTTCTTCGTGCTTATAGTGTAAACTATATGAATGATTCTCTAGAAGGCATTATTATTCCGAGGGAACTTCCAAAGTCTATAGATAAACAATTAGAGGGTAAAGTAACCGCAATAAAAGCAATTGATGGATCAATTCGCTATATACCAGAATCGGAAGTCCCTTTTTTCTTAAAAATTAAAGCATATGAAGAGATAAGGGCTAAACAAGAAAAACAAAAGCTGTTCTCTGTTTCATTTTCTAAAGAATCCGATTCTTTACCAATGTGGAATAATTATGGTCATGATGGACATGGTTTGGCAATCGGCTTTGACGCTGAACAAATTGTCAATCAAGGATACGATTTAATTGAATGCATTTACGATGCAGAAAAAATACAAAAACTATCTGACTATTATTATGATTCTTGTTACTGGGTTTCTGAACAACATCCTCAAACAATTCCTCTAAATATTATTACAAAGGATTCTCATTTTGAATACGAGAAAGAATGCAGAATTCCCCTTAGACAGCATTATGGACAATGCTGCATCACTAAAAGGGATCAATTTCATCCAATTAAATATGATATAAAGAGAGGGGTAATATCACCGTATGTCGAAGTTTTTATCCCCATTGAAGCAATTAGAGAAATATGGATTGGTCCAACTAACAACATAGCTCTCGCTGAAGATTCATTAAAAGGTTGGCTTGAAAGTATTGGCATGACTTGGGTTAAAATAAAGAAATCTTCAGCTCCTCTTATATAGAAACACTTCATTGTGTCTTGGAAATTGTTGTCATTCCGTTATAGCAAGATAAAAAAACAATGAACATCGTTTATTGTTTCGTTTTAAATTGACTCATTGCCTTATACGATATAAACAGTTATGCATTAAAGAATTAAGCTATATTAATCAATCAAATTTGTTTCATTAAGAAATACCAATCGAAGCATATCTTCTTAAGACTTATATTTAAGTTGTTTTGCACCAACGACAGGTTTAGAAATCCCGCACAAAGAGGAGTAAAACACCTTTCTTAAACTAAAAAATCCACAAAAATCACCCCCAAACACACTAAATCACGATTTTTTTCGTATATTTGCAGATTGTGTTGTAAACTTTGGTTTTTGCACACTTTCGGTGCCTACGCGCTGAAAATGAGAATAGTAACGTAAAAAAACAACGTAAAATATGAGAAAAATTCTTGTTTTTGCAGTGATAATATTGAGTCTTGGCGAGGTTTTTTCGCAAAACTTGTCGCAAAGAGCCATCTCGGCACGGATGAAAACTTTCGCCCGTCCCGAATATATGGTCAAGGACATAAAATACTACACCGACACCATGACGGTTATCTCGCTGTCGGAATATGTCATCTACCCTCTCGGAAAACACAGCAAGATAGAGAGTTACGTACACCGCTCGGGTATCGACTGGTACCGCGAATCGGGCTACCAGAACTTTTTCGACACCATGCACGTCTCGGTGAACACCCTCAGCCGCCTCGACGGCAGCCACGTGGACGCCTTTATCGCCATCAACACCAACAAGATGGAGATGGTGGACGGCTACATCACCGACACCAACATAGTGCTGCAGAATGGCATCAAGGTGGGCATGAGCAAGGAAGAGGTGTTCAGCAAGTTTTTCAACACCTACCCGAGGGCTTACCTGGCCAATATCAACGTGTTGCGCGTGTCGTCGGGAGCCAACGAAATTTCGGAGATTTACACTTTCCGCGGCAAGAAACTGAAAAGCATAGGTTTCGTAACCCGTTACAAATACTACTAATCGGCGGTCCGGCACCGCAAATTCCGACCTTTTTCCTATGAAACCGCTCGAAGGGAAAACCGGTTTGTATTTTGGTTCCTTCAACCCCATCCACGTGGGGCATTTGGCTATTGCCAACGCCATACTCGACGAGGCCGCGCTGCGCGAGGTGTGGTTCGTGCTCTCGCCGCAAAACCCTTTCAAGGAGCAGAAAAACCTACTGCCCGACCATCACCGCCTGCAGATACTTAAGGTGGCCATCGAGGACAACCCGCGTTTCCGCGCCTGCGACATAGAGTTTTCGCTGCCACGGCCGTCGTACACCTCGCTCACACTGGCACACCTCGGCGAACGCTATCCCGACAAGGATTTCTGCCTGATAATGGGTGCCGACAACCTTGCCTCGTTCCACCGCTGGCACAACTACCGCTACATCATCGACAACTACCATATCTGCGTGTACCCGCGTGTGGACAGCCCCAAAACGCAGTGGGACGACCATCCGCATGTGCACCTCATCAACTCGCCGCTGTTCAACATCTCGTCGAGCTACATACGGGAGTGTATAAAAAACGGAAAATCAGTTAAATACATCCTCACCGACCCCGTGCTGAAATACGTGGAGGAGATGAACTTCTATAAAAATTGAAAGTTGAAAGTTGAAAATTGAAAGTTGTTAATTTAAAAGTGAAAGTTTTTAGTTGAAATTTGAAAGTTAAAAATTGGTCGGTGGTCGGTTGAAAAGTGAGCCTTCGACACTTCGACAGGCTCAGTGACCTCAGGCACCAATTACTAATTACTCACTACACATTACTAATTAAAAAAACGATGAAGGATCACATATCACCTTTTGTTTACGAATACCTCAACGACTTGAGCCAGAACAACAACCGTGAGTGGTTTTTGGCCAACAAAGATCGTTACGAAGCCGCCCGCGCCGATTTTCTGGAGTTTGTTGAGGCGCTGATACCGGAAATCTACAAGATAGACCCCAGCATCGGGATGCAGAAAGCGCAGAACTGCATGTACCGCATCTACCGCGACCTGCGGTTTTCGCCCGACAAAACGCCCTACAAGACGCATTTTGCGGTGTATATAGCCACCGGCGGGGTGAAACAGCACGGCCGCCCGGGCTACTACCTGCACATACAAAACGGCGAATCGGCTTTCGGAGGCGGTATCTTTATGCCTTCCCCCGAGCTGCTCGACGCCATCCGCAAGGAGATTTACTACAACATCGACACTTTCAAGGGCATCATCGGCAGCAAGGAGTACAAAAAATATTTCCCGTCGATACTTTGGAAAATAGAGATGCTGAAAAAAGCCCCCAAGGGTTTCGACCCCGCTTTCCCCGACATCGACCTGCTTAAATACAAACACTACGTGTCCGAAGCCAGTATTGCCAACGACACCGCCACCTCCGACGGCTTTCTGAAAAAACTTGTGGCACACGTGCGAGCCACATACCCACTCAACAAATTCATCCAGGATGTAATGTTCGATCTGTCGCTGTAAAAAACATCTACAATAAAGCTCCGAAGGGGTGAAGAAACCGCCTGTGGCTGTTTCGATAGCGAAGCGGAGAACCAAAGCACCATATAATAAAGCAACAAAACAATGTCCGAAATAAAATCACACAAACGCCCGATGTTCGAGCTCTACAGCTTCGAGCAGAAACAACAGCTCTACGACGCCCTTACCGTATTCTGCACCGAAAACCGCAGACAGCTGCTGGACAACAACATACAAAACCGCACACGCCATCTCACTCTTGTTTTGGAGGACATATACCAGTCGCAGAACGCCAGTGCCGTGCTTCGTACCGCCGACTGTTTCGGTATTCAGGACGTGCATGTGATAGAAAACCGCTACGAGTACCAGCTGAACCCCGACGTGGCGCTGGGCTCCTCGAAATGGGTGGACTACTACCGCTACAACCGTCAGGGCGAGGACAACACCCGCGCCGCTTTCGACGCACTGCACCAGAAAGGATACAAAATAATAGCCACCCTGCCCCACGAAAACGACGTGATGCTTGCCGACTTGGACATATCACAACCGACAGCCCTTGTGTTCGGCACCGAGCTTACGGGACTTTCGCAAACGGCCATCGACCTTGCCGACGGCTACGTGAAAATAGCGATGTACGGATTTACGGAGAGTTTCAACATATCCGTGTCGGCGGCGCTGTGCACTTTCTACCTCACGGAGAAGATGCGCTCCACCCCCGGTTTGGACTGGCACCTTGCGCCCGACGAGCAGATGGACGTGAAACTCGGCTGGGCACGGCAGTCCATCCGCGACGCCAGCCGCCTGATAAAAAAACTGGCCGCAGACCTCGGATTACCGGAAATACTGATTTAGTCGGGAGTTACGAGTTGGACGGCTCCCGCTAATTTCACTCGCGAAATCTTTTTAATCTTGTAAATTTTGTTTCGGTCGGTCGCTATCGAAAGGTCCGTTGCTTTTAGTTTATTTTGTCTTATTGTAATCAGTTTTTGACGCTTTACAGCCCGCAAAATTATTGCAACAGTTGTTACAGTAACCGCCGTTGCAGATTGCAACATGCAAATATACAACAAATTATCAACAATTAATCATGTTAAAATTTGTGGTTTAGGACTTTATTAAGTCTTTACATATCTTCGAGAGACAGGGCACGAAATTCCACTTTGTAATGGCGGCGTTTCGAAATAATGTCGCGGGCTTTTTGCCGGAGCAGCTCAAGGCTTATACGTTTGGCTTGCCGTTTGCACTCGGCAATAACCATAAATTTGTCGTTGTCGTCAACGGCAATTAGGTCTATCTCGTCGGTTTCGCGTTTCCAGTAGTTGCTCACTATGTTGTAACGACCTGTCTCGGCATATTGCTGTCGGAAATAGCGTTCGAGAATAAAACCCGAAAATGTGTTGTAATCCTCTTGCACTTTTGTCTTTACATAATCCATATTATTGATTTCCAAAGCACTGCGATATTTATGGATAAAGCGGAACCAAAAGGTAAGGAAATTGTCGATAATATAGTAACGGACATCTCTGGTGCCTTCGGATTGGAGGAACGGCCTTTGGCGGGCTATGAGACTGTAATTTTTCTCCAGTTTGTCGAGGTAGCCTCCGGGCTCTATCCCGGTGAAGTTCTTTATTTTGCTTCGGTCGGTGTTTCCCTCGGCAATTGCTTGAAGCACAGAGAAATAGTTGGAGTATTCCTTACCGAACTCCTCGCGGAGCATTTCGTAGCCTTCGGTGATAAAGAAACTGCCGAACGAAAGGACGGTGTCTATCATCGCATCTTTTGTAAAAGCCCCGTCGTCGATGAGCAATTCGACATATTTTGCCACACCGCCTGTCAGCATATAAAGGGTTAGCAAATCGTCGGGAGTGTAGTCGGGATTATGGTCGGCAAGTATTTCCTTTAAAGTGTCGGTGCGAAAAGGCTTGAGATTGAAGCGGTGCGTGGCACGTCCGAAGAGAGGTTCGTGCGCGTCGTCGAAAATTTTGGTCATCCTGGTATAAACCGAGCCACAAAGTACAAGATTGATGTGGCTGCCTTCCTTGGTGCTGTCCCAAATATTCTGTATTTCGGAAAAAAGCGATTCGTTGACGTAGTGGAGATTCTGAAACTCGTCGAAAACAAGCGTGAAATTCAAACGCTTCGACAGATTCATCAGTGCGCGGAACAGACGGGAAAACGACGAGAACTCTCCCAAATCCTCTCCTGTAGAGTCCCTTACAATATCGGCCAGCTCTTGACAAAGCAATGCCTCGCTCTTGCGTACCACGAAGAAATACACAAAAGGTATGCGCGTGAAAGCCTGTTTGATCAGTGCTGTTTTCCCAATCCGTCTCCGGCCAGTTATCACTGTCATCTGGGCCACCAAGGCCGATGCTTTTTCTATATTGCCAAGGGCAATGTTTTCTGTTTCACGAGCGTAGAATTTCATGATAATATGCGTTAAGTTATTATTGCAACGGCTGTTACAGTAACTGCTGTTACAGATTGCAACATGCAAATATACAATGATTTCCGCAAACTACAAAATCTTTTTTTTCGCCAAATTCCAAACTCCCGGCCACTTCAACAATCTTTCCGCTTTCGCAGACGCACATCCTTTCCTTTTCAAAGTTTACATTTGTAACCAAATTGTAACACTTTGTAATCATAATTTAACAACATCAAAACCTAAGAGTAACATCAACGGGGTACTTTTGCAGTGTTTCCAACAGGATATCGCATCTGCGGAAATTACAAATTTTCAATAAGTTACGGACAACCATTCTGACAAAAATAACAAAACAGACACAGTATGACAGCTACAGAAATCATATTACTTCTATTGAAAGTTACCGGAGCCGTGGTCATATTCATCTACGGCATGAAAATGATGAGCGAAGGTCTTCAGAAAATGGCGGGCAACCGCATGCGCAGCATTCTTGGACGTATGACCAACAACCCTGTAAACGGCATCCTCACCGGCGCGGCGGTAACGGCGGCGGTGCAGTCGTCATCGGCAACCACGGTGATGGTGGTGAGTTTCGTTAATTCGGGGCTGCTGAGCCTTGCCGGAGCCATAGCCGTGGTGATGGGAGCCAACATAGGCACCACCATCACCTCGTGGATTATACTGCTGGGCATGGGAGGCTCATTGGGTAAATTCGTGCTGCCGTTGATTCTGTGTGCCGCGGCACTGCCCTTTATGCTTTCCAAACGGTCGAAAACAAAGTCGGCAAGCGAGTTTGTGATAGGTCTGGCAATTCTGCTTATCGGTTTGCAGCTGCTGCAGGACGCGATCCCCGATTTCAGCAGCAACGAAGCCTTCCTTTCGGCAATGGCCCAATGGTCCGACAAGGGATTCCTCTCCATCCTTATTTTCATAGCCATAGGGGCGTTGCTCACGGCGGTGGTGCAGGCCAGCTCGGCGGTGATGGCCATAACCCTTGTAATGTGCGCCAACCAGTGGATAGGCTTCGACGTGGCCATAGCCATTGTGATGGGGCAGAACATCGGCACCACCCTCAACGCCAACATCGCTGCCATGGCGGCCAATGCCAACGGCAAGAAAGCGGCACGTGCACACCTGCTTTTCAACGTGATAGGCACTGTGATAACGCTGATACTTTTCTACCCGACAACCCACCTCATAGCCTACCTTACCGAGTCGTTCACGGGCGTGGATATCTACCTCTCGCCCAAGAGCCAAGTGGCGGCGGCATTGCCTCTGGCCATAACGCTGTTCCACACTTTGTTCAATGTGGTGAACACTGTAATACTTGCCTTTTTCATACCTTTGCTGATAAAAATAGTGAACTGGATGGTGAAAACACCTGCCGATGACACGGAGCCCGACACCCGTTTGAAATTCATCACTGGAGGATACCTCAACACCGCCGAACTCAACATTCAGTCGGCGCAGAAAGAGATAGAGCATTTCTCGCAGCGAGTAGTGCGAATGTACGGCTTTTTGCCAAATCTGGACAATGCCAAGGACAAAGAGTTCGACGAAATGTTCGAACGCATAAAAAAATACGAAGGCATCACCGACAGGATGGAATTGGAGATTGCCTCGTTCCTGACCAAAGTGTCGGAGGGCGAACTCAGCAACGAAAGCTCGCAGCGCATCAGCTCCATGCTCCGCATTGTGGACAACCTCGAAAGCATCGGCGACTCAATCTACCAAATGGCCATCCTGAAGAAAAATCAGCGCGAGCAGGGCATCGCACTAGACCAAGAGTGCCGCAATAACCTCGACAATATGTACCTGTTGGTTGAAAAATCGCTCAAGGTGATGGACAACAACCTAAACCAGCCCTACGACAAGATTGACCTTGCCGAAGCCTACGCCACTGAGCACGAGATAAACGCTTTGCGCGACAGGTTGCGCGCCAATCACCTCAACGCCCTGAAAAACCGCAACTACACCTATCAGGCAGGAAGCACCTACAGCGGCATGTACGCCCTCTACGAAAAAACCGGCGACTACGTAATCAACGTCTCCGAAGCAATAGATATCGAAAACTCACAAAAAAACCAAGAACATAATATGAGCATGAAATAACAGACAATGCCGACATAGTAAACTGAATTTCAGCATATAACACCCTTGCTCCAGCTCGCAGTAACAGCGAGTGTGGGGTTGTTTTGTCATTTTTTGTAACAAAAACGTAACAGCCGCTAAACAGTAGTTTAACAGCATAAAGGTATTTTTGTATCGTCGCGAAAACGGCAAAGACAAACGGAATAAACTAACAATCAAAAATATAGACAGACACTCTTTTAAGAAATAACAGCAAAAATGACAGCTTTAGAGATTATTTTACTACTTTTGAAACTTACCGGCGCCCTGGTACTTTTCCTGTACGGTATGAAATTGATGAGCGAGGGCTTGCAGAAGATTGCAGGAAAGGGCATGCGTCACCTGATGGCCAAAATCACCAACAATCCTTTCAGCGGCATACTTGTCGGTACGTTGCTCACCTTTATGGTGCAGTCGTCGTCGGCATCCACGGTGATGATAGTGAGTTTTGTCAACGCGGGAATGCTGAACCTGTCGGGCGCCATAGCCATGATTATGGGTGCTAACATCGGAAGCACGCTCATCACATGGATTCTTAAGATTTTCGCCCTTGGCGGCACCGGCGACACTTTCCAACTCCCGATTTTCCTGTTGGCGTTTGCCATCTTCTTTATGTTCTCCAGCCGTGACAAGCTCAAATATATAGGCGAGTTTGTGATAGGTTTTGCGTTGCTGCTGCTCGGCATGGATTTCCTGCAGGCCGCAGTGCCCAATCTGGAGGATTATCCGCAGTTTTTGGCTGCCCTCGGCACCATCTCCGACCATGGTTACCTCTCGGTGTTGCTGTTCACCGTTATCGGAATAGTGCTTACCTGTATCGTTCAGGCCTCCGCCGCCATGATGGCTATCGCGCTGGCCATGTGTTTCAAAGGATATATTGGCTTCGAGGTGGCAATGGCCCTTGTGATGGGACTTAACATCGGTACCACCATCACCGCCAACATAGCGGCCACCGTGGCCAACAGCGTAGGTAAGAAAGCCGCACGTGCGCATCTGGTTTTCAACGTGATAGGAACGATAATCATGCTTATCGCCTTCCGTCCAGTGATGTTGCTGGTGGACAATGTAACAACCGCCGCCACAGGCACGAGTCCCTACATCGAAGCCGGTCAGCCCGGATACGACCCGCAGACTCTGCCGTGGGCGCTCTGCTTCTTCCACACTTTCTTCAACGTGGTGAACACCATAATCCTTGTCTGGTTCATTCCGTTGCTTATCCGTATCGTGGACTGGATGGTGAAACCCAAAAAGGAGGATGCCGAGGACGAGTACCGTCTCACTTTCATTGGCGGCTCGTGGATGAACACCGCCGAGCTTAACATACAGTCGGCCAAGGAGGAGATAGGAAATTTCTCGAAACGTGTGCTCAGGATGTACGCTTTCCTGCCAGATCTCGACAAGACCAAAGGCAAGGAGTTCGACGAGATTCTGAAACGCACAGAGAAATACGAGGGCATCACCGACCGTATGGAGATAGAGATAGCGCAGTTCCTCACCAAAGTGTCGGAAGGCGACCTCAGCAACGAGAGTTCGCAGCGTATCAGCTCCATGCTCCGTATTGTGGACAACCTTGAAAGCATCGGCGACTCCATCTACCAGATGGCCATTCTGAAGAAAAACCAGCGCGAGCAGGGCATTGTCCTCGACCAAGAGTGCCGCAACAACCTCGACGCCATGTACCAGCTGGTGGGCAAATCCCTCGAGGTGATGGATTTCAACCTGCATCAGACCTACGACAAAATAGACCTTACCGAGGCCTACGCCGTAGAGAAGCAGATCAACAACCTCCGCGACAAGCTGCGTAGCCACCATCTCGAATCCATCAAGGCCGGCGCCTACACCTATCAGGTGGGAACCACCTACAGCGGCATGTACGCCCTGTACGAAAAGACTGGCGACTACGTTATCAACGTGTCGGAGGCCCTGCGCGTGGATCAGTCGCAGAAAGTGGTGGAACATAACATGGCACCGCAAAAATAACCTTCGCCATGAGTCATTTTTTCGACAAAACGGACAGTCCGTACATCATTGCAGGACCTTGCAGCATCGAGTCGCGCACTCAGTTTTCGGAGTGCGTGGAGGCTCTGTCGCAGATTGCCGAAGTGTCAATGATACGTTGCGGTGTGTGGAAACCCCGCACCCGTCCCGGCGATTTCGAAGGACTCGGCGAGGAGGCGCTGCGGTGGATTGCCGAGTTGAGACCACGTTACCCGCACCTGCGTTTCGCCGCCGAAGTGGCCAGCCCCGCACATTTGGAACTCTGTCTGAAATACGGCATCGACGCGGTGTGGATTGGCGCACGTACTTCGGGCAACCCCTTCTCGGTTAGCGAGTTATGCGAGGCCATGCGAGGCGTTTCTATTCCCGTGTTGGTGAAAAACCCACTTATCCCCGACATCAAGCTGTGGGCCGGAGCCATAGAGCGAGTGCGCAACGCCGGTATCGCCGACGTGGCGGCGGTGCATCGCGGCTTTTACCTCGACAACAACCTCGGCTACCGCAACAACCCGCTGTGGAAAATCCCCATCGAGCTGAAACGCCAGCACCCCGAACTGCCGCTCTTCTGCGACCCCAGCCATATCTGCGGCAAGGCCGAACTCGTGGCCAAGGTGGCGCAGACGGCCATGGACCTCAGTTTCGACGGACTGATGATAGAGACTCACCCCGCCCCCGCCGACGCCCTCACCGACGCCCGTCAGCAACTCACGCCCCGACAGCTGTCGCAACTCATCGCCGAACTGCGTATCCCCGTGAAAGGCAACGCCCTGCCCGACAAGATGCAGCTGCTACGACACGAGATAGACACCATCGACGAAGAACTGCTGCAACTGCTGCTGCAACGCAACAGCGTGTCGCTGAAAATCGCCGAGATAAAACGTGCCAACAACCTGCCCGTACTCCAGCTCGACCGCTGGGAGAGACTCCTGCAGAGCCATCTGGCACAAGCCGAAGCAATGGGGCTTTCAGCCGAATACGTGCGACGTATCTTCGAGGAAATCCACGCCGAAAGCGTGAGGTTGCAGAACGAGGCTTTGCACTTGGAATAGCAGTGCAGGACCGCGACAAGGCAAGCCAACGGCGGAGTTAAATACCTTTCATTTTCTTCCGAAAAACACAATTTTCTGACAATCAGAGGAGTGTTTAAAAGTATTTTTTGTTTCAAAAAAAATGTGTATCTTTGCAGATTGAAATGGAAAAGAATCTGTACATCATAGGAGGTTGCAACGGAGCGGGCAAGACCACTGCATCGTACACCATTCTGCCCGAAGTTTTGGGTTGCCGCGAGTTTGTAAACGCCGACGAGATAGCCCACGGACTTTCGCCGTTCAACCCCGGGTCTGTTACGCAGGCCGCCGGAAGGATTATGGTGAGCCGTATCCGCGAGCTGCTGGGCAAGGGCGAGTCTTTCGCCATCGAGACCACGCTCTCGCGCACCTATGCCAGCCTTGTGCGACAGGCCCACTCCAAAGGCTATATCGTTACACTGATTTTTTTCTGGCTCCGCACGCCGGAGCTCGCACTTCAACGTGTTGCCGAACGCGTCAGCAACGGAGGGCACGACATACCCGCCCCCACCACACGCCGACGTTATGTTGCGGGAATCAACAACTTTTTCGAGCTTTACGCCGACGCGGTGGACTGCTGGGTGATTTACGACAACAGCGTAAGTCCGCGCATCCTAGTGGCACGCGGCGGAAAAGACGTCCCCACAACAGTTTCGGACGACGAGTTATTCACAAAAATCAAAAGTTATGTCCGACAAAGAAATACTTGATTTCACCGAACGACTGCAATACGGCCTCGACTTGGCCGAACGTAGAATGCTTGAAGAGAAAGCCCTTCACGGGCAAAATATAATTGTCTGCACCAAAGACGACAAGATAAAAGAGGTGTCGGCCAAGAAAGCCATCAAGGCCTTTGAGGAGTAGCGACTTACCAACTTCCTCCCGCGCCGCCGCCGCCAAAGCTTCCTCCGCCGAATCCGCCAAATCCACCGCTTGATCCGCCGCTCCACGATGAGCCGCCCAGACTGCCGCCCCAGAAAACAGGTCCCGAAGTGGCAGTGCCTCCACTGCTGTATGTGGTGCCGCCGCCACGTTTCGATGCCCAAACAATAACAATAACAAAAACTACCAAGAAAAGGACAAACAAAACAATGCCTACCGTATCGTCGTCGTATTCCTTGTACGAATATTCACCCTTCACAATAGGTATTATCACATCCAAAGCATCGTTGATGCCGCCGCAGTAGTCGTTTTGTTTGAAATGGGGTATCATCTCGTTTTCCACAATACGCTTGCACGTGGCGTCGGGCAGCACGCCTTCGAGCCCGTAGCCGGGGGCGATAAAAGCCTGACCCTTGGAGAAGGTGGTCTTTATTTTTACAACAATCACCACGCCGTTGTTATTCTTTTCGGACCCCACGCCCCACGCACGGCCCAGCTGTGTGGCGTAGTCGGCAATGTCGTATCCTTCGAGGTCGGCAAGTGTTACCACCACAATCTGATTTCCGGTACTGTCGTCGAGGTCGCGCAGACGCTGTTCCATTTCCTGCCGCTGGGTGGCGCTCAGCACATTGGCATAGTCGCTAACAAGGCAATTGGGACGCTCGGGGATGTCCGCCAAAGCGATATTTGTTGCCATAAGGCTGATTATCAAGAAAATAAAAGTTATTACTTTTAGCGATTTTTTTATTTTCATTTGATTCTTGGTATTTGAACAACATTCTAATAACACATTTTTTCACTAAAAATTGCCAACCGACAAAAATATTGGAAAAATTTTGGTATCTTTGTGATAAGTTCTGTCGTTGTATCAACAGCAGAACCATTTGAAAATAAGTATATTACAATAAACTAAACCATTATTCTTTTATGAAAAAAACGAAATGGATTCTTTTGGCACTGATTTGTGTGGCTATCACCGCCAACGGCCAGAAAAAGAAACAGGAACCCGACACCAAAGGCATCAACGCCGAGACTTTGGCCAAGATTCAGAAATCGTACAAAAACACCGCCGAGGACAAGGCTTTGCGCAACGCCATGTCGGGCATCGAACTTAACAAACTGGCGCAAAACTCCGACAACAGCACGGCGTTCAACACCTATTTCTCCAACAAAGTGAACTCGCAGGCCATCACCGACCAGAAATCGTCGGGACGCTGCTGGATGTTCACTGGAATGAACGTGCTGCGTTCCAAGGCAATACGCAAACACAACCTGCCCGCCACCTTCCAGTTCTCGCAGGTTTACACCTTTTTCTGGGACCAACTGGAGAAATCCAACCTCTTCCTGCAAGCTATCATCGACACCCGCAAGTCGGATATGACCGACAAGACCGTAGAATGGCTCTTCAAGAACCCCATCGGAGACGGCGGCCAGTTTACCGGTGTTGCCAACCTTATCACCAAATACGGCATTATGCCCGCCGACGCCATGCCCGAGACCTACAGCAGCGAGCACACCTCGCAACTGTCGTCGCTGATAGCACTGAAACTGAGAGAGTTCGGCCTTGAGCTCCGCGCCATGGACAAACAGAAAGGTATGACAGAGAAGAAACTCCAGGACCGCAAGGTGGAGATGCTGCAGACAATCTACCGTATGCTGGCTCTCAACTTCGGCGTTCCTCCGACGGAATTCACCTGGACCCGCAAGGACGCCAAAGGCAATCCCGTGGAGACTAAGACCTACACCCCGAAATCGTTCTACGAAGAGTTTGTTGACGAAGACTTCAGCCAGTACTATATGATAATGAACGACCCCACACGCGAATACTACAAAGTTTACGAGATAGAATACGACCGCCACGTGTACGACGGACAGAACTGCGTT
>Ga0247609_10002336_pt1 | contig 20278 bp, 19 predicted proteins | sample 172DNAGHGlowgp2_FD_193487 | JGI IMG/M metagenome (GOLD analysis project Ga0247609, IMG submission 193487) | Sheep rumen microbial communities from Palmerston North, Manawatu-Wanganui, New Zealand - 1728 DNA GHGlow gp2 | ecosystem: Host-associated > Mammals > Digestive system > Stomach > Rumen ...
TCTGCCCTTCCGAGTTCGACTATTCGTTCGTGCAGCTGGGAGGGCCCACAGACATCAACCCCTGGCTCACCAACTACTTTGTCTCCCTCGGTATCGGTTATCGCTTTTAACCAAATTCCAATTTATCGGTGAGACGAATTACCGGGAGTGCAGTAAAATGATGAACAACACGATTTATAATTATCTGTCTAATAACGGAATTGATATCTCTCGCACACATGGGTCGCGCATTCATGAACTTAGGGAATATCCATCCTATTATTGGGGGCTCAAGGAAACAAATGCGCACGAATTCATGGAGTTATGTCAAAAAGAAAAAATACCGATAATAGGGATTGATATCATAACAAATGAAAACGGCTTTTACGAATTATCTTTTGATGTTTGGTGTTATCAGCGAGGAGAAAATGAAAATGATAATAGTTATATAATAAACTCTATCAAAGGAGCCGCGGATTACTTAAAACATTTTCACCAGAAAAAAGACCTGCTTTTTTCATTTACAATCAACGAAATGTATGCAAAGTATTAATCGAAATTAAAGATTTTTACGTAGATATCATTGGCAAAAACAAGCACATATGAAAAAGTTCTTTATACTTGTAGTAACAGGAGTCCTTCTGTTTTCAGGATGTTTAGCGCACATTTATGATGTGAATTTTCCTGATAACAGTGAAGTTGCTACTATACCCTATGCCGAAGGTTCATACTATTTTGAGGTAACAGCGGGCCCAAAAACAAGGACCTCCTTTGAGGATAGATTGTGGAGTTTTGAATACAGAGTATTGATTGATAATGCTGTCTTCGATCAGCAGATGGTTAATATAGGACTTCCTAATGAAGACATACATGAAGGTGATGTCTTCAAGGTCGAATTCACCATTCCAACCAATGAATCTTCCGAGAAAAGGGATGTTGCTGTTGAAGTTCTGAAAGCGAGGGATAGCAACAAGTATGCGTATCATGTTGATGCAAATGATAAAGACTGGCGAATAGTATGGAAAGCAATACAGCTAGGCCGTTAAATTCGAATTTATCGGTCTGTCTCCAGCCCCGGCAAAAATAGCCCCTCCACCCCAATCCATTCACGGGCGGAATCTATATCGGGAAGGGAAAGTGATTGAGCAGTATAGTGTGATTGGGAGATAATCGCTATCTTTAAGCCGATAAACCAAAGACAATGAATCAGTTCAATACATTTGCCCTTGTTGTGGGCCTCCTCTGTCTGGCTTTTGCCGTTTGGATCAGGTTCCGGGCCGGAGAGAAGTATATGAAGTTGTTCTACATCGGAGACACCAGCCGGTATGACTTGCAGAAATTCAGAGTCGTACATGCGGCGGGGTGTGCGCTGGTTGGCCTGTGTGCAATCTGGGCGGCTTTTACAAGAGGGGACATCCCGATTCTCGTCATGTTGGCCGCCGCCATTGTCGATGACATCTTGATTTACACCGTCTGCAAAAAGGACGGCCAGAAGGATCATTGACACTTTCCAGTCTTTTCAAATTCCCAACATGAAACGCTCCTTAATTATCCTCAGTATTCTTCTCCCGCTCTTTTCCTATGCCCAGTCCAAGGAGGACCTGTCCGAACGGGCGCTGGAGCTATGTCAGTACATTCCAGACCACGGCCTGAATCCGGAGGCCAGGGACTATATGACCCCCGAATTCTTCGGGGCCCTTTCCGAAGCCTTCGATGCGCCTGTGGTCGATTACGGGGGAATCGGCGACAACGAGTGGCTCTGGTATTTCGTGACGGGGAATGGCGGAGGAGATCCTTATTATGGAATCAAATCAGTATCCCGCGTTTCCAAGGACAAGGCGACGGCAGTGATTACCGTTCGGGAAACCTGGGAAGGAGAGTTCATTGATACCGAAGAAAATGCCAGAGAATACGGAATCTCCTTGAAACGAGTCAATGGCCAATGGCTCCTGGACGACTTTGACGGCAAGAAAGCTGAGTGTGTCGATTATATCAAGGAGATGCGGGCCAAGTACAAGTCCCGCGAACTTCTCAAGTACATGGAGGACTATTTTCACGAGTACATCCCCGATTTCAAGCGGCGGGTGGAAGAGTTCTACCGGAAATACGGAACCGAATAATCTACGACTTGTCATGGGTGAATTCCTTTTTTTCTTGGTTCGGATCCTGTTGATTCTGGTCGTTATTCTGGCCTGTTTCGGTGTGATGCTTCTTTTTTCCAAAGACCATGGCCGAATTGCCGGATATAAGTCGGTGGTCAAGTTCTGTCTGGGGACAGTTTGTTCCATTCTTTGCATCCTCTGGCTCATCCAATTGTTCTGGGGAGGCGGATGGAGGACCATGCATATACTGTTTTTCCTTATCAGTGCATCAATAGCTATTGGATGCTTTGTTTCTCTCCGGCGGAATAAAAGCAGGTAAGAAATCCTTCTACTGCCCGAACATGGAAGAAGCGCTCCGCCGTGCCAAGAAAGCGGAGCTGGCGGGAGAGAGAGGGATAAGTGGTATCGATGCTTTTGGGTAATCTCCAGAATATAGCTATCTTTAACCCATGAAACTCAAAGCCTTTGCCTGTTTTCTTCTCTTGATTCTGCCGCTGTTTCTGTCGGCTGAGATCCGCTCGTCCCATGCGGTGCTGCCGGAGAAAGCAGTACAAGGAGAGCAGATGGAGATTCGATATGTCTTTGAGGTTTCCGGGGCATGGAGCTTTCTGGGGCCGGACAGAACGGTTGAAGGCGTTCGGTTTTTGAAGCAGAATCATTCGGAAAAAAGATTGTCAAAGACTGTCCTGCAAGTGACGGTGACCTACTTGGTTAAAAGTATTGTTGCCGGGACTGTGGACCTTCCTTCGATTCGTGTTGTTACAAACAAAGGCGCGCAATTGATTCCGGGAGGCTCTCTTCCGATTGAACCGCACCCCGACTATGGAAAAGCGTGGATGGCGGCTCGGGAGTTCCTGAAGCAGCAGGGAGAAGATTGCAAAGAATTGGAATGGGGGTATTCTATCGGAGGTATCCATGCTTTCTATGATGCCGGCAGGAATACCTTTGCATGGGCAGGATCATCCGGCGTTGTTGCCTATGGCATCGACGCCACGACCTGGGACGGAAAAAACAACGACCTCGCCGGTCGCCTGTTCAACGCCTATGGCGCCGAGCGCTTCGTAACGGTCCCGGAAGGGACGGTCAATCCCCTGCTTGGAGATATCGCCTACGCACAGGACGGCGAATACTGTGAAGGGTTCCCTATGGCCAAATACAGAGGGCGCGATTCCACCTGCGTAGCCGGCTGCGGGGCTGTCGCATTGGCACAAGTCCTCCGGTATTATGGGCCCTCCGTCCGCCCGTCCGGGAAAGGGCAGTTGTCAATGGACGGAGTCCCTCCGATTTCCGTCGATATGCACGAAATCGATTGGGACAACTTGAAAGTCAATGAACTGATGTATCTTTCCGCGGCATCCGTCCAGACGCATCTTTCTCCGGTTAATTCCTCGACATCCTTGTTCTGGTTCCGCCATGCCCTGGTCGGCAACTGGGGATTCAGCCCGGAATGCCGGTATCTGCAAGAGCGACCGCTTGAAGAGATTGTAAAACTGGTTTGCGCCGATCTAGACGCAGGAAGACCCGTTATTCTTGGAGGAGAAGGACATACTTTCGTCTGCGACGGATACAAGGACGGATTCCTGCATTTCAACTTCGGATGGAAAGGCCATTGCAACGGCTGGTACCGTCTGCCGGAGGGACTCTCCCTCCCGGAATGCCTTACTGCGATGAAGCCCATGCGTCCGGAAGAGGACAAGTCCTTGGAAGTGACACTGAAAAAAGCGGGGACATTGGCGGCTGCAATTCCCGAAGGCCTTTGTCTCCAGGTAACCAGTCTGAAGGTCTCCGGCAAGCTTCAGGGAGAAGACATCGCCCTGATCCGCCGGATGGCAACGGAAGGGATGCTGACGGACCTGGACCTTTCCGATGCGCGAATCGTCGGCAGCGGCATCCTTTGGTCGCAACCCTATGCAGAAAGGGATGCCGCAGGGATGACCTTTACCTCGCAATACCGTCACATTATTTTCGGCGACATCCCGGGGACAGAAGAGGAGTGGCGGATAGACACCATAACGGACGCTCAATGGAAAGAGATGTCCTTACGGGGATTGACCAAGGGCTCGGATTGGTCCCTCTTTCGGGACAAGAACGGCGTTCGCATCCGCTATTATACCCATGCGGACATCATCGGCACGGCCATGTTTGCCGATTGCGAGAACCTTCTCTCGCTCTGTTTGCCCAAAACCCTGACAGCCATCGAGGAAAATGCATTCTGGAAATGCTCCTGCCTTGAGCACCTCTATCTGCCCAAAGGAATACGGAACCTCTCCGACAAGGCTCTCAACGGTACTCCTCCCTTCATGGAGGTACATTCAGAATAAGATATTCAGAGGCAATCTTCCGCAGGCCTCCGGAATAATGACGGGGGTTGCGGCGCGTTGTCTTACAATGGCTTGATTATCAGCGAATTATCAAAACCTTTCTCGCAGGCCCAGACGTAACTCTGGGTCTATAGTCCTCTGATTGGGTGAGGGCGAAGCCTCCGTTGCTAAACGAAAAAAGCCAACCCCAAAAGGCTGGCTTGCTGTGTAGCAGAGGCATGACTCGAACATCTATCTTTGGGTGATAATCTATCATAATGAAAAAAAGAAGCCCCTCCACCCCAATCCATTCACGGGCGGAATCTATATCGGGAAGGGAAAGTGATTGAGCAGTGGCTCATTCGCCATTTGGAAGGAACCTCAACATCTCCGAAGAAAAGCCCTATTGGAATGATTATTGCATAATTCGCAGAGGTTGTATTGTTACCTCATCAAGACATGAAAAGAATTAAAGGAATCATTCTATTTGCCGCCGTTGTATCTTTTATAAGTTGCGGCTCCGCTAAACAAGCCACTTCAACTATTGTAGGTGGAGACTACGATGCAAAAAAGGACATCACCGAGTATTTTGTGTTTCCCTACGGTCAAGTTTCAATTCCTGGCAAATGGGAGAAAACCTCTTACAATAGTGCTTCAAGACAGCAATTCTTCCGCAATGACGAGTCTGTCAACATTGCCGTTTCATTTGGTCCCTACGATAAATACGAGTTTAACAAGGATGGCTCGTTAAAGGGATATGAGTTTGTAGAGGCTTACTACGAATGGGAGTCCAAATACTTCGTTTCAAATGGACTTGAGTGCAAGATTCTTGAGACTGATAAAGCGAATAAACACATCTTATTTCGCGTCTTCGGTAATAAGTTCGATACCTATTTCTTGATTTGCGAAAAGAATGGATTTGTCAGCAACTTCTCAATCAATGCAACGGACAAATGGACCGAGCAACAAAAGGTTGATTTCCTGAAGAGTCTCTTATAACGAATCAACGAATCCGTTTAATACAAACTCTTAAGGTGATACATCCGGCAATGGGGTATCACTTTTTGTATATCGGCGGCTAAGATTCGGCGGTTGGATATTCGGCGGTATAACTCTAAGGAGCGGTCGACGGGGATTTGCTGTGTATCGTGACGGGAAGGTACTGGCGCAATATACGGCGATGGGACGGCAGTTATGATTCGGCGGTATCACATTACGGGCCGGGATGAAAGGGTTTGCAATCTATCGGGAAATCTTCTCTGCCTTCTGCCTCTGCCTTGCTTCTTTCTTTCGCTCCTTAAGAATGGCTTTGCTCTTTTTTATTTGCTCCTTAACCCGCTTTGGGTCCTTTTCGAACTCGTCTGGAAGAATAGCGATGGTGTGGACATTCCGTGAAATCTTTTCTCTCTCTTCTTCGGTGAGGTAAGGGGAAGAATAGACTTTGTAGAATTGTTTCCCCCAATAGGCTTCGCTATTGTAATGAACGATGGCAATGATGGCTATTATAGCGATCAAGACCACCGAGGCCAACCCGAAAGCAATACTTCTGTTCCACAATCGCATGTCTGCGAATTCTTTCAAGTCTTTCTCGATACAATAGGAATGGGTATGCTGCACCTTGACAGTGGCACCCTCCAAGGCCTTGTCGACCTTTTCTTTGATGGTGGATCCGATATTCCCGGCAACCTTTTCCATCAACGCCTTTGAAAAAGAATCAACGTCCGGTGGAGCACAAGGAGTTTGGGATATCTTCTGAAGTTCAGACTCGGGTATCTCGGCCTGAGGGCGCTGTTTGACGGCGTCCGCAAGAGAAGATACAATGTGCCCTGATGTTGCTTTAAAGGTTTCGGCGGCTTTGACTAGTTCGGGAGCCTTTTCCAGTGCTTCAACGATGTCTTTGTTTTCCATACGATATGTTTTCTTGATTCTGTTCTTGATCTGTAGATAGTGACTTATCGGTTTCTTCCTCCTCGGCCTTGTTTACAAGCCGATGAGCCGGCGTCTGCCCGGTGAGGCCGCACCATTTCTCCAGCATGGCGGCCAGTTTCTCATCGGTGTAGACAGTACTTGCCAGCGAGGTGTTCCCATCGATGATGAGATGAAAGTCGGCCACGCCCCCGTTTGGATGGAAGACTGGTTCAATGATTGTGTTACTTGTAAGCAGTTCTATCTCCAGATCGACCTTTGTCTCGGCTGACATCATGACTCCGTAGATGCCGAATGCGGCGCAAACTTGGCTCATTGATACTTCTTTCTGAGCGGCTTTCCTCTTGGACAGTTCTTTGGCAAGAGTGTCCAGGTTGATAGTCTCTCGCGGCTGTTCAAGCTCTTTCTTAAGAGCCTGAATCTGTTGGGTCAATTCCGTTTTCTTATCCTTGACCTTGATATATTGGCGGAGAGAATCGTGCTGGGCGAGCTTCAGCTTGTCCTGCTTGGTTTTCAGAGACTCGATCTCTTCACGGATATCATCGATCTGCTCGCGCAAGGCCTGAATCTTTTCCTGGTCATACAGTTTCTTGCCTTCGAGAAGAATCTGAAGAGCCAGGCTTGCCATCAGAACCGGCAGCGGGTTGATGAAGAGCATCATCTTCGTGAAGACGCGAAGGAGTTCCTTGTATGTGCGGGCCCTTTTCAACTCTTTCTGTTTGGCCACGAGAAGATTGTAAGTGAATTTCAGTTTGCGATACTGCTCAGACGTCTCTTCCCGGAGGTCCGCTCTTTGCGACTTGATGTCGTCATAGAGGGAGAATGCGGCATTGCTCTGTTTCTTCAACTCGTCAAGGGCCGGCCGGTAATAGCTGTGGTAGCTGTTCCAGAATTCGTTTCTCTTCTTCTTCTCCTCGTTCTGACGGGCCAGTTCAGCTTGTCTTTGGCGCTTTGCCTCCTCGGTGGCCGCCTCTTGGGCCAGCCGGGCGGCACGCCTGGCCAAGGCCGCCGTCACCTGTTGGCGGATCTGCTCTTCCTGAACGGATGCCTGAATCATGGCGGCCCTTTCCTCGTTGCTCCCATGCCTCATCGTGTTGTGATAGTCGTAGGACTCGCTGATCCGCCTCTGATATCCGAAGGAGGTATCAAAGATGCGTTCGCAATCGCGGTAGAAGGAATCCCGGTTGAAACCGGACTTGATTACTCCGGAAGACCCGCTCCGGTGATTTGTCATCGGAGAAAGCTTGTACTTCCCGGTCTTATCTTTCCTACTGACGATGATGTGGACATGGATTCCCGGCCGGACCGTACCATCATCATTCTCGCGGTATTCGTGAATGGTGTAGAAATAGAGAAGATCTTGATGCGTCTTGACCCCTTCTTTGTTGAACCCCTTTGCGTATCGATCCATCATCTTGTCGACCAAGATGCCGATGGATTTCATCCTTTCCTCCAGCGTACTGCCTAGCATGGTGATTTCTTTGTCAGAGGGATTCAAAATAAGGGAAAAGAATTTGGCGTCTTCGACATGCAATCCAGACTTGTTCGAGTCAATGGCTGAGATGACTGTCTCCATGGATACTTTCTTCCCGTCCGGGTCAAAGAAGGGGATACGTTTTTCACCCTGCCCATGCTCCTTCTTCCAACGGTTCTCGTGATCCAGGTAATCGGCATATCCGGTACAGCTGCCGGTATTGGAACCGCCAGCGATGCCATGGCTTTGGAGTTTGGGGTACATCGTACAGGGCGATTACTGGATACTCTTCAAGGCATCCAGGATGTCCTGAAGTTTTGAATGGAGAGTAGTGATCTTGGCACTCATCGGTTTGAGAATCTCTTTTTCCTGGGTTCTGAAAAAGGATACGATGGTGTCCCTCGGGTTCTCCCTTTTCTCGATCTTTTCAAGTCGGCGGTTGATCTGGTTGAGGGCTTCGGGCACATCGAGTTGCTCGAACTCCTCACGTTTTTTCTTGCTGTTCACCTTGTCCCTATGGACTTTCTCATCCATGATGAAGGCAAGGCATTTCCGCTGAGTCATCCCCATCTTCTCTGCTATCTGTTTCAGGGCATCCCGAACGCTCGGGTCGGCCGATATGGTCGTGGGTTTCTGGTCTTTCTTGGTCTTTTTCATGATATAAGCATTTTATAATGGTGTCAAATCGTGGTTCTAAGGTAGCGCAGCGCTGTTTTTGGGCTCCCGGAAGGGCGAGAAGAATGGTACTTTGTGCCATTCCCTCTCGCTCCCTTAAATAACGGACAAATCTTACATGCAATATGGTTGATTCGATTAGTCGGATGAATCATCATTGCCGGATTCGGAGATGTTGCAGGGGGTGCGGAGTTCGTGTACCGGAAGTCCCTCCTCAAAGGCCGAGTAGGTCTTATTCGGAACCAGTACAAAAGCTAGATCACGCTTGCCGTTCCGGTTCTTCCGAAGCCAGGCGAAAATGCGGCCTTCTTCATAACGCGGCTCCAGCATGATGACTACATCAGCATCCTGTTCGATGGATCCGGAGTCTCTCAGGTCAAAGAGTTCGGGCGCTCTTTTTTCGCGCGCCTGATCACGGTTCAGTTGGCACAACAGCACGATGGGGATCCCGAGTCGCTTGGCAACAGCCTTGAGGTCCCCCGTGATTTTTGCGATGATCTGGTATAGTTTGTTATAGCCAGGGTTCAGTGTGTCCTGGATCAGGCCGAGGTAGTCAATGAAGGCAATCTTGCACCGCCCTTGTTTTACCGCTCGGGTCAGGCGACTCACGATTTCGTCCAGCGATCTCGAGAAGTCGTTGATGAAGATAGGTAATGGACGGAGTTCACTCTCGGCTTCCAAAAATGCCTGCCATTCGACTTCTCCGTTGGCCATCTTGTAAGGTGACACCTTTCCCGTGGAGAATAAGAGTCGCTCACATAGTTCGGGGCAGGTCATTTCAAGGGAGAAGAGAATCACGGGGTTGTCGGAACGGGCGGCGGTCTTTGCCATCTGGAGCATAACAGCCGTCTTGCCGACAGAAGGGCGGGCGGCGAGAACGATGAGCTGACCGGGCTTGAAGCCCTTGTTAAGGCAGTCGTCCAGGTAATTGAAACCCGTTGAGATGCGGATGGTCTTGCCCTGTTCTTTGAGGGATTCTATCCTTTGGGCTTCCTCCTTGACCTCCTTGATTCCCTGGGCGAGTTTGACTTCGGACAGCAGGGGGGCTTCTCCTTCGACCGTCCGGGAGAAGCCTTCGATGCTTGAAAGGATGTCTTCTTCTGTGGTTTTGGGATTCACGGCGTTCTGGAGAAAGTCAAGGGAAGCACAATAGGCGCGGCGCCTTGCCGCTCCAGTCCGAAGAAGGTTCGTGTGCTGAATCACACTGATGGATCCGCCGGCATCGGGAAGATGGGGGAGAATCTCGTCAATAAAAGGTTTTCCTATTTCCGCCGTGATGGTTTGCATGTCGAAGGAAAGACCCTTGTTGTAGTGGTCAGTCAACAGTTCCCAAATACCACGTCGCTCAGTATTCGTGAAAAAGTCTATGTGGATGAGCGGAAGAACGTCGCCCATCATGTCCGGAGACTGGATTACATCGGCTATCACTTGTCGCTCCAAGGCCGCCGTCTCCGGGAAAGGAATGTCTAGAATTTCGTATTGAGGCTTTTTCATAATGGTTAATGGATTAGGAACTCCCTGAATTCCTCCTCGCTCATTTGATGCTGTGTCGGTCCGTTGTCATTTTGAGGCTTAGCAAAGACCCTGTCTTTGTTAAACTGCTCCCACGAAAGGACGTTCAGTTTCCAGCTGGTTATAGGCCTGCCATCCTTCCTGCGCCATCCGCTTTGCTGGTGATGGAAAAGATAGTGGTCGGCAAATCCTTCCGGATCCGTCCATCCGCGAGAGCGGACATATTCCTTAACCTCAGACAGGGAAGGAGGAGAGAATTCCTCTATCTTCTCTTTTGACTCGAAATCTTCTTTTTGGGATATAACATCTCTATTTATACCCCCTCTTTTCTCCGACATCGGTTTTCCCCCGTCGTCGGGATTTACCGACGTCGGTGTTTTGGCTATGTCGGTAATCGGTTCGTAACCGATTGCATAGTCCCAGCCGCAGAACTTCCCATTCTTGTCATGGGTTCGGGTCCTTTTGAGATAACCGGTTTTCTCAAGGGCGGCGAAAGCTGCCCTGATTTTATCCGCTGATATCCCTAACGTAGATGCGAGGCCTCTGACATTCAGTTTCCATTTCTTCCCAAGGCAAAGGACTCTCACATACACGCCGAGTGTAAGGACATCTATCTCCTTGTTGAGGATGACGTCCTTTGCAACTTTCTGGAAGTTGTAGTGCGGCTCAATAATGATGATGTTCCCTGCCATCGTACTTGGAATTATCTGTTATCAGAACGCAGGGTACGCTGTTGTTCCTGGTACTTGTTTGCACATCGGCGTGCGATCTCTCCGTCGAAAACGATTTTTTTGCCGATACGCGAAATAATAGCCTCATCCAGGACGCCTTCACGCCGAAGTTTGTAAACCAGACTGTCGCAGCACTCCAAATAAAGGGCAAGTGCATGGACGCCCGCTATACGGGTGTACTTGGGGGCGAAAGGCATATCCATCGGCATCATAGTCGCGTTCTCTTCACCACGCGAGGCGCCGTTCCCGAGCGCATACTGGATGATCCGATACTGCTCCTCTCCGGTCATCTGCCAGATCGGTAATTTCATGAGTTCGTTGATGTTGTTGTTTGCCATAAAAAAACCAGGGCGAATTAGTCGCTCTGGTGCAAAGGTAAGCCTTTGTAACGCATTGTGCAACAGCGTTTTAGGCCCAAAATTGAGGTTCGTTATAATTCGTTATAATTCGCCTAAATTCGTTATAATTCGTATTATGGTCAACCGAGAAATAGCGCTTTTAGTCCTTCATGAAACGGCGAAATCTCTTTTCAAACAATCTGTTGAATCCACTTTCCCTGTAATCCTTTCTGTCATCCTTCTCCAGTTTGGTCTTAAACTCACTGAACGACGAAGGGGACGGGACCTGTATTTGCTTTGAGGTATCGGAAGATTCAGTGCCCGGGAAGTCTGTCTGAAGAGATGTCAAGAATTGTTTCTGATCCGGCGAGTCTAACAGTTGGTTCTCATTAAGCCAAATGTATAATGCTGCGAAATGCCGCGGGGTTGAGCATTCTTTAAGATAAGCAACGATCTCTTTATGCATTCTTGTCTTATCGTCGACCTCGCTAGTCATGATGGTTTCAATGGAGTCTTCCCGATTCTTAAAGGAGGGAGTTAGACCATACTGGGATATTGTGATTAGCAATAACGCCATGTACTTGACCAAGTAGAAGAATGCGGCGAATATGGCGGCAAATAGCAGAAGCAGACACAAGGCTGACAGGACCTCTTGGCCTTGTGGAGAAAGGTGCTCTGACATTTTGAGCAGCCCCCGGATACAGACGTAGAAAGCTGTAAAGAAAAGAATTGAGAGAACAATTCCAGTATATGCTGTAGACAACCTCTTGTCGGTCTTACTTGACGTGTTTAACCACGAGACAATCTCATTGATTAGCTTTTCCATAATCACATGACGGTTAATAAATTATCGAGTTTTGTCATTTCGCTTGCCTTAATGCTGTCCACAATGTCGATATAGGGCTTCATGGCCTTGTAGTCCGAGTGGCCGGTCCATTTCATGACGACATTGGGTGGAATACCAAGGGACAGACAATTCACGATGAAGGTACGTCTACCGGTATGTGTACCGACGAGTTCCCACTTTTCCTTGATTTCGTCTTTCCGCTGGTTCCCCTTGTAAGTTGTAACTCGGATTTGCTCGTTGATACCCGCAAGTTTACAGAGATCCTTCAGGTGCCTGTTCATCGGTTGGTTTTGGATTACAGGGAGAACACGGTTGTCGGTAAAGGGATAATCCTTGTATTTATGAAGGATTTCGCGTGTGACGTTGTTCAATTCGATTGAAATACTGTCTCCTGTTTTGATTGTCGTAACTTCGATGTGGTCATCCTTTATATCATTCTTTCGGAGATTATACACATCGGAATGACGCAACCCGGAGAAGCAGCAGAAAAGGAATACATCCCGGACGGCTTCGAGGCTAGATACGCCAACTGGGATTTCCAGTTGCCTCAGGCGCTCGAGTTCCGACTTGGAGAGATAGATGACCTTTTTCTGGGTGGTCTTCAAGGTGGGACGGAAGGTCTTATAGGCAAGATTGGTGTTGTAACCATGATCAGTAGCCCATTTCAGGAACCATTTCAAGAATCCCAGTTTCTTCTGAATGGTGGAATTCCTGAGGCCGATGACATCTTCATCATCGTACTTGTCCCGATCTCCCTTCTTCTTGCGGGGAGAATTAAGGACTTTCTTCTCCCTAAGGTAATGAACGAATGCTGTTAGCCCCTTCTCGTCCAGATCAGAGAACGAGACATTCTTCTTGAAAGAAAGGAGGTCTTCCTTAAGGGTGGCCATCTTCTTGAATGTTGCAATGGTCCAGGCATTCTTCTCGCCGCATTCAGTGACAAACATCTGGTAAACATCCAATAGCCCAGGATTCTTTTTCGGGCGATCTTTCTTTTCCGTCTCTTTGTCTTTCTTCTTTTGTGGCTCTATCCCATCCATTTTTCTGTGATAACGCTCGACAACTTGAGATAATGTTGGTCTCTCCTCATTCACCTCAAAATACTTGAAGGCCGTGTCCATCTGGTCCTTCATTTTCCTCAAGGTGTTATTCATTTCTACGCCAGTCTCTCCCTTTGGCCCCTTATATCCAGAAACAACCCATTGATTCTGGGGATCCCAAGCCTCAAGAGACGTGACCTGACAACCTGTTGAGAGAATGACCCTATTGCAGTCATACGTGACATGCAGTTGAATCTGATAAACCGTCCGTTGTTTTCCGTACGGACGTAACTTGAAAGCGATGTGCCTTTTCAGGATCATTTGTTACACTCTGTCTATTATTCTTCTACAAAAATGTAACAAATTTAGGTAATATCCAATACCTATACCTGCATTTCTTCAGCGTAGAATAGTGATTTGTAGAGGCCTGTAGGGCTGAATGCAGTGTCGATACGATTCCGACTATCTCCACAAATAAAGGTCATCGACTTCTGTCGGTGACCTTTATTTGTGCAGATTCCTGTGCCTATCCCCCGCGCTTCGCGCTGCCCCCATTGTTGCGTAATCGGTCTGGCGCATAATCGGCCTTCAGTGACTTGAAATGCGGCAGACCCTACTTTTCAGACTGGGGTCTGCCGCGTTTCTCTTCCTGAAATGGCGAAAGTGCGCCAGACCGTTTTGTCCGCTCACGACAATGATCAAAACAGGGGTTATTGTGGAAGAGTCGAGTGTTAATTATCTAGTTGCGCCTACAGTCTAAGGTTTTTTTTCAGTACATTTGCAAGTCAACGCTATCCGCATATGAAGAACACGACGCCTTCCCCATCAAGGCAGGACTACCAAACCCCTTCCTTGAGATTCATCGAAACAAACCTGGAGACCTCGTTCCTCCAATCCAACCTCGAGCCTATCGGTGGCGGGGATGATCCTGATATTGACTGGTAAATACACGGACACGCCATGAAACGCATTGCAATATACCTTGGACTTGCCACGGCCCTGGTGGCATCCTGCTCCGTTCAGGAAAAAGACGTCGAGACCCCGCAAAAGGATGAGACCATTTTCTATGCCTCATTCGAGCAGCCTACCGAAGCCGGCACGAGAGTCTATTCCAACGAGGACCTTCTCCTCCGTTGGACGGCGGACGACCGGGTAAGCATCTTCAATAAGATCGACTATAATCAGCAGTATCGTTTTACAGGAGCGACCGGCGACAATGCCGGAGGGTTCCGTAAGGTGGATGCGGATGAATTTATAACGGGAAGCACCATTCCCCATATCGTTTCTGTCTACCCGTACCAAGAGACGACGGCGATTTCTCAATCAGAGGTCATCTCGATAACCCTCCCTGCCGAGCAGCATTATGCCGAAAACACCTTTGGCCTGGGCGCCAATACGATGGTTTCCATCTCGGAGGATAACCTTCTTCAATTCAAGAACATCGGCGGATATCTGCGGCTCCGTCTTTATGGTGCCGGCGTATCGGTAAAATCCATCACTCTGAAGGGTAATAATGGCGAGAAACTGTCCGGGAATGCCACGGTTACGATGCCGTTGGACGGCACGCCGTCTGTGACGTTAGCGCAGGATGCAACCACCAGTATCACCTTGGTCTGTGATACTCCGGTAGTCTTGGGGGCTACTGCCGAGGAGAGTGTGGAATTCTGGTTCGTCGTTCCTCCGGTGACGTTCCGCAAAGGCTTTACAGTCACGGTTTCCGGAGAAGGAGGCGTGTTCAAGCAGTCGACCTCAAAGACATTGACTATCAGCCGGAGCAACCTGTCTAAAATGTCACCGATAGAGGTGAGTCTCTCCCGGCCGAACAATATGATTTTTTATAAGACCTCAGATGGAAAAGTTCTGCGGCCGCAAACCTACAGTTTTGGTGCTAACTTGGTGTCCAATGAGTACGTGGATGGACAAGGTATCCTTACGTTCGATGACGATGTGACGACGGTCGGGGACATGACATTTTTCGGTTGTTCCTTACTGACGGATATCGATCTTCCGGAAAGTGTGATGAGTATCGGTTACGCGGCCTTCATGGAGTGTTCTAATCTCACTGCTATCAGAATCCCCTCAGGTGTGACAGAGATAAAGTCTCAGACGTTCGATAGTTGTTCAAACCTTGCCCGCGTGGAGATTCCCGCTGGAGTGACCGGTATTGGGCAGCGTGCATTCTACTGTTGTTCCAGCATTGCTGATATTTCGCTGCCAGAAAGTGTGTCCGAGATTGGCCTGGCCGCATTTTATGAATGTGTCAGTCTCTCCCACATCAGTATTCCTGCCGCATTGACCAGTGTGAAACAAGCGGTATTCAAGGGGTGTTCCAACCTCGAAGTGGTAAACGTTTCCGCAAATAGCGCATTGACAAGCGTTGAGGGAAGTGCGTTCGAGAACTGTTCCAGCCTTACAGGCTTTGAAATCCCCTCGGGTGTCACCAGCATTGGTTATTCTGCTTTTTCGAACTGTACCAGCCTGACGGGTATCGATATTCCTGCCGGCGTGAAAGTTATCGACCGTGGCGCCTTCTTCAATTGTTCCAGCATAACCGGAGTGGTCATCCCCGAGGGAGTGACGGTCATATCGCAAGGGTGCTTCCAAAACTGCACCAGCTTGACTAGCCTGGCCATTCCGAGCTCGGTCACGACAATTCAGGACTCTGCTTTTGACAATTGCACCAGTCTGACCCGGATTAGTATTCCGGAAGATGGTGCATTGACTACTATTGGAGCAAAAGCTTTCCAGCATTGTACCAGCCTTGTCGCCATAACCATTCCTTGCCAAGTAACAAGGATTGGGAATGGAGCGTTCAGCCAATGTTATGACGTGGCCAGAATCACGGTTTATCCTCCGATACCACCAGAAGGGGGGAGTCAGATGTTCTATGGGTCAGGAAACGGACCGATTTATGTCCCTGCAGAAAGTGTTGGGTCCTATAAAACGGCATCGTACTGGAGTGTCTATGCGGACCGTATTTATGCCATGCCCATCATCGGGGCACCTGCCGGGTATGAGCTCGATTGAAGTGATGAATTTGACGGGCAAGGAACTCCGTCTACGGACGGGTGGTGGTATGAGACTGGTGGCGGAGGCTGGGGAAACAACGAGTCTCAGGTATATGTTGCTGGATCCAGGGAGGGGGAGAACCTTGCCTTCATTTCAGATGGAACGCTGAAGATTCAGGCTAAGAAAATGGGGCGCACGGTTTATTCTGTCCGGATGAACACGATTCGTTCCTGGACCTATGGCTGGTTTGAAGTCCGGATGAAGACGGCGGATGCATCCGGAGCCCATACCGCCTTGTGGATGATGCCCAAAAACTTCGGATCATGGCCCGAAGATGGAGAAATCGACTTGATGGACTATGCTGTTAATACACTGGGGAAAAACAAGATTGCATCCAGTATCCACTGCGGCTCGTATAATTTCATCATGGGGACGCAAAAGACCCATGTCCAAACGGTTGAGAATGCCTCTTCCGAGTTTCATGTCTATGCTTTGGAATGGACGGCAGACAAGATTGCTTTTTTCGTTGACGGATTGGAGCATTATTCATTTGCCAATGACGGTAGGAACAACTACGATACGTGGCCGTTCGACACCCCGTTCTATCTCAAAATGAATCTGGCCTGGGGTGGGACCATGGGTGGGACAACCGACGAAACGGCGCTTCCCGCAACTTGCGAGATTGATTATGTCCGTGTTTATCAAAGACAATAAGTCGAAGACCTGATTGATCCTTTCGCGATGCCTCCAGGGACTGCCGGAGAATGACCCCAGGACCCCACTCCCATTCCACTCCTTTCCTCGGCCAGAGGTGAAAGCGTGTTTATGTGTTCTGGTTGCATCAAATAAAAGAGTTTTCCGTAAATTTGCAGGTCAAATTTCCGCATATGAAGAATAGCACGTCTTATGAGTCGATCAAGGATTATCAAACACCGTCCTTGAGAGTCATTGAAGCAGATCTGGAACTGTCTTTCCTCCAGTCCAACCTCGAACCCATCGGCGGCGGGGATGATCCGGATATCGATTGGTAAAAAGGATTGGGATATGAAGCACTTTGCAATGTATTTCGGGATTGCTGTCGCGCTGGTGGCGTCCTGTACCATCCAGGAGGAGAATTTCGAGACGCCGCAGAGGGATGAGGTGGTTTTCTACGCCTCTCTCGAGCAGCCCGGCGATGAAACAAGAGTTTATGCCAACGAAGAGCTTCTCCTCCGCTGGACCGCCAATGACCGCGTGAGCATTTTCAATCAGAACACCTATAACCAGGAGTACAAGTTCCTTGGTGCGACCGGCGACGTGGAGGGTGGTTTTACCAAGGTCGATGGGGCCGACTTCGTGACGGGCAATTCGATCGCCAATGTCGTATCGGTATATCCCTTCCTCGAATCCTCGCGGATTACGGAAGAAGAGGTTCTTACGGTTACCCTCCCTGCAGAACAGCACTATGCGGAGAACACCTTCGGCCTCGGCGCCAACACGATGGTCTCCGTCACCGCCAACAACAATCTCAAGTTCAAGAATGCCGGCGGTTTCCTGCGTCTCAAACTCTACGGAGAGGGCGTGTCCGTTTCCGCCATTACTTTGAAGGGAAACAACGGTGAAAAACTGGCTGGCAATGCTACCATTTCGATGCCGTTTGACGGCGTCCCTTCCCTGGAGATGGCGAGTGATGCCACCACGGAGATTACCTTAGTCTGTGAAACGCCCGTGGAATTGGGCGCGACTGCCGAAGAAAGCAAGGTCTTTTGGATTGTCGTCCCTCCGGTTACTTTCAGCAAGGGCTTTACGATTTCCGTCAATGAGTTCAACGGCGGCGTCTTCGAAAAATCAACATCCAAGAATCTCGCCATCACCCGCAGCAATGTCTCCACGATGGCGGCCTTCGAGGTGGCCCCCGTGGCCGCTCCTTACCCTGTTCCCGAAATGGTCGACCTGGGCCTTTCCGTCAAGTGGGCCTCCTTCAACCTGGGCGCCTCGGCGCCGGAGGAGTATGGCGATTATTTTGCCTGGGGTGAGACGGAACCTCATTATATGCCGGGATATGCCCAGTCTTCATCCCCAGTATGGAGGGAAGGGAAAGAAGGATACAACGCGTCCACTTATCAGTGGTCCGAGGACGGTTATTTGACCAAGTATTGCAATGATCCCGAAATCGGCTTTCATGGTTTTACGGACCAAAAGACCATTCTGGATCCGGAGGACGATGCCGCCACCGTGCATCTGGGTGGTCAATGGAGAATGCCGACATTCAGCGAGGCGAAAGAACTGGGGATTCAGTGTACTTGGGAATGGATTACGGTCAACGGTGTCAACGGCCGTAAGGTGACGGGGCCCAATGGAAACAGCATATTCCTTCCCGCCGCGGGATATCGCGGCGGGCGCTATGGGTTGTCTTTCTCCGGCTTGGGGGCTAGCGCCCACTACCGGTTGTCTTTGATCGATCCGACATCTCCAAGATTATCATGGACTCTCTATTTCGATGAATTCATGGACAGGAACAGGTACAGCGACGGTCGTATGTATGGCATGACCATCCGTCCTGTCCATGGGGAGCTCATATCGGCCGAAAGTGTTTCCTTGAACTACGCGTCACTGACTCTGCAAAAAGGAAGCACCGAGACGCTGACCGCAGTTGTTTCACCGTCCAACGCTACTGAAAAGGAGGTAGTTTGGACGTCCGACAAACCGTCTGTCGCGTCTGTATCCGAATTAGGCGTCGTCAAAGCGAATTCTGTCGGAACGGCGACCATTGTTGCGACGACGGACGATGGCGGGTTCAAAGCTGAGTGTGTCGTGACCGTCCTTGAGTACGCTGTTCCCGAGATGGTCGACCTGGGCCTTTCCGTCAAATGGGCATCGTTCAACCTGGGGGCTTCGAGGCCTGAGGAGTATGGAGAGTATTATGCCTGGGCGGAGATGGCACCGTATTACGAAAGCCATGATCCGTTGACTTGGAAAGAGGGGAAGGAGAACGGGTATTATTGGTCCTCATACAGATGGAGTATAGGAACGGAGACTTCGCTCACCAAGTATTGCACTTTATCTTCTTATGGATATGAGGGCTTTAAAGACAATAAGGCCACCATGGAAGAGGAGGATGATGTCGCCCACTGTTTGCTGGGTGGTTCTTGGAGAATTCCGACCGAAAGCGATTTTCAGGCTTTGCTTGACAATTGCACGACCGCATGGACCCAAGAGAATGGGGTAAATGGATATAAGTTTACCAGTAGGATTACCGGGAAGAGCATCTTCCTTCCCGCCGAAGGGATTCACAACAGAATGCAGTACGCCAAGGTTGACGAGTGCGGTTATTATTGGTCGTCAACGCTTCGGCAGGATGCTCCGCATACGGCGCGGTACCTATTCTTCGAATCAGGCCAGATAGAGCTCCGTAACAGTTTCCGTTACAATGGTTTCTCCATCCGTCCCGTCAGCGACTAAAGGTTGACTGGGCGTTAGGGCAGGGAGGCGTCAAGCGAACACCTCCCGGAAGAAGGCGACGGTGCAGGAGAGGATTCTCCAGCTTGCGCCCAGTGCGGCCTTCGTTTCCGTGCCCCCGCGGAGCGGTTGTTGGATGCCGCTTGCGGAATCCGACGATCTCCACCCCATCAAATCAAGCACTTACGGAAACGTAGGTGCTTTTTTTGTTTATAAAATCTCGTCCTCAAAAACGGCAGGTTTTGAGGACGAGATGCGGTTTCAGGCAGCTTCGTCCTCAGAATGGCGTCAAAATGAGGACGAGTGCGGACAGGGGATATTACTTGAGACTTTCCAGCAGGAGTTTCTCCATGACCTCGTAGCCGGCGGCGTTGGGGTGGACGGTGTCGCCGGAGAATTCGGGGCGGATGCGGCCGTCGGGGCCGGCGAGGACGGTCGTGTAGTCCACGTAGGTGATGCCGTGGCGGAGGCAGTAGGTCTCCAGGCGGGCGTTCAGTTTGATCACTTTCTCGAAGGTGTCGGTCACTTCCGGCCGCCAGCCCAGTTTGTAAGAGGGGAGCAGGGAGCAGATGACCGGCCGTACGTTGTTTTGCAGGGCCAGTTCCACCATACTCTGGATATTTGCGAATGTGGCGTCCTCGTCATAGGCGTCGCCGAGGTTCATCGCGATGTCATTGATGCCGGCGAGGAGGACGAAGGTCGATGCGCCGATGTCCAGCACGTCCGCCCGGAAGCGGAGCAGCATCTGCGCGGTGACTTCTCCGCTGATGCCCCGGCCGATGAAGCCGGTCTGCGCGAAGAACTCGGGCCGCTGGCTGGCCCAGCCGTCGGTGATGGAGTCTCCGTACAGGACGACGCGCGCGCCTTCCGGGGCCTCGAGCGCGGCATTGGCTTCCGCGTAACGGCC
>Ga0247609_10002337_pt1 | contig 20271 bp, 13 predicted proteins | sample 172DNAGHGlowgp2_FD_193487 | JGI IMG/M metagenome (GOLD analysis project Ga0247609, IMG submission 193487) | Sheep rumen microbial communities from Palmerston North, Manawatu-Wanganui, New Zealand - 1728 DNA GHGlow gp2 | ecosystem: Host-associated > Mammals > Digestive system > Stomach > Rumen ...
CGGAGAGTTGTTGACTTACCGCATCCAGAAGGACCTACGAATACGCAGAATTCCTTGTCTTCAATAGTGATATTAGCATTGTTTACAGCACGAACACCGCCGTCGTAAACCTTACCAATACCTTTAAGTTCTACCTTTGCCATTTAATTGGCCTCCTAAAGGGTTATATTATAATATTTAATTCTACGATAGATTTGGGCAATAGTCAAATGAAAAATGATGATTTATGACAAAAATGGATCAAATTTCCCTTCGACAGGCTCAGGGACCACATCTTTAGCTCAGGGACAACAATAATCAAAACTTTCCGCTGTGGTGGGAAAAGCCTGAGGAATTTATATGGGTTCCGCCCATATTTCCGGGATTAATGTTGTTTTGATTCAAATTCTGCTGGCGAAAATTTTTCATCTGCTTAGCAGTAAGAGGGGTTTCCGGCCCATATTTTTTATTAACACGTTTTGAATCAATAATGATAATGGCAATAAAAAGGGCAAAGGCTAAAAACATTATTATAACAGGAATATAATTGTTGCTTTTTAATTTTGCATTTACATCCACAGGATTTCCCTGCGCTGCCCTTTCCAGATATTTTTCTACCTTATTCAAGTAAGAATTAAAACCGCTGAACCAGTCGTCCTCTGAAAAATAATTTAAAAATGAATTTGAAAGTGCACTTTTTCCATAATCAGTAAAGGCTTTGTTTCCAAAATCTCCGTGGGCAAGAATATCGTAATCACGCTCTTTCATGCTCAAAAGAAGCAGTAATCCGTCGCCGGAGCTGCCCATCCCTTTACAATATTCAGAAAAATAATACTCTGCATATTCTTCTATATTACTAAAGGAAAGATCACTAGTAATCTCATTAATATCAGGCACAAGAGCAATATAAATACCGCAATTATAATTTGAAGAAAGTTCCCGCGCTTTATTCTTTAAACTATTTGCCTGCTTTGAAGACAGCAGATTACAATTATCAGAAATCAGAAAATTAAGGCTCCACAAAAATGACTGAGCAGAAAATAAATATAAAATCAGACAAAATATAAGGCATTTTTTCTTAAGCATTCTTCTACCTCCTGGAAACAATTATATAATATAAGGCATTCATAAGCAAAAGGACACCCGTATATGCAGCAAAAAGTCCCAGATAATATAAAGAATAAAGAGAATTAAGATAATAAAAAATTGGAAGCATAAACTGAACAGGTCTAAATGAGTTTACCTTTAGAAAAATAGGGCACAAAACAAGAGTTACAAGAATGATTACCGGAATAGCTGCACAAAAAATGTGATTTTTTACAGTAATAATTCGAATGATATTTGCAAACAAAAGAGAAGAAATTACAAGAAGGATGATTGCAGAAAACTCATAAAAAAGAGAAATAAAAATTCCACCTGTTAAGATGGCAAGCATCATTATCAAGGCACAATCAATAAGGGGAATAAGACAAATTTTTAAAAAGAAGAAAAGAGAAGTCTTATCATTAAACCATACAAAGCTTCCACGCTGCATGTCCTGCATAAAATAAAGTGTTGCTGCAAAGGCGCACATTAAAAGCCATAGTGCAAGCATTCCACGCAAGGGAGACATAATATAGGACTGTGAAACATTCTGACTTCCAAGCGTCTGATGCCTAAATAAATCGGGTATATTAGAATATTTTGAGTACTGACTTTTTAATTCTTTATAAGAAATGCCCGGCATTCGTTCAAGAACATAGGCTTTATAAACTTCATATGAAAAGTATGGAAATATTTTACTGCAAAGGATTTCGCGAACATAGGCAAGAAAAACCGTATCTTCGCCTTGATAGGATGTTACAAGTGGAAGCACACTCCCCTTTACTCCTGATTTTTTTAAGCGTTCATCAAAATCAGAATCAAAAATCCATGCAGCATCTGCTTTTTTATTCATAAGCAGTTTTTCAGCTTCTTCCTGGCTTTGACATTCAACAAAATTTATTGCAGGAACAGTTTCTTCAAGCTCGGTAATGATCCGGGGGATTATTTGAGAAGAAGTCTCGTCTTGGGAAACAGAAAGAGCAAGTGTGAGCATTCCACTTTTGCCATTTGAACCAATTCTAAAAAAAGCAACAAGAGGAATAACCATACACAAAATTATTATAAAGCTGATTTTCTTTAAATATCTTTTTTGTAATAAAAGGAAGCCTTTCATTTTCATTCGTCAGCCTCCCCTTTGATTTTTGAAGAACGTATAAGAATTGTTACACAGATGAAAACAACTGTATAACAGATGCAGATACCGGCATAAAGAAAATTTATATTACCAGATAAAACTGAATCAAGAAAGTTCAAAGCCTGCCCTGCAGGAAGAACTTTTCCAATCAACTTGATTGAATCCGGGAAAAAATCAAGAGGATAAAAACATCCGCCGATAAAACTAAGACAAAAGCCTGTAAGAAACTGTAATAAAATTGAAGGTACTGTCTGATTTACAATTTCAAAAAGCATTATCTGCATTGCACAAAACATCATGCCCACACAAAGACTTGCAGTAAAAAGCTTTAATACTTCTGCCACCGCTCCTGAAAATTTCCATTCTGGAATTGACAGTTTTCCGGTCACTGAAACTATCATAATAAAAATAAAAACGATTACAAGGCAAAAAATCAAAAGCAGAAAATATGCAAGATATTCAGATAAAACTTGACTACAGGGATTTATACCTTTGGAACTAAAAAATCTTTTGCGGTCATTTCCCGGGCCTGTAAAAAAAGAAAGACAACCTATTCCAAAAAAAATCAGAAAGGAACAAATGATGGCACATAGATAATATGCATAAATACCAACTCCGTTTGAAAGCGGTACTTCCACTTTTCTTATAAAGTTTTTCCTATCAAGCGTCCATTTTATATAATCAACATTCATTTCATAAAGATAATCATTTAAAAAGGCCCGCTGTTTGTTTTTTACGGCGAGATTTTCCATTGAAAAAATTCCGGCCTGAGCATTTATAAGATATGAAGAAACTATATCGGCAATATGCTCTTTAAAAATACTTTCTATTCCCTGGGCACCCGAAGCTGTAACATATGTCACCTGCATATCGTTCTGGCCATATTCTACAGATTCAATAAAACCTTCCGGAATTATTACATAAGCAGAAAGCTTTCCTTTTTTCATAAGGGAATCGGCCTGCTCAAGTGTAAGTGTTTGAATTTCTACAAACTCATTTGAAGAATCAAGATATTTTAAAGTATTTATTCCTGCCTCAAAATAAGGAATGGAAAGGTCTCCAACAATTCCAATTTTGAGCTTTTCACGTGTACCGGAAAAACTCATGTTTTTTGTAAAGACAATAGCTATAAAAGCAAGGACTGCAAAAAAAACTGTTGAAAAAGCAGCAAGTCCTCCAGCTGCAGAAAAGAATCTTTTTAAATGACATTTGAAAAGACGGAGAAAGGAGGACATTTATAAACCGTCCTGTTCAAAAAACTGAATAAGCTCTTTTACATCACCTGAAAACTTATAAGGAAGAAGTGAGGTATTTTTTAAAATAAAAATTTTTGTACAAAGTTCAAGTTCCTGAACATCATGAGTTGCAAGAATTATTATTCCACCTGCAGCTGCAAAGCTTTTATACCAGCTGTACAATTTTTCTTTGCATACTAAATCAAGAGCCCCGGAAGGTTCATCAAGCAGAAGGACTTTTGGATTATTTGCAAGAGCGCAGGCAATTGAAAGCCTCTTTTTCATTCCACCTGACATTTTTGAAACAGGCTTGTTCATAAAGGGTTCAAGTTCAAGCAAAGAAAGAATCCCCTCTGAACGTAAAGCATCTTGAAGCTGATTTTTTGAATACCAGAGTTTAAGATTATCTGTTCCTGTAAGCTCTTCGAAAAGAACTGTATTTTGAGGAACATATCCAATGCAAGAAGAAAGAGCTTTTTTATTTTTAAATAAATCTTGTTCGTCCAGGAAAAAGGAACCGGAATCGGCACGGCATGTACCAGCAAGAACAGAAAGCAGTGTTGATTTTCCGCTTCCATTCCCGCCGGCAATACCAATTATATCTCCCATCTGTGCCTGTAACGAAAGATTTTCGAGTACAAGCCTTTTTTTATAAGACTTGTACAGCGAATTGATTTTTAAAATCATTATAACCTGTTACCACCAGTCGTAATCGTAGTCATCATAGTAGTTGTAACTACTGCCACCACCAATATAATCACCTACAAGGTCTCCAAGCATTTCGCCTGTAAGAGATTCAAGTGGTTCAATATACTCTGGAGCAACCTTTGCTTTTTTAAGATTTTCAACGATTGCCGAAGTACTTATTCCATCAAGAATATCTTCATAGTCTTCAATTGAATCTTCATCAAGGGCCATGATATCTGATGTTGGCATTTTTATAGTACCAGGTTTTGAAATTGTATCTTTATAACTCAAAGCAGCAAACTTTGTATTACCGCTATTCAATACAATTTCATAATTTGCAGTATTATAATCCTTACGGTTCATATTAATAGACATATCAAGATTATCAATGAATGAAAGGAGACTTCCGTCTACATAGAATTCATCTTCAAGAGAATCTTTAACCATGCTGCGTGTTTCTGCCTTTGGATGAATTGTCAAAGTTCCATTTGGCTTTAAGGATTTCAGGTTTGTTATATCAAGATTTTTTGTTTCAAAATCAAGCAGGTCTTCACCTTCTGCATAAACCTTAAAGTCTCCTGTCATTTTACCGCCGGAATATGAACCATATCCATTAATAGCTCCAATAGCTGTTGTATAAATATTTTCTGTATTTATAGTCTGAGCATTTTCTGTAACTGCTATACAATAACCAAAAGAATTACCTTTCTGAGGCATGCATGCAATGACAGCAGCTTCATCATCATAAAGATAAAGGCCGGCTAAATTTGACTGGGAATCAACAAAAAGCTTTAATGTTAATTCTACACCATAGAACATATCTTCAAAAGTATCTTCAACTTCTTCTGCAAATTCTTCTGTGAAATCTTTTACGCGGATTTTATAACCTTCTGCTTTTGAAAGGATTGGAACAAACCAATTTGCAAGTGCATTAAAATTAGCGCTTGATCTTACAACATTTCCTAATGTTTCGCCCATACCTGCTGATATATCTTCATTAAGTATTGTTGAAAGAACTGTATAATTTGAAGCAACTGTTTTTCCACCAGGAAGTCCGGCCTTTAACTCTTCTGTTGAGCGCGAAACCTGAGTAATTGGAGAAACAAAAGCATTTACCATTTCTTCAATAAAGCCTGTAAAGATAGTTTCTTCAGGAAGATTTTTATAGAAAGAAACCTGATCAAGATACTGGTTCATTATTTCTCTAACAGAAAGGCCAAAATCTTCTTCTGCAATTTTAAAGTTATTTTTAATAAGCTCTGGTACACTGAAATATACAGTTGAGTTCTTAGAATCTTCATAAACATTTACAGAAAGAATATCTGTATTATTCAGTCCAGCCTTTACAGATACCTGAACTTCATTATCTGTAAGTCCTGTTTTTGCAGTAACCTGCACCGAATTAAGCCACTGGGTAGAGTAATCAAGATCACTCTCGGAAAGAAGAGCATTTACTAAAGTCTGCAAAGGTTCACCAACTTCTGCAGAAATTACAAACTCATCTCCAAAATTTGAAAGTTCCATTGTATCTTTCATCTGTGATAATCCATGAGCAATAAGCTTAGAATTATCAACAAAAGCTTTTGATACAGATTTTTTTAATTGCTCTTCTGGTGAAAGTTTTTTTGCATCATCCTTTCCGCCACAAGAAACAAACAACACCAAACAAGCCGATAAAACAGCTGCTAACCCGATTAGTTTTTTCATAAACACCTCTAATAATTATTTAATCCGCCGACTTTAACCTGGAAGTGACTGAACTCCATAGAGAAGCTTGCCCTACCTTGAGTTGCTGAACGGAGATTTGTTGTAAATCCAAACATATTGGCCATTGGAGCCTGAGCATGAATAATGTCGCCGGTTGGTTTTGAATCCTGTCCCATGATGCTGCCGCCACGCTGGCTGAGTTGACTTGAAGCAGGTCCCACAAATTCTTTTGGACAGGAAATATCAACATTCATAACAGGCTCTAAGATTTCAGGACCTGCGGCATTACATGCTTTATCAAAAACCTGAGCGGCACAGGCTTCGAAGGCAAATGGAGTTGAAGTTAATTCGTTGTAAACAATATTTGTTACCTTTACGCCAACTTCGGTACATGGGTAACCGTAGTTAATTCCAGAATCAAGGGCGTTCTTAAAGCCTTCGCGGATTGCTTCGATAATTTCATCGGGGATTTCGGCATAGCGGCAGGTAATTTCAAAGTTATTACCGCTACCTCTTTCTCGTTTTTCAACTGTGATTGTAAGGCCGGCAGTATTTTCTTTTCCTGCGAGAACGCGGCTGTATTCTTCGCTTGCTTCTCCACTTCCGCTGATTGATTCGCGGTAGGTAACCTGAGGAGCACCAACGTTACATTTTACACCAAAATCATCGCGCATACGGGTTACTAGAACATCAAGGTGAAGCTCGCCCATACCACTAATTATGAGCTGACCTGTTTCGGCATCTTCGTGGCTGGTAAAGGTTGGATCTTCGCGGCTGAGGATTTCGAGAGTTTCTGTCATCTTGTCTTTTTCGCTCATGCTTTCCGGCTCAAGGGCAACAGAGATAACCGGCTGAGGGAATGTTGGCTGTTCAAGTAAAACAGGGAAAGCTTCTGTTCCAACAGTGTCTCCGGTCTGGGCCAGTTTAAGACCGATGAATACTGCAATGTCTCCTGCTGACAGGCTGTCAATTGCATCTGATTTATCGGCGTGCATACGGAGGATGCGGTTTACACGTTCACGCTTCTTTTTGTTTACATTATAAATTTGAATACCGTTCTGGATTTTTCCTGAGTACATGCGTACATAACAAAGTGGTCCCATTTCGCGGTCATACTGAATTTTAAATACAAGACCAAGGGCCATTTTTGAAGGGTCGCATGGAACGTCAATTTCTTCCTGCTGATCTTTTTTAATTTTAAGTCCTTTGGCAGGAGGTACATCTGTAGGACAAGGAAGATAGTCTACAATGGCATCGATGAGAGGCTGAACTCCCTGATTGTGGCGGGCAGAACCCATTACAAAAGGAACATAGCTGCGTGCAATTGTACCCTTACGGATTGCAGCTTTAAGTTGTTCTGTTGTAATTTCTTTTCCGTAAAGGTAAAGCTCCATAAGTGCATCATCTGCACCGGCAACTGTTTCTACTAATTTTTCGTGCCATTCATTTGCCTGGTCCTGGCGGCTTGGGTCAATATCACTTTCGGTAATTGTTTCACCTTCGTCTTCGGCAGACCAGCGGAGTTCTTTCATTTTTAAAAGGTCAATTACGCCTTCAAAATCTGCGCCTTCGCCAATAGGGATTTGCAGGGCTAAAGTTTCTACTCCGAATTTCTGGGCAACGTCGTCCATTGAACCAAAAAAGTCTGCACCAATACGGTCCATTTTGTTCATAAAACAAAGACGTGGAACAGAAAATTCATCTGCCTGTTTCCATACTGTTTCTGTCTGTGGCTGAACCCCGTCTACTGCACAGATTACTGCAACTGCACCGTCTAGTACGCGCAGGGAACGCTCAACCTCTGCTGTAAAGTCTACGTGTCCCGGGGTGTCGATAATATTTATCTGATGGTCGCGCCAGTAAGTAGTAGTTGCGGCAGAACAGATTGTAATTCCTCTTTCCTGCTCCTGCTGCATCCAGTCCATTGTAGCCTGACCGTCATCGATTTCGCCTATTTTATGGATTTTTCCTGTATAATAAAGGATTCTTTCAGTAGTAGTAGTTTTTCCAGCATCAATGTGCGCCATGATACCAATGTTTCTCATCTTATCTAGAGACATGGGGTTACTCCAATATATAAATATCTTGATTTATTATAATGAATGTTAAGTGATTTGAAAATATGTAATTTTATATTTCAATAAATGTGATAAAACCAGATTTGATTAAAAAATGCGGAGGGCGACTTGAGGATTCAAAAACATCCTACAGTGCTGCCGCGCTAAGCGGCAAACGTTTATCGTTCCAAGGCACTGTAGCATGTAGCGCGATGGTATCGCGCGGTTTTGAATACGCAAGGCGCCCGGGAGCATTTTTTTATATGATGGATTATAACTCTTGAATATTTACAAATTCAAATCCACTATCCAACAATGCACAAATCAATAAATCAAGATAATTATAGAGCGGCTCGGTGCGGTTGCCCTGGGCAAAGCCTACAGAAACAGGTGCTACACCGCCATTGATTTTTGAAAGTGTGTTGCAGTAATCCTGGATAATCTGTTCGGGTTTGGTGTCTTTGGCTAAAAGTTCAGAATCGTTTAGGCGGCTGTAGGAAACAACTGTTTCATAACCTGCGTTCTTGGCGAATCTTATAATATCATTATTTACAGAATAATATGGTCCGTGCCAGTACAAAGAAAGTTCCCTTCCTGTACAGGCATAAAATTCATCTTCGTTGCGGGCAAGACCTCGGCGAATAAATTCTTCATCTACTACAAAAGGATTATTTACCAGATCGGTCTGGCTAAAGAACATAGAAGCAGCCTGATGACCATTTAAAATAATCTGTTTTGTTTCTGAAGGATAGCGGCGGATAAACTCACCATTAATAAAGAAGGTGCCCGGAACATTGTATTTTTTTAACACAGAAAGAATTTCCGAAAGTCCGTCGGCATTATCGTAAGCATCAAAAATCAGAGCAACCTTTTTTGGAGCTGCAACTTTTTCTACGCTTTCCTGGTACAAGGCTTTTGTAACTGCTTTTTTGCTTAAAGTTCTTACATAAAGTGCATTTTCGTAAAGGCTGTTAGAAGTTGTTCCTGCAAATAATCTGTAACGGCCATTTTGACTTTTTGCATTAGCGCTTGCTACAGAAGTTTTTTTCCAGGTTTTCTTTTCGTTGTTGTATTTGTAATAATTTGAGTTTCCTGTGTCGGCAACTATTGTATCATCATTGCCTTCCCAATATCCTGCAAGGGCTGAACTTAGCATTATAACTTCATTTGTATTTGAAAGAAGATTCCATTTGCGGATAGATTTTTCACCGCCTACATAAATTACATTGCGGTTTACCCAGATTGCAGAAGCAATTTTTTCGCCTAAAAGATCTGCAACACGCTGCCAGCTGTTAATATCATAAACGTAAATTGCGGCACCTGCATAAAAGGCAACCTTTGTGCCGTCAGGAGAGATAAAAGGCTTTCCTGAATCTTCTATTTCAAGAACCTGAACTGTTTTTGTTCCAAGCTTATAAACAGCGCCTTTTTCTTTACTGCCATCATAAGGAAGCTTTTCCAGCCACAATACAGGCTGATCAGAAGCATCCCAAAAAATAAAGTAATCAATCAGAGAAGCGGAAGAATCGGTATATGGGCGTGAATAAACAACATCCATATAGTCGCAGGAATGCTTTTGATTCTGAAGTTTAAGATATGTAAAGAGCTTATTATTCTGAACAATTACAAAGGATTTTGCAGAAGAGTTTACACTAAAGCGGTCACTTGCAGAATTAAACTGGGAAGGAAGACGGCCTATTGCCTTACCCTGCCCTATGATTCCTGAATAAAGTCCCAGGGTGTAAAGCTCTTTTGCATTAATCTGATAAACTAAATAATCATCTATATAAATAAGCGATTTTTCGCTGGACCAGTTTACTGCATTTATTGTTCCTCGGCCGATTTTTCGGTATTTTTCGTCCATTTCTACTTTGCGCAGCACTGCTTCGGGATTACAAAAATAAAGATTGCCTTCTTTTTCGTAAATCAAAATGGAACCGTCCGGAGACCATTTTACAGGAAGGCTCTTATAGCTCTGGCGCACACTTTCGCAAAGAACGGCAGTTTTTCCTGTCTGGACATTCTGAATTAAAAGAGTTCCTGTAGAAAGTGAATATTTTTCTATTTTAACAAGCCATTTTCCATTTGAGCTGATTGAATATGGCGAAACCGGAAGAGAGTTTACGGGAATGCCCTGTGTTTTTTCGTACCATGAAAAAGAATCGGTTTTTGTGTTGTAGCGGCCTGTTCCATAACGGTTACGAACCTGAAGTACAGCCCCTTCGTCCAAAAGTTCCATCTGCTCAGGATAACATGTAAGAAGTTCCGGCATGCCCTGACTTGAACCATTTGCAAGTTTTGAATAAAAGAGCGAGCTGTAGGCGTTTGTTCCCGGCATATTCTGACTTAGAGAAAACAAAACTTCGTCATTTTGATTTATATCAAACTCGCCAAAGGATATTTTTGCCGACAAAGACATAGTTATACAGAATAAAAAAATACTAATGCAATGTATCTTCTTCATGTTAATACTCCATAATAAAGCACTTATGTCATTGTCGGGCTTGACCCGACAATCTCAATGAATGATAAGGCTATTTATGCATCTCCGCACTTAAAACCAGTACCGAAAGCTCCTGTTCAAGATCTTCAAGCTCGCGCTCCATTTCGTACAGCTGCTTTCGTCGCACATCTTTTCTGTTTTCCTCGTAATGATTAAGCATCATTTCAAGCGATTCCTTGTCATTTGAAACTCTGGAGATACCGCACCAGGGACAATACAAGTAATCTTTATTAAGGGTTCGTCCGCACCCTTTGCAAACACTGATATTATACATCTTTTTCACCTGTTTTTTAAGTATTATTTTTTAAGTACCGTCATCGGGTCTATTCTGTTTCCGTTTTTGTAAACCATAAAATGCAGATGAGGACCTGTTGAATAGCCTGTGGAACCAACAAGTCCGATTTTTGAACCCTGAGTTATCCATTGTCCTTTTTTAGAAATTGCTTTTGACATATGTGCATACACGGTCTGATATCCGTTTCCATGGTTTATGATTATGTAATTTCCGTAAGTTCTGTTGTTTCCAACTTCAGAGATTCTTCCGCTCATTGCGGCTAAAATTGGAGTTCCTTCCGGACAAGCCATATCGGTTCCGGTGTGGAAAGAGCGAACTCCTGTAAATGGATCTGCACGCCAGCCATAAGGAGAAGTCCAGCGGAACTTTGCAGTAATTGGAACCATAAAAAGTTCGCCCATTCTTGACTGAAGGGTTTTCTGGTCAAGGCCTACTCCAGGAAGGAAGAGCTGCTGCCCTACTGTTAAAGTTTCAGAAGCAAGTTCATTTACATCAAGGAGATTTTCAAGCTTGATTTTATTTGCTGTGGCAATTGAATTAAGGGAGTCTCCGTTTTTTACTGTATAAACAATTCCGTCGATTGAAGGAATCTTGAGTTTCTGGCCGGCACCAAGTTGACGAACGTTTCCAATATCATTTACAGAAATCAGAGTTGAGATATTTGTAAGACCGAATTTTTTTGCAATTCCGCTTATTGTGTCTCCGCTTTTTACCTTATATGTCTGATATTCTACAGGCTGAGAAAGAAGTTTTGAGGCTAGCTGGAGGCCTGCCCCTGTTCCCACTCCTGCACTGTCTGTAAGGATTCCGTTTTCGTCAACATCATTTGTAATTTCAAGCGCAAAATTTTTCATAAACTTATCAAGCGAATCGTAGTCTATGGAATCCTGAGCATTAAGGGTAATCATTTTTGTATGGCTAAGGGTATAATCAGTTATAAAAAAAGCTGTAATAGCAAGCCCCGCAATTCCAAGTATTACAAAAACAGAAATCACGATTGCCTTTATATTATTTGCAAGGAGTGTGCCAAGGTTTGTAATGCCCTGCCCAAGAGAAGCAAAGCAGTTTTTAAGAGTTAAATCTTTTTGAACTTTTCCAGCCTTGAAAATATGCTTTTCGGAAGGATAGGTATAGGCATAAGAAACTGAATTTATACTTTTTCGGCGCAGAGGGAGTGCTATTGCCCTCTTTTTTTTGGATTGTTGTACAAAACTGATTATTTCCATACTTGTCTATCGGCCAAAATAAGAGTATAGTTTAAAAGTATTTATTTGCATTTTGGGCGGGAACAAATTGAATTCATTTTTTAAGAATAAAAGACTGATTGTTTTTTTCTCTTTTTGCGGACTTCTTGTAATTGCTATTCTTGCTGCATACATGAAGCTTGCAATGGCTCCTGTTGCTCCAAAACCTCAGAATATTCCTACCATTGAACGGGGTTCTATTGTGGACCGCTCAGGCTTTCCGCTTGCTGTTCAGACAAACTTTTACCGCGTAGGTGTAAGCACAAAAGATATTAAAAATGCCCAGCTTTTCAGTAAAAACATGGCTCCGGTCCTTGGAGTTTCTGAAGAAGAGCTTTTTGCACGTGTAGATAAAAAACGCGAATATGTTATTCTTAAAAAGAAAGCTTCGCAGACTGAATATGAAGAAATAAGCCAGCGCACAAAAGAATGCGGATACAATTATGTAAGTTACGAAAAGCTTCCTGGACGTGTCTATCCTAATGGGGCACTTGCTTCGCAGCTTATCGGTTATATGGGCGACGAAGGTACAGGCCTTGCAGGAATTGAATTTTCACAGCAGGGTGTACTCTACCCCGAAATTGATAAATCTCTTGAAAGTCCTGAACAGGGAAAAAATATTTACCTTACAATAGATGCAAACCTTCAATATAAGCTTGAGCAGATTGCCTACAAAACAATGGAAAATACCCAGGCAGAAAGCATGATGCTTTTAGCGGCAGACTCTAAAACTGGAGAGATTCTTACTTATATAAGTCTTCCTGCGGCAAACCTCAATGAATATGGAAGTGCCAGTCCTGCAGAACAGGTAAACAAGCCTGCGGCCGATGCCTACGAGCCTGGTTCTGTATTTAAGATTTTTACACTTGGCATTGTTTTTGACGAAGGCTCTATTAATCCTAACGACAGTTTTTTGTGCGATGGAGTTTATGAACACAAAATTCCGGGCGGTGAAACTATAAGAATCAAATGTCTTGAACACCATGGCTGGCTTACACCACGGGAAGGCCTTAAATATTCCTGCAATGATGTTTTGGGACAGATAAGCGACCGGGTAAATGAAGATACTTTTATTGCAAGAATCCGCCAGCTTGGTTTTGGTCAGAGAACCGGAATTGAACTTGCGGGTGAAACTACTGGTATTGTAAAAGACCGCGACAGTAAATCATGGTCCGGACGTTCTAAGCCTACAATTGCAATTGGCCAGGAAATAAGTGTCAGCGCCTTGCAGATGGTTCAAGCTGCTACAGCAATTGCAAACGGCGGTGTTCCTGTAAAGCTAAGCGTAATTCATAAGATTACTAATAAAGAAGGAATTACACTTTACGAGCATGAACCTGAATATAAAAACAGGGTATTTAAGCAGACTACAGCAGAATATGTCTTGAGCTGTATGGAAACAACTGCAACGACAGGTACAGGTTCGCGTGCAAACATTGGAGACGTTGCCATTGGTGTAAAAACCGGTACCGCCCAGATGGCCGATAAAGTAAACGGAGGCTACAGCGATACAGACTTTCTTTCAAGCTGTCTTGCAATCTTCCCGGTTGATGAACCTGAGATTGTTCTATATATAGTAGTCGAAAAAGCAAAGGGCGAAACCTATGGTGGTCGTATCGTAGCTCCTGTAATTGCAGAAGCAGCAGATACAATTATTGATTATATGGGAATGAGCAGAGGAAAAGCATCTTCTGTTGAGCACAATGGCGTAATCACAATTCCAAACACAGCTAGTATTTCGCTAGGAGAACTCACTCCTGATTTTACAGGTTTATCTAAAAAAGATTTGCTTCCACTTATGGAACAATCAAAAGGTAAACTCAACATAAACGGAAGCGGTTGGGTAACCAGTCAGAATCCGGAGCCGGGCACTCCTCTTACGGAGAATACAATAATTGAACTCTATCTGGAATAAAAACATACAGCTTTTCAAAGAAAGATTTCCACAGCTTGCTGATTTTTATCATGATATTATAGAAGATATTACTGTCAACGGGGACGAAAAGGATATTTTTTCCTTCTGGAATCTTATGACTGCCAAAAACGGAAGTCTTACAGCGCAGATTAATACAAATATGCTTTTGCATTCCTCATATAATCCGGAACGAGAAGGCATGAGTACAGCTCAGACGCTTGCAGGTAAAAATAAAGAAACAGTGATTTTTATGGGTGCGGGGCTTGGCTGGCAGTTTTGTGCTATGGCAAAAATGATTAACGGAGGCGGCGCCGGTGCTAATGTTGGAACCTGCCCCGTAAAAAAGCTGATTCTTGTTGAGCCCGATCCATTTCATTTTTTTGGAGCGCTTTTTTATATTGACTGGAGTCCTGTTTTTGAAGTAAAGAATCTTGTTATTGCGCTTGGATGCCCCGCAAATTCTATAATAGGACTTTTAGAAGGAAACAGTATAAACATTGGAAAAACCGGACTTAATTCTGCCTACGTTTATGCAATTCCGGCTTTTATTATGCATGCCCGCCCTTATTTTGATTCTGTTATAGCCCTGATAGAAAGAAACCGGGACAAAAATGATATTAATGCGGCTACCTACAAAAAGTTCGAAAAGCTTTGGATTCATAACTCAATGAAAAATATTGAGCAGATAAGCAAACGCAGCACTGTTCAAAAGTTTGCAGACAGCTTTAGCAAAAGCACAAAGGATTTTGTCGTAGTGGCAGCGGGACCTTCTCTCGAAAAACTTTTACCAAAAATGGCCGAGTTTAAAAAGCAGGCTCTTATTGTTTGTGTAGAAACTGCGCTTCATGCCCTTCTTAAAAGCGGAGTTCAGCCAGATTTTATAGTAATAACAGATCCTCAATATTATGCATATAAGCATATTGCAGGGCTTGCAGCACCCCAAAGTATTCTTGTTTGTCCGCTCAGCGTTTACCCTGCAGTATTTCGTTTTAAGTGCAGGGAAATTCTTTTATGTTCAGAAATGTTTCCTGTGAGCAGTTTTTTTGAAAAGCAGCTGGGGACTTTTGGAGACCTGGGTGCCGGTGGTTCTGTTGCAAGCTCTGCCTGGAACCTTTGCCGTATGCTTGGAGCTCAGCGCATTTACTTTGCAGGCCTTGATTTATCCTATCCTCATGGACAAACCCATATAAAAGGAAGCAGCGCAGAACAAAGCTTTCATACCGGGGCAAACAGACTCCTTCCCGTTCAAAAAATGAACAGTTCTTCGCGTTTTGGAGCAAACCCTGAATACGTCTTTGATTACGACGGAAATCAGGTGCTTACAGATGCCCGCATGAAAATGTTTGCCTGGTGGTTTGAAAGCAAAATTGCAGCCACACCGGATGTAAAAACATATACATTAAGCCGCCAGAGCATGAGGATTCCGGGGGTGGAAGTGGCGGATGTCGAACACCTTATGGGGCTTGTTGTGGTTCCTGAGGCTCTCGAAGGACCACAAGTTAAAGATATGTATTCAGAAGGTGGCCCTTCGACAGGCTCAGGGACCACGGTGGGCTCAGGCGAAACCATGTCATTCTCGGGCTTGACCCGGGAATCTGTACTTAGGAGAGATTGTCGGGTCGAGCCCGACAATGACACGGTGTCTGACATTTCTCCAATAATTGACTCTTTCTACTCCGACCTCAAATCACTCACCGCTCTTATAAACAAGGCAGTTGAAACCTGCATTATCGGCGGGCCAGGCCAGACTGCGGCACTTGAAAAAATTGAAGTGCAAATTGCAGCCTCCCCTCTTGCAGAAATTGTAAGATTAGCCTACCCTGACACTTCAGATAAACTTGAAGCTTACAAAAAACTTCAAAAGACAATGGATATATATAATAAGTACATCTAGAGGTTTATCATGAAAAAATTATTATCTTTCCTTCTTACTTTAACTTTTATTTTTCCTGTTTTTTCGCAAAAACTTTATCTTGATATAAAGAGTATTTTTGAGGAAAGTACAAACAAGGATCTTAACTTTGATTCGATTTTTGAAGAGGTATTAAAGACAGCCAAAGAAAATGATATAGAAATTATTGACTATAATTCACTTGATCTTGTGCACTATACCTGGAATTATGGGGTTTACCAAAAAGCAAAAACAGAATCCGAAAAACTCACTGAAAGAAAAAATAAACTTGAAGAAGAATCTGACAGTGAATTATACATTAATAGTTTTAAAAAGACTGTTGATGGGCAGAAAATGAATTATTACGAATACTTAGCTTATCTCGATAATCAGATTACTGCGGCCAAAGAAAAAGAAGCAAAGCAAATTGATCCAGGTATCTGTTACCCTCGTTTGGAAATGAGTCTTTATCCTAGAACTTCATACAACCGCGAGTATTATTATTTTAATGCTGATTTCTATTATAACAAAGAAACAATCGATGGTGTATCCGGTAATTTTACTCCTGATTATCTTCAAACTACCGAAGAAAAAGAAAATCTTATTTTAAGAACAATCACTGCTTTTTTTTCCGCAGTCAATTCTAAAGAAAAAACTCTTGCCCTGCCTTCTATAATTGATTCAAGGGAAATGACAGAGCTTGGCACTACAAGAAACGGACTTGCCGTTACTGCAATCCCACGCAAAGATTATTCCTTCGTAATGAGAATCAAAGATTCTTTATATAATGTAAGTCCAACCTGGGATTTTAATGAGAATTTAACAAAAAAAATTTCAGGTGAAACTAAATACAACAGCTACTGGCAGTTATACAGTCCTGATGGAAAAAACATTTATTTTGCAAATGAAAAGACTCCTGTTGTTTTATGCATGAATGAACAAAACTCTATAACACAACGCCTCCTTTACAAATATCCCGGAGTTGGTACAATGCTCAACTTTTACAATTCAGGAGAACCTTATCTTATAGACAGCGACAACAGAAGAATAATTCTTCCTCAACAGGGAGATAAAGAAACTGAATATATGAAGTATCCGCTTGAATTACCTCATATTATTCCAGGGCAGGATGATACATTTTATTTTCAGGAAGACAGTTTAATCTTTGTATATAGTGCAAAAACTAAAGAATTAAAAAATGTAATTTTTCCACAAAGAAAGGATACAGGCTTTTTTAGTATCCAAAAGGTTTTAAATGACGGTTCCTTCCTTGCAATTACAGAAAAAAATCATTCGCTTAACCGTTTTTCGAAGCATGGTACTTTAATGTGGTCAATTCCAATAGATGAATCGCTGATATATTCTCTTTGTTGTGGTGCCGGCTGGGGAATGTATTACTTTTATGATGTAAGAAGCAATAATATATGGCGGGTTGCAGAAGCAGATACAAAGCTGCCACCAGCCCTTATTGCCATGAAGAACATCAACAAAAAGACTGAGAATGCAACCTTAAGCGAGCTTGCCGCTTCTTACAAAGCAAACGCTGATGTTCTTTATAATTCACAAAGTTATGTTACAGCCCTCGACTATTACAATAAATATCTTGAAATAAGTCCTGCCGATCCTGTAGCAGCAGAAAGAAAATTAAGGTCGGAAGTTGAAATTAACAAAAAAGAGGCAAGCGCCAAAACAGAAGAAGCTCTAGCCCTTTTTGATGAATACGGTGAAGAAACTGCCCGCGAAAAATATCAGGAAGCAATGAAGCTGCTTGAAAAATTAAAGAAACAAGTGCCCTGGGATGAAGAAGTTTTAGAGCTTTATACCGATTTGAAAAATGCTTTTTCGCCTGCTGACGGCTTTACAAAGGCAGACATTCCTTCGGCAGAAATCACTTCCTTCGACTTTTCTGTGCTTTTCCCGGTTCTTATGAATGTATATGCTTCAAACCCGGCCGGCTTAGTTACTATAAAAAATACCGGAGACAGTGCAATTAAAAATGTATCTGTTACTTCTTACGTTAGAAAATACATGGATTTTCCAAGCAAAGGAAACGCAATTGCTTCTATTGCACCGGGAGAAGAAAAGACTCTTGATATAAGCACTGTATTAAATAAATCGGTATTAAAGGTAAGCGAAAACACAGTGCTTCAGATGCAGTTTACAATCAACTGGGAAGAAGACGGAAAGGCCAACAGTTTTGCCCTTACAAGACCTGTTACTCTATACAAAAAAAGTGCCATGACCTGGGATGATACAGCCATGCTTGCCTGCTTTGTTCAGCCAAATGATCCTACAGTAAGTGCGTTTGCATTTAAGGCTCTTGCAAAAAAACAGGGCGATTTTGTTTCGACAAATGTTTCTAAGGCAATTGCACTTTCTAATGCTATAGGTTCAATTCCTCTTACTTACGTTGCTGACCCTGTTACTCCAGTATCGCAGGTAATTGACCTTACTTATTCTGTAGATACAGTGCGCTTCCCTGCCGAAACCCTTTCTTTAAAAGGTGGAGACTGCGACGACATGACAACCTTATATTGTTCTTTACTTGAAAGCGCAGGCATTCAAACAGCCCTCATCACAACTCCGGGACATATTTTTGCAGCTTTTGATACAGGCCTCAAAGCAAATACACTGTGGACTAAGCTTGATGAAGCTTACCGCATAATCGAAATAAACAATCATATCTGGATTCCTGTAGAAACTACAATTCTTTATAACGGTTTTGACTGCGCATGGAAATCGGCTTCTAAAGAAATTGCCGGAAACAAATATGAATATACGCTTTTACATGATGCATGGGAAGTTTATGTTACAGCTGCAAATCCTGATGATCAGCAAAACATTTCATTTTCCGAAGATAAGCTTGATTCTTTGAATAACAGTTCAATTACAGAAGTTTCAAACCAGCTGACTGTTGCAATTGAAAACGCTTCTACAAGTAATACTTCAGAAATGAATACAGCCGCTAAGCTTTTGTATTCTATGGGACAGAAACAAGAGGCCGCAGATGTTCTTGTTACACTTACAAAAGCTGTTCCAGATTACAAGCAGGCCTACGCAAATCTTGCAGCAATTTATCACGAGCTTGGAATGGATAAAGAAGCAAAACAGGTAGCCGACAAAGCTAAACGAATAAACTCAAAAGATACGACATTCGTAAAAACTGTAGATACATTAACGCGAGCAGCAAACGCTTCTGATTTTGAATGGCAGGAATAAGAATTAACTGGTAGCTTTATTGTGATTCATAAACCACATATTTTTTATCGCTGTTGCCCTTTGCCTGATACAATGCAATATCAGCTTTTTTGAAAAGGTCAGAATAGTTTGTTTCGCGACCACTATAAATTGCAACACCAATACTTATAGTAATCAGCTGTTTATTATCTGGTAAAACAACATTCTGCGAAGCGCCTTTGATAATATCCTCTGCAATATTTTTTACTGCATCCATATTATCATTGTTTTTTATAAATACTATAAACTCATCGCCACCAAAACGTCCGGTAACTTCATTTGTAACAAATTTACTGCCAAGAAATCGTCCAAGCTGTGCAATAACTCTGTCTCCAATATCATGACCATATGTATCGTTTATTGCCTTAAAGCGATCTATATCAAGCACAAACATAATGCCCTTGTCGGTCATAGAATCGGTAAGAAAATCGTTTATTTCTTTTGTAAGGGCACTCTTATTCTTTAAGCCTGTTAATTCATCTATATCTTTTTGACGATTAATTTCTCTGGTTAAGACAAATTCCTTTATTCTCAGCGAATTGGCAATAACATTCAAAAAAATTCCCACAATTGTAAAAATTGTTACATTAATTACATCAGTCATCCAGGTATCGTATGATTTTACAGAATGCATCCAGATTAAGAAAACCGTAGACGAAGCAGTTAATTCAATAGCCATCCAGAAAGGTTTATCTATCATGAACATTGGAGTAATTAAAAGTAACGCTATAAACGTTGTAGCAGGAACAACAGGATTGTTAGAGCTTACAAAGCCCCCGAATATAAAAAGCAAAGAAATTGAAAGATAGATTAAAAACTGCGGTATTATGGAATCTTTTTTTAGAATAAGAAAGAAAGAGCTTACAATAGAAGAATAAACAAACGCAAAAAAATAAAAAATCTGATTAACTTTTAAAAGATGATTAAGAAATGAAGTTATAAACAAAAACAAGAATATGATGGCCATGAAAACATGAAGTACACGCCAAACTACAAAATTAGAAACATAAGCATCTTTTTTGACAACATTATATTCTTTTTTTTCGAGCCCACAATAGAGACAATAATTTTTAATATCTCTCAATCTAAACACAATATAAATTATAGCACACCTTTTTGTAATTCACTAGAATATTTTTTTTGTTTTTCATTGTGCTCCGTTTTCATTTTCATTAAAATAGGCGTTGATGAGTAAAGCAAATCAACTTGATCTTACAGAAGGTCCTATTTTACCAAGGCTTCTGCAGTTTTCAATTCCTCTTATTTTATCAAGCCTCTTGCAGCTCTTGTTTAATGCCGCAGT
>Ga0247609_10002338_pt1 | contig 20269 bp, 21 predicted proteins | sample 172DNAGHGlowgp2_FD_193487 | JGI IMG/M metagenome (GOLD analysis project Ga0247609, IMG submission 193487) | Sheep rumen microbial communities from Palmerston North, Manawatu-Wanganui, New Zealand - 1728 DNA GHGlow gp2 | ecosystem: Host-associated > Mammals > Digestive system > Stomach > Rumen ...
ACTTGCTAAAAAGACAAATCCAAAAAGAATTAAAGATAAAGAAGAATTAGAATGAAAAATCAAGAAATTATTACCTGAATATACAGAAGATGCTTGGTATAAGAGATTTTTAAAAATGGTAAATATTAAAGATAATGAAAAACAAAAAATTTTAATCATCAGTGACTTTATCAATAAAGCATGATGAATTGAAACATATATTCATGATGTAAAAAATCTTTTGGAATCTCGCTGACATGAAGTAATCCTTCGATGAAGTACTCTCCCAGCATGAAGTAAATGACAACGGAAAAAGAGATTCTGACTTTTGCTTTCTCCTTTTAATTTTTGGAGTACTTGGGATTTGAAAAAAGTTTTGGAAAATGAGAATCCTGATATAATTTGGTTTAATTCATTACTTCGTTGGCTAGGACCTAATGTAGTAAAAACTGCATGAAAATGGAGAAAAGAAAATAAATCTGAATGTAAATTTTGGATGATGTACCATGATTTTGGTTATTTCTATCCGTTTCCTTCTCAATTATTTTTTATTGAAAATTGTAAAACACCATTAACTAAGAAAAACTTCGTATCTGCATATAAATGAAAAAATCCGATTACTAAGTTGGCAGTTTTGTGTAAATATTTCTGGCTACAGCCACTTAAAAAAGTTTTAAAAAAAGAGATAGATTTGCACCTGTCTCCATCTGATTGTATTACTAATATTGCTCGTGACAGCTATAAAATAGCAGAAAAAAAATGTAAATCATTTCCTCATTTCATTCAGAAGTAATTTTTTATGACACAGATATATCAAACCTATCATCCACATAATCTGAACATTTCTTACCTTTAATTTTTCTATTTGGTCAGTATCGTAATTTCGGATTTACCTTATACTTTTCATAACAATAATCTAATTGTTTATATGGATCCTTAAAATCTGCAGAATTTATAAATTTCTTATTGTACTTATAATTCAACTGACACAATCAATGATCATGAGTTTCAGAAACTCTACTGGGATCTCGCCTTCAATTTTCACATTCTATAAGTTTAACAAAATCTATTCCTCATAATTCATATGCATAATTAGCATAATCCTGAATAACTGAATCTGGAGAGTATCAATTATGTACAATGAATTCCTGATGTTCTTGTTGTTGAACCTGTCCCTGAAATTCCAATTCCTGGTTATTTTCCAATAACATATTTGGAATAGTAAAATAAGGCACTGCCATAGATATTGCGATTGTTCCAAACATTTACTGCACCAATAATTAAAAAATTGCATATCTATTTTTGTTTGTGTCCTTATATTATATATTTTTTTAGATAAAAAGCAATATGAATAAAATAAATTTTTATAAAAACGCTCATATACAAACAAAAAAATACTCTAAGCTATTGCCTTATTACCTAAAAATGTCCTCGTTTTTATTTTTCAACATGACATATATGAGAAAGCTTTAAAAAATTCATCTAAAGTAAAACTCATATAATTTTTTCAACTTCACTTTGCATTCCATGGATTTAATACAGTAATTGTCTTTATATTTCACTTAGAATCTTTATTCACTCATGTTAATGCATATGCATGTTTGTGATACATTATTTTTCATCAAACAGTATATTGTTTAGTATCCGATTCTCATCATATTGATGATAAAGATACAAATTTATTTCATATACTTGGAACATAATTTTTAAGAAATCATGTTATTTGATTTTTAATTAATCAAGGCATTTTATGTAACGGTTCTTTTCTATCTCAATCTCAAAATGTATTAAAACTTATATTCCTTTTTCATAAAAAAGTCTCCAAGACTTCCTTTGTCCATCATCACCTTATTCCTTCAAGTTCTGCTGATGTAATAGGTCTATATTTATTTCATTTCCTATCATTTTTTCTTAATTTATTTTTAGCATAAGCCAACTCTAATAATCTATATCAAATATTTCATCTAATTTTAGCAACAGATAATTCCGAATCTTTAAATAAGATTTTACGTCATGAAGGTTCTCATAAAGGAATTTTTATCTGGTATCAGGATCCAGAACCATCCTTCCACCTTACACGCTGAATGGAAGTTCTCATTAATGTATCAAAATGTTGAGCTCTAGCTAATTCATTAATTCCACTCACCAAATAGCAATCTCATAACTGTCATTGCTGAAGCCTATCTCTTCAACTAAACAATTTATTGTATTCACCCTGACTCATAGTTTCATAAGATGCTAAATATTGAGCTTCATTATGCTGAATTTGTAATGTATCTGATAAATTTTCTATTTGTCATATATTTCAATGTAAACTAGACAAATAGCTATTTGTTTGTGTAAAGGTTCTATTTTGTTTTGTAATTCTATCAATAAAATTTTTAAAATAACTTAAGCTTTCTGCTCATAATTTTCAATCACACCTATTAAACGGCACTCATACTAATTTCTGAAAATCCCTAAATTTACGATTAACAATTTTATCTTTTAGTTTCCTTACTTCTATAATTTTTGATAACTTTTGATTATTAAGTATTGAGTTAATCATTTTTAATTTACTATTTGGCGATTTTTCAGTCCAATTTATCGCATATTCACTTGTAATTAAAGATTCTTCCTTACTTATTCTAGCCCTCCCTTTTATGTTATCTATTCCCATTTTTAAAAATTAATAATTAAATGACTTATATAATTATATAATTATATAATTATATCTTTATATCTACAAAAATGCAAAAATTTGAGTACATTTTTCTCAACTTGAAACAAATGGAGAAAAAAATATTCTGAATTTATATTATTGTATAATATGAAATATATTATGTCACTTAAAGATGAACTAAAAACTACACCTAGATATGTTCAAATACTTGCTCAGAATGGAATTACCACAATGAAGGATTTTTTCAATTATTTTCCTAGAACTTATGAAGATAGATCAAAAATTGCACCTCTAGATTCATTAATATTTGATGCAAAATGAATAGCTGCTACGAAATGAGTTATTACTAAAAAAAGTAGAATCTTTGTTCATTGAAAAACTATATATGATATCACATTTCAAGATATTCACTGAAATACAGGACATATCAGCATATTTAATTCAGGATTTTTAGCATCTAAATTGGCTGAAAATTCACGATATATAATAGTTTGAAAACCTCAGATGAAATATGGAAAGTTTACCTTTTCACATCCAGATGTAATACCTACTGTTGCTCCTGAAGAAGAAAGTGAAGATTGAGATACATCATATAATTCATGAAGAATTTTCCCGATATATTCTGAGATGCTATGAATTAAACCATGATGGTTTGCTCAAAAAGTGTGGAATAACCTCTGAAAGATTGATCAGATTTTTAGTGAATATTTGCCTGATGAATTTGTGAAAGAGTTTCAACTTTTGGATGTAAAAAAAACAATCAAAAATCTGCACTATCCTGATAGTGAAGAACTGAAAAATAAAGCATTATATAGATTATTTTTTGATAGATTGCTCAGAATTCAGATTTTTTCTCTACAAAATAAATTAAATTATCAGTGAACTATTGATGATTTACCTGTAAATGAGAATCCTCATCGAGAGATTTTAAAACCAATAACGGATTTGTTACCATTTCAGTTAACAGTAGCTCAGAAAAAAGTTATAATTCAGATTTTGGAAGATTTTCATAGAAATAGTCCTATGCTCCGCCTGCTACAGTGAGATGTTGGAAGCTGAAAGACTATTGTTGCAACGATTGCCATGTGGTATATTTGGAAGCAATTTCATGGTCAATCGGTTTTATTGGCTCCTTTGGAAGTATTAGCTAATCAGCATTATAAGACTTTAGCTAAATTTTTATTGCCATTATGACTTCGTGTTGAATTATTAACTGGTTCTCTAACGAAATGAGAAAAAACTAAAATAAAATCTGATTTAAAAGAATGAAAGATTGATGTTTTGGTGACGACTCATGCTGTTTTGCAGGATGATGTGGATTTTAAGAATTTAATGTTTGTTTGTATAGATGAACAGCATAAATTTGGAGTAAAACAGAGAGCTGTATTTAAAAAATTCAACTCCCCTCATATCTTACAAATGACAGCCACTCCAATTCCTCGTTCGATGGCTTTAGCTTTCTTTGGAGAATTTGATGTGAGTATTATTGATCAGTTGCCTGAATGAAGACAAAAAATCGATACTAAAGTTATTTCTGCTAATGAATGGTTAAAATTAAAACCTTGGATATTGCAAAAAATCGGTCAATGACAGCGTGTATTTATAGTTACGCCTTTGATTGAAGATTCTGAAAAGATGGAAGAAGTTCAATCTGCTGTGACTGCTCATGCAGAGATTTGTAGGTTATTTGAAGAATTACCTAATGATGAGATTGCATTATTGCATTGAAGACTATCATCGAAAGATAAGGATGCTGTTATGCAGAGATTCAAAGAATGAAAAGCTAAAATTTTGGTCTCAACTACTGTAATTGAAGTAGGAGTAGATATTCCAGAAGCTACAGTAATGGTTATAAAGAATGCTGAACGTTTTTGACTTTCACAATTACATCAGTTAAGGTGAAGAATTTGAAGATCCGAATTGAAATCATATTGTTTTTTGGAAACTCAAAAGAAATCAGGTGATAGTTATAAAAGATTAAAAATTATGGAAGAAGTCTCTGATGGATTTAAGTTGGCTGAATATGATTTGAAAAATCGTGGTTCCGGAGAAATTCTCGGAACCATGCAATCATGACAGTCAGATATTCCTATTGAAATTTTATCAGATTTAAAGTTTTTAGAGAAGGTTCAAGAATGAGCTAAATGGATATTAAAGCATTATCCTGATTTAAGTGAATTACCTGCATTACAGAATTTCTTGAACGAGAAAATTGGGGATATCTTAGCATAAGAATTACTTGATTTTATTCATAAAAATCCTACAAACTACGTATAGTATATTTTATACTTATATACAAAAAGATAATGCGAACTTTATTTAAAGTATTACGTGGATTCTTCTACTTCCTAACTATTGTAATGGGAGTGGTTTATATGAGAGGTGAAGTTTTATTTGATGAAAAAGTTTTCGAAATAATTAAATCTATACTTGTACCCGGATATTTAGTATTCTGTGGGCTAATGATGTGATATCTCATAGCAACATTTCGAGTAGGAAGAGAAAAATATAAAGAAGAAATAAATAAAGAACGTATAGCAACTAGATCATTTTTAATCGGTTCTGTTTTCTGAATTGCATTTGCTTTAACATATATTCTAGCCATAGCATAAAATGAGGGGAAAATGAAAGAGATATTTATATTTATTAACAATCGTATTTGGATCTATAATATACTTTTCTTTAGCTTGATGTTGAAATTCTGAAAATTGAAACGGTAATTTTTCTACAAGCATATACTGATTTGATTTAAATTATAATTGAAAAACAAAGTTTGAGAGAGTTGCGCTAAAAAACGATGATATCAACAGTATTATAGATTTATTTCAAGAAGTATGAGATTGAACAGAATTTAAAGACTCTCTTCTTATTGCCGAAAAATATTCGCAATGACTATGAGTAAATGCATTTTTAGAGGAAAATTTAGATACCCTAAGAAGTCAATGATTAATTCCAGAAAATATCCAAAAAAAGCAAATTACATTAAACAAATACTGAGAAAATTTAAATGCTGTCCTTGTTGAATATGATATTGATGAATGATTCATTGAAGAAATACCAAAATTATACTTTAGCCAATTTTTTATGCCAAATGATAACAATATCGTTATGATGTCATTCATAACTGAAAATGAAAATTCACGTTTAAGTGCATCAAATATGTTTAAAAATATAAAGTAATTCATAGTTTTTAACTTATATTCCATAACAATGGTCGAATCAAATGAAAATTTAGGTAATATTCCTACAATTGGCAGCTCACAAATTTGAATAAATTCAGCACAAAACCAAAAAGTTTTCGAAAAACCAGATATCACAATGTTCGACAATGCTCCGAGTGATGTGAGCATATGATCTTTTTTTGGTAAAATATTTATCTGATTAATGGTATGAATTTGTGTGGTTGCTTTACTATTTTGAACTTTAGCTGCACTTTGATCAGTCACATGAACAGATAATTGACAAGCAAGTTCTATGTTAACAATCTTATTAGCCGCTGTATGATTTGTTGTACAGTTCATTTGAAGTTTAGCTCTTGCTTTAATGTACAATATATTTTTCAGTAAGAAATACTACAATTTTTGAAAAATGGTTGCTCTAATATTTGCCTCATCACTAATTTTTTCATTATTTTTCATCATAATATATTTCTTATACAACAGCATAAACGACTTATATGTTGTCCTATGATTCCAAATCATATTTTGACTATATGTTTCACTAAATTTAATGGATTTTCTATCTCAGCCCAATTATTCTGCATCTAGTATGATGGGAAATAATTTATGATGCATTTTGACAATAGTTGCCTATATTTGAGTCAAAGAAATGATTGGATTTAGTGAATGAACAGCAGAATTATCAGATGCATGGAAATTTAAAAGTGTATTCTTTCTAGCAATTCTCCCTGTACTTTTGTCTTATACTTTAATGATACTATGATCTGAATTATGGAATGCGATTTATTACAAATTTTATGAATGGTGAAATAATCCTTTCTATTTGCCATCTTTAAGCGAATTGAGAGAAGAACGCCAAAAAGAAGAAAAAGAAAAAGAAAAAGAAGAAGAAGATGTAAACGTTGATATGAAATAATTGTTTTATTATAAGTATTTTAATTATGCCTCAGTCAAGTTTTTATAAATATTTATCTTTAATTAAATTAATTGTATGACTAATCATATTATTCATAGATTACGCTGCAATTAACGTTTTTGAAGATCCTCTAGTAGCAATTTGAATTTTGTTAGTTGGAAGTTTTTTAGTATCTCGATGAGTTAGCTTTTTCTTTTTTCTATTCACACAAAAAGTATTTAAAAATAAAAAAATACAAGAATCACCCGAATCCGAAAGTTATAAATTATCATTCCTTTTTTGAATGTATGCATTGATAAATATTATATTAATACTTATGTGAAATTGGAGTAAAATGTGGGGATTAATTATATTATGATGATTTATATTGTTGCTTTATTTTTTGATGATGGATAGTTCTAAAAATGTGAAAAAATCAGAATAAAGAATTGAAAGAAAAGATAATTGAAAAGCTAAAAACCGTTTATGATCCGGAGTTTCCTCTTGTGGATATGTATACTCTTGGATTGATTTATGATGTCAATTTAAAAGAAGAAAAAGAGATTTGTAATATTACCATGACTTTCACTACACCCACCTGTCCTATGGCTGATATGATAATGGAATTAGTAAAAAATGCTATTTTGGATGTAATTCCCGAATGGGAGGTAAATATAGTTGTAAGTTTTGATCCGATGTGGGATCCAAGCATGATTAAAGATCCAGATTTACAGAAAATGTTTTTATAATTTTTTTATAAACACTAAATGGATTGAAAAACAATTTTTATAAATATATCATCAGATTCTGTATTAACTGATACATGAGATAGATATAGAATCAGTATTCCTCGTGACCATGTAGAAAGATTATTATGATGAGAGTTGGTAAACCTGCATAGAGAAAAATGATTTGATAATGTAGTTGTATTGAATTGACCTGGAGGATTTACTAATCTAAGAGTTGGAACACTATGCTTGAATATATTGAATACATTATTAGAAAACCAACTTACTTTTTATGGTATTTCTAAGATTGATTTATATAAAAAGGCACATGAAAAGAAGTTTCTACCTAAATATTGAGTAATTTATATCTGACAAAAAAGAAACATTCGACTGCGGGATTTTGAAGGAAATAAAAAAATCTGACAATATTCTTTCAATGAATTGGAAGATTTGGCAGAGATGAAAAATGTTGATAATGTATTTATTGAAGATGTAGAAGATAAAGAATATTATCCTGAATGGATGAATAAATATTTTAAATATCATACATTGCTAAATTGAATCGATATTTACTTGATTGATGATAAAACTGCTGATTGAAAATGGATTTCCATCGATGAATTAGATTTAAAGCCATTAAAATCAATAGCTCCAAATTATATGATGGATCCGAGTATTACCTTAACATAAAATCATAGTATTCAATTGATGCAGTAAAACCAATATTCTAAATTAAATTCCTCATATCAATTTTTTCTATCTCTCTTCTACAATCTCATTCAGATTTTTTCTCTCATAATGTAGAGGACTTACTGGACAATCTTCAGCTTGATAACCCATAGGCAAAAGGCAAACTGGCACTAAATTCTCAGGAATATCAAACTCCTCTCTAATCACATCTCTATCAAAAAGATCTATCCAAATATTTCCCAATCACTGATTTGTAGCTTCGAGCAGCATATGAGTAGCAACTATACTTGCATCTACTTCATAGGTTGAATGACCGTTTCTCTCAAAAGCTGACTCTTTATCCCCACATACTATCAAAACTGTAGGAGCTCAATATCTACAGCGACTAGCTTTATCGATTTTGGCCAATCATTCCTCTGATTTTACTACATAAATTTTGATAGGTTGAATATTTTTAGCAGTTGGAGCGAGTCTTCATGCTTCCAAAACTGCATTTAATTTCTCTGGTTCGATAGATTCTGTTGTGTATTTTCTAGCAGAAAATCTACCTTTAATCACTTGTTCAAATTCCATAATTAATGATAATAAAAAAATAAATCTGATTTAATAATTATAAAATTATTTCAAAAAAACAAATTATTTTTTGTGACTACAAAAAAAAACTAAATAGCTATAAAAAACAAAAAGCTGACTTTATAAGAGGTCAGTTTTTTTATTTTAATTAATGAGAAAAAATTTTTTAGATAAAGCAAAGCGCCATGGGATTACCACAGCGCTAAGTTTTGTTTCACGTGACACCAATCATATGCTGCTAAGAAGAGCAGCTAAGAGAAGAAGGTCCATGGCATGTTCCTGCTGCTTGAGAGCCTTTCTGATTTCCTCTCCGGGATCCTCCTCATCAGCAATGTGAATCAATCCGCCGGACAGCACATCCTCACCTATCGGTATAGATATCCAGCCAGATTCATTTGAATAGCAGATATCTTTTGCCATAATAGGCTCGAACTTTTTCACCTTGAAGACCAACTCGTTGTCTTCCAATACTCGGAGATCAGTTTGTACTTCTCCACTAAATACGAGGTAACGAATTTCTCCCTCTCTTCCTCTAGTAAAAATGACGTGTTTCATATTTAATTATGTTTTAGTGCGTACTATGCATAATTATTTTACTACAAATGTCAACTAGAAAAATTATGAATATTGTATAAATAAAAAAACTAATCAAATTTTTATTTATGAAAATTGAGTATAAAATTATTTTATCACTCACTATCACTCTTCCACAATTTCATTCATATTTTTTCTCACGTTATGCCAAGGACTTACTGGACAATCTTCAGCTTGATAACCCCATAGGCAAAAAGCAAACAAGTTGCAAATTTTCAGGAATATAATAATATACCATCTTAAGAATAAAAAAGCCACCCATACGGACAGCTTTTTATATTTTTTAAACTTAATTATCCTCTCAATTCACCACCAACCTTACTTACTGCATCAATCGCTTTCTGCATTATAGCTCCAATCTGCTCACTCGTCATATTTCCATCTCCCATAATCTTTATCTGTAATGAAATCGACTTTTTACCTGCTGGCAAATTCTCTCACTGATAAACATCAAATACACGAATATCTTTCACTTCATCTATCTTACGAAGTGCTGACAATACTTTAGAAAAATCTGATTTTTCATCTATTACGAAACTCAAATCTCTCCATAAAATCTGATCCTGCATAGTTTCATAAATGTATGTTTTTTCAGTAGCCTGACTTCTAAGCTCTTTAATCTTTTCTAGTGATATTTCTACAAATGTTAAGTTTGCATTTTCTGGCAATTTACTAGCTTTCAAAATCGTTGGATGAATAGTTCAGATTACTCAGATTTCTTGTTTGTTGAATAAGATTTTACCTTGCTTTTTTGGATGAAAATATGGTAAGTCTGTAGCTTCATAAGTAATTTTTCCATTCAGCTCATAATCGTGCATAATTTCATCAATTACTGATTTAGCTTCCAATAATGTATCTTCATTCCATAAATTGATAGATTTTTTGTACATAAAGAATGCAGCATGTAATTGCTCATCCAAATGTGCAGCAGCAAATTCTGGAGAAACTTCATTATTTGGCTCATCCTTTGTCCAAACTTTTCCAGTATCAAAATAACGGATTGTATCAAAGAATTTTGAATTTTTTGAAGCCACCTGTAAAAATTGATACAAGAATGTATCACGAAGTAATGGACATTCAGGATTTACTGGATTAGTCAATGTGATGAAATTTTCTCTCGTTTTCCCAAATGGTTGCACCATTTTTTCGCTTACCCATGGATAATTTTCTCACTGGTCGAAGCGACATTTTTCCACCAAAGTTTCTTCTATTATACGAATTACTTCAGTATTTCAAATAAAACTCTGACTTTGAATTTGAGTAAGTGGTGCTGTTAATTTAATTTCTTCATAACCTCGAATTCTAGCCACTTCTTCCGCTATATCCGCAGGAATAGTAATATCGTCTGGTCCTCTCCATAGTGGAACGGTTACCTGATTTCATTCTACCTTGAATCACAAGTTTTTAAGTATTTCAGAAGCTCTTTCTTGGAAGTCAGGTTTTTTATCATCTTTCCCAAATATGAATTGATTCATCTCATCCCAGTTTACAGTAATTGTGGTTGGCTGAACTGGATGAAGTCCAGGTTTAACATATGAGCTTACTCCTCCGATTTCAAAATTTCACAAATCTTTTGCATAATATTTCAATTCATCCAAGAATAATAACAATGCATATAATGAATATGTAGGAGCGATATGTTTTTCATTTCTAAGCTCTGAATCTGAACGTAATCAAAGTCTAACTCCAGTTTTACGAATTCTTACAGGATCGAAGTTCGCGATTTCTACCAAAATATTTTTGGTTTCTGACGTTACTCAGCTATTGAGTCCTCACATTATTCCTCATAGACAAAGTGCTTTTTTATCATCAGCAATTACGATATCCTGAGGTGTAAGAGTATGCTCTTTTTCGAATAAATCTACAAATTTTTCTCATTCATGAGCATCACGCACATGGATATTTCACTCGATTTTGTCTGCATCAAAGAAATGAACTGGATTTCATGAAATATTCATAAAAATATTAGAAAAATCTACCCAATTATTCACACTTCCATTTCCTAAATCTGCATTCTGCAAACGCATATAAAAATCTGAATCTTTCACCTGTACATTATTGAGTTCGAGTAATATATAGTTATTCAATCATTCAGTCTCACAGATTACAGATTTCTTTCCTTTCTTTTCTCCATGTTCGAGTAAATCTAGCATATTTGTCGTTTCAAAATCTTGCTGATATTTTGGCAATGCACTAAATCAGATTTTTCATTGAGGTTTGTACATTGAATTGAATTCCCAAGCCACTCCGAAATGTCCAGTCAAATCAGGACGATTTGTCAGTCATTTATTATCTATATCAAGAACATAGCTATCTAGCCACTCGAATTTATCAGTTAATGGAGTTCCCAAATCTTTTTCTGAAACTTCCAAATCTTTATCCAATTCCCAGATTCGAGGTTTGTCTGTATCTTCATTAATTCATAATTCATTTTTTGAACATATCATTCCATTTGAATCTACTCCACGTAATTTTCTAGGTGCGATAGTGATTCATGCTTGTGGGAAAAATGCTCACTCCATAGCCACTGCTACATATTTTGCTCATTGAACATTTGCAGCTCCACATACAATTTGAAATTGTCATTTAGATCCTAAATCTACCTGACATACGCTCATATGATCAGAATCTGGATGATTTACAGCACTAATTACCTTTCAGATTACAATATGTTTATCTATTTTACGACTGATTACTTCCTCGATTTCTACTGTCTTGAGAATCAAGTTGTTAGCGATATTTTCTGGAGTATCTTCAATTCCGATATACTTCCTAATCAACTGTGAATGATATTTCATTATCCCAAATTATGAAAAATTAAAAAAAGTCTGAATGAATGATACCTTTTGATAATATAAATTCAAGTTTTTTATTGAATATTTTTACATATTGACTTATTAGTATAAAATATTATAAACACATTCGACAAAAAAAATAAAAATCAAAAAAAACTTTAATGGTTATGGAACTAAAAACATTAGTACAGAAACTCACAACAAGAAATTGGCGTTGCCATAGAAGAAGAGTCTTCTATCAAAGGCTTTTTGAAGACAAATTATCAAAGTCCGAATGTCATAATCTGGCAGGTGAAGTCTCATTCTTTCCATTTGAGCTAATAAAACAAATCCCCATTGGAAAGGTTTCTCCTGATTTTTCAGACGATACAAAAGCTATTATTTATAGGCTTTCTCCCGCTTGGAAACTATTATTTGGTTTTGGGAAATTTGATGTAACAATCAACGACACCAATTTCCAGAAATGGGTTTGGCTGTGGTAATCAACCACAGAAAAGGTCCACTATTTCTAGTAGGACCTTTTAAATTTGATTAAAATATAAATTTTTGTATAAACAACTAAATTTATCTATTTCTTAAATAGACATAATGGAGGGGAATCACTATAAAACAGTTTTCATTTCAGATATCCATTTATGAAACCCAAAAAATCAATGAGATAAACTCATCAAATTTTTGGATTCAATAAGTTTTGAAAATCTGATTATTATTTGAGATTTTATTGATTATCGACAACTAAGATGGTTCTGAGAACGATGAGAAAAAGAGCAGACAGTTCTGAATTATATCAATAATTTAGCTAATAACTGAATTAAAATTACATACATTCAATGAAATCACGACAGAAAACTAAAATGCACCAAAGAAATTCAAATTGAAAATATGACAATATGCAGAGAAATGTATTATCAAACATTGAAATGAAAAACTTACTATATAACTCATTGAGATTGTATGGATACTGTAAATGAAGAATTGAACTATTTATGACAATTGTGAAGTATAGTCTATGGAGCTTTACTAAGAATTGAAAAATTACGAAACAAACAAATATTTAGTCCGACTTGCATATCATTTTCAGAAAAATTAGACTACCGAATAAAAAAATGGAGAATGCCTGAGAAAAGAATAAACAAAAAGATTAAAAATTTTTCTAAAAATCTAATCTGTGACTGACTCATAATATGACATTTTCATCTATCAAAACACCACGAGTTTTACTGATTTGATTATTTTAATACATGAGACCGACTAAAAAACTGTTCTGCCGTTTTAGAAGATTTAGAATGAACGTTAAAAATAACAAAATATAATATCCAAAAATAATAAATTTAATACAAAAAAAGTTGCAAAATAAAGTAAAAAATGTTATAATTAAGTATACACAAATTTACATAATTCAACATTAATGAAAATTTTAAAAAAAATATTGATTATTACAGCAATTTTATTCTGCTCCTCAAACAATTTTTCTTCAGCAAATTCAGATTGTTGAGCTTTTGTCTGAAGAACATATAATCAATGATGACAATGAGCCAACTGATTCGATATAGTTAAAATATCACGAGAAACTACTTCTTGATTCGCAAGTTTCTTAACTGTCGATCAACAAAAAGCAATTATAACAAATGACGACTTAAATACAGCTCTTCTAAATCTAAAGAAATATTGTTGTGAGCACGATGAATCAATGATATGAAGTCAGTCCTGTGAAAAAGATTACTGATTTTTCAACGAAAATGCACTAGATAGTCCATATTTATTTGACCATTTATTAGATGTAATTTTAAGAAGATTAAACGGATTACCCGGAGAAAAAAACATTTATACAAAAACAAAAATGACACTCGATGATAAATGAAAAGATTGGAGAGATCGAATAAATAAAGAAGCATTAAACACAAAATGATCAAACCCACAAACAATTTCTACAAAATTCACAGAATTTTGGAAGCAAAGTCCATCAAACTTAGGATATAATATAACGTCACAGATTTATGCAACATTTTGAGATCTTGACGATCAAAGATTCTTAAAATACGTCAGTGGAGAATGATCTTCTACTGAAGCAACTGATTCCAAAATCATAGCTGAAGCCTTTAAAAATTATGATAAACGAACTTTGTATGATAGATACATTAATGCATGCGCTCTAAGTAAATATTTTTATGCACTACTCGATGTATGACCAAATTCTGATGATAAAAAAATTATTATCAACAAAACCGCAGATAACTCTTGTGATAAAATAATCGAAAATCAAATCAAATGAGAAAATCAATATGTTAGTTTGGTTGCTCAAAGATCATCAAATTTATTTTTATCAAACTACATTGAATGATACATTTCATATTTATATGAAAGACAAGACAGACTACAAAAATTGCGAAAAGACGTTACAGATAGACGATTAGACGTAGTTAGGGCTATTCCATGTTTAGAGTCTTATTGTCAAAGAGATAGATAAATTTTAACTTATATGATATACAAAATGAGAAACAAAAAATCAAAAGCTATTTGAATCATACTCTTACTTGGACTATTTTTTCTTCCAAATAACAGTTTATACGCTAGTGATCTAGAAGTAGATTGATTTAATATAATTCCAGAATTAACATGATGACAAATCGATAAAATAGACAAAGCAATAGAGGAGATATGAGCTACTTGATGAAATGTTTGGAAAAAATACAATGAAAATGCAGACAAACTTTCAACATCAGAACAAATTGGATCAGGGATCATGAACCGAAATACAATCATGAACTATTTAGTTTTTATAGTTCAGTTTTTAAGCCAGTTATGACTTGTCGTATGAGCAATATTCATAATGTATGCATGATATAAATACATGACTAGCATATTCGCTGGATGAAAAACCCCATCTTCAACCGTAAAAAATGCCATAATCGGAGTTATTATCGTCATTTTTTCCTATGCAATCATGAGAGTTTTAACTTCATTTATCTGATTAACATAATCATAAAAATACAAATCATGATAAAAAAATGTATTAAAAGAATATGATTATCTCTTAGCTTATTTTATCTATTATTACTAACATTTCCCGTTAATGCGGATGATAATTTAAGTATAATTGAAAAAACAACAAATACAGAAACACAACACATAAATCGACGAATACAGTTCATATGATCTAATCCTTGAAGAGTTATGGACAACATACACAAAGCTCATGAAGATTTAAACCTTTCAGAAAGACGAGCTTGAGGAATACTAGAAATAGACGATATCATAAACTATCTTGTTTTTATTGTACAATTTCTAAGCCAATTATGATTAATAGTATGAGCAATATTCATAATGTACGCGTGATATAAATACATGCTAACTATACTCAATTGATCATGGAAAGCTCCATCTTCAACATTAAAGAACGCCATAATCGGAATAATCATTGTTATCTTCTCTTATGCAATTATGAGAATCCTAACCTCATTCATTTGATTAACCTAGACTTAAAAGTTTTTAATAATACAAAAGACAGATTCAGAGTCTATAAATCTCAAAATTTTTGATTTTCTTTTTTAAATAACTCTGGAAATGTATCAATAGAATGCAATGTTAAAGGATTAACCGACTTTACCGTAAAATTTTTTACATTTCATACAAAACTTAATGTAGATACAATATCTCACCATATTTTATAAGTGGTTACAGTTTTAGTTCGACTCCTCTTAGTTAATGTATCCACCATCATTCATAAAAATGTTGTTGTTGGGCTTGATCATGAATTAAACACCACACAACGATCAGGACTTCTATGTTTTGTAACTACATAACATATCGTTCCTCCAAGTGAATGTCAACAAATCCATTTTTTAGCATCAGGATATTTTATCTGAACATCATCAAAAAAGCTCAAAGAATCTTGGACACGTCAATCAATTCAATTTACTCATAAGACAATTTGAACATCACTAAACACATCTTTTACATCTTTAAAATCTGTCCCTCTATAACATACCAAAACTATATTCTCTCTACTATGCTTATAGGCTGCATGCACCAAAAAACTTAAATCTCTATCCAATATCCAATCTCACACTACATCTTTACGTTGCTCAGGAAGTTTATAAACCTCTCTCACTACCTCCACAATTTGATCATCATGTTCTTGTATCTTGGATACTTTAAATTTTTTCCTTCACAAAACTCTAGCGAATCATTCCGCCATCACCTTATTTGCCTTACTTGGATTATTTCAATTTTGTGTTTTTGTTATCAGTGATTCTACCATCCTATTTTTCCATAAAATGAGATAAAAATTCTAACTGATTAATAAAACTCATCGTTTTTTGTTGTAATTTCGCTTTTTCCTGTTCTGTATACATCTTCCCCGATGACGTAAGCCTATTTCATTCATGATCATGAAGATCTTGAAGCAAATACATACAATTTCAAGTAAAAGCAAACTTTATCATCCAATATTCATCTTTCAATTTTTTTAATACATCAATTATATCAGAAGAAAGTATATCAGCATCTAACTGATTAGAATATTTCACATTAAATCATCATGATTTAATCTTATCCATACCAACTATCCTTCTATATCAAAAATTTCATAACTCCCACATATAAAAACAAAGCAATACTAATCATCATACAATATTTAACCAAAATAATATCTTTCACAGAACAAAATTTTTTGATAACCGATATAAGAATCCAAACACTATACACCATCAAAAAACTGATAAAATTAATGGTCGAACAGATTTATTTTTTGATTTTCATACATCCAAAGAAAGATTTTCAACTTTTCTAAATTTAGGATCTAAAAATCCAATTTTATATATTATTCATTGTTCATGAACCACATGATCTGTCGTATATCACTCAAACTCTCATCCTTCTATAAAATATTTATCATGAATTTCTTGAAAAGAATACTTAAAATGAACATCTATAGTCATAGGAGAAATAAATCAAATCTTTTGAAGAATCTGACTTTGATGCTGAAAATATAGTTTAGACGAAGAAAACTGCAATTCAGATGTTACATATCCATTAGAAGTTTCCAGCATCCCCAAAAAATACAAACTAAAACAACAAAAAACTACAATAATTATAATTAAAATACAGAAAAAAGCAAAAAAACAAAAGGAAATTTTATATAATTTAATCCAAAAAATTATAAATTATTACACATATAAATCAATTTCATATCATATATCAAACACATCAGAGAGTTAACAAAATAACATAATGTGTATTATATATTAAAAATGTCAACCTAATAATAAGTGAAATACATCAAAAAATTTGCAAAATTTTTTATTTTAGAATATAATATTCGTGACATAAGTTACTTACCGTAAGGTTCTACCCACACAGTATACCCTTATACTAGGTTGCTTATCGTCAGGGATGTATTCATCCTTATTTCATCTCGGTATACTACCCATTAGACTGGGATGAGCTTAGACCAACCCGGATTGAACTTTATGAGGATCAATATCTTCATCTTGAAGATTTAAGGTAAAGATATCGATCCATATAATGGATCGCCTTTCGGGTTGGTCATCGGACGCGGAAGGGTTGCCTTTCGCTTCCTTTTTTTATTTCTTAGAAATTCTATTAATCCATTTAAGGCTTTCATCAAATAATTCTTCCATTCATCAACCAAAAAAACGATGATCAGCTCAAGTAATAATATATAATTCCTTTGGTTCATTAGCATAATGATAATATTTTTTGGCTGTTTCAGCAAGTCAAAATTCAGCTCATACTATTTTTACTGGTATATTTATTTCAGATATCTTTTTCAAAAATTTTTCTGATGGAATCTGAAAATCTTCATACAACTTTTTGCCAATATAATGCTTATATCCATCTCACCAATCAATATAATATTTTCCATTCTCATCACAATAAACATCACTAAGCAATTGCTCTCAACCTATCGAAGAATCCCACACTAATAATCATGTTACATTTGAAAGATTTGCATATAAATTGGCAATTCATCAATAACTATGTCATACCAAAAATATCGATTTATATCCAAGTTCTTTTCAAAATTTTAAGACAGAATTTACATCATCTACATTATCCTGCAAACAAACTTCATTCAATTTTCTTTCCTCTGGTCAATTTCCATAGAGATTAAATCTTAACGTAGAAAATCACCTTGCATTAAAAAATTTTTCTCATTGAACAAACATTTCTTCATCCTGACTACTCGTTAATCAATGGACAAAAATAATCAATCACATAGGATTGGATACTTCACTATATGTATATTGATTTGGAATAGGAAATTTCATATTGTAAAATTATATTTAAAACCTGATTTATTTCGCAGAAATTCTAGGAATCAAAAGAAAATTATCTTTTAATGTTAAATGATCAATTCACTGTAAAATAAATGACACCAAAGTCGTAGCATAACTTCAAGTAGGTAAAAAGAACTGCAATTTTATATCATCATTATCCCATTCAAATTTCAGATTTGGGACTTTGATAAATAGTACTCTCCTCACTCACCATAAATTATATATTTTACAAACTTGTTGCATTCATTCATCGAATTCAGCCAATTCAAGTAATTGATTATCACGAACACGAGCCTTACTTCATTCGGATGGTAATAACAAATTCCATCAAAGCATTGGTCCAGTTGGGAATCGTTTATCTGAATTGAAATCATTTCATTTATCTGAAATATCAGGTTCAAAAAAATTTAATTCAGATTTTTCTTTTTTTAATTTTTGGTAATCAAATGGATAAATCTTCTGAGAATCATAAATCGCAGTTTTCACTCAATTAGAATTAAATCTATCCACTAAAATATCTCACTGCAACAAGAATAGCCCTTTCTCCCAACGGTTTAGCACATATTCATTGAAATACATACTCGGATAAGCCTGCAAAAGGAATCTCAAATGATAAGGCAAATCAGCCTCTTTTAATTTTCATTTTTCATTAAATTCTTTAGCCAACTGTTTCAAACGGTCTTTTGCTTCATAAAAATTTTTCTTTCATTTCCCAAATCTCTGCATACCAAAACAGTTTGGGAATCATTTCTCAATTATTTTTTGCACATTATTTTCAATCTGATTTTTTATCTCTTTTGAAATATTTTGCTTTGCACGTAAACGAATTTCAAATCTATTTCACAGATTACTAGCTACTTTTAGTCAAAACTCATTATAAGATTTTTCTAAAATTCTGACTTTTTTTCATAGAGTTTGAATAAATAATTCTTCTCATCATATTTTACTTAAAGAACGCTGAGAAATAGAAATCCATTGTTTAGTTATTCACGCTTTATCTTTGAGTCACGCTATTCATATTTCATCACGTTGTAGGTGAAATTTTTTAGTCAAATCATCCACAACATCCATCGTGGTCAGATTTTCTTTTTCAAAAAAAATGTATAAGAAATCTCATTTTCACGATGGAACTCATTCTCACAACACTTCTTCTACAATGAAATCTTCTGGTTTTGACTTAATTTGAAATAGCATCTCATTATTTTATTTAAAATCTTTAATATTCTGAATTAATTCAGGAAATTCTTCCATTAGCATATGACCTCTATTCTCAAAAACTTCAAATTTTGCACTTGGCAAAGATTCATGCAACCTTTCTCATTGACTAAATGGAACACAAAAATCATCTTTTGAATGATACAAAAATATTTTATCACAGAGTTGTTCTATTTCTGGAATTTTTTGGATATCAAAAACAAAATCTCAAATATAAGATTCCCCTGGTGGTAAATCTTTATCATCAATTAAGACTGACACTAAATGTAATTGTTTAATCTTTTTGGGGAATCAGTTTTCAGTTAAATATTTCAGAATAAATATAGTTCATAAAGAATGAGCAATAATAATCTGATCTCCACTTAAGTATTCAAAAGTTTTTTCGAACTGAATTTTCCATTCTTTATACATTGCAATATTTTTGTTTGGCATATCCAAAAGTGCAACTTGATAATTCTCTCACAGCTCTTTTTGTAAGCTATTTTTCCATTTTTTCTTTATTTCAAATGGATTATAATCTCGTTTCTTCAATTCTTCTTGAAAAGCTTCACGACTAGGATAAGCATTTCATCATCAAATAAACAATACTTGCTGCATTTTTAACAATAAACAACATAAAAACATATTTTTTGCGCCCCTTTACTGAAAGGGGCTGTC
>Ga0247609_10002339_pt1 | contig 20267 bp, 21 predicted proteins | sample 172DNAGHGlowgp2_FD_193487 | JGI IMG/M metagenome (GOLD analysis project Ga0247609, IMG submission 193487) | Sheep rumen microbial communities from Palmerston North, Manawatu-Wanganui, New Zealand - 1728 DNA GHGlow gp2 | ecosystem: Host-associated > Mammals > Digestive system > Stomach > Rumen ...
GTGATAAGAGAGTCTTCATCAAAGAAATAAAGAGGGTCAACTGTTGTTTGAATATATTGTACAGTTGATGAAACTTCTTTATATGTAAGGTTGTTATCTTGTCCTTTTAGTGCTATAGACTCTGAAAAGACAAGAGTATTCTTAAATTCCATCCAAGGCACATATACATATGGATTGTGAGTCATCCATTCATCAATTTCTTTAAATCTAAAATTTAAATCGGTTTTTTTAAATCCGCTCAAAAATCTTCTCAATATTTTTAAATTTTTATTTGCATATGAATATTTACTGACAGTGAATATTATAGAAACTAAAAACAAAATAAGAACAATTAGTACCGGAATATCTTTAAATACGCTTAGCAAATTTGGCATTACTACAAAATCTCCATTCTCTCCTACCCAAAATTCTAACAAATTAAACTATTTCGGTCAAGTTTGTAAATAATAAACAAGAGGTCAAATTTACACGTAATTAAGAATAGTTAAATGTAAATTTTTATTAAGATTGCTTATTTTTATAGGCAAATTTTAGGCTAAAAAATTTTTTATATCGGGAAGAGTTGGGCTGGAGCTTGCTCCACCAACCGGAACAATGGGAATAGGGAAATAAGGAAATAGGGGAATAAGTTCTTATCGGTTTATATCTTAATTCAGTACCCGAAGAACTTGAATAAAAATAAATAACGTAAAGAACTTAACGTCCTGTAGGCTTAACGACTTAAAGCTATATTAAAAACTTACCGTATTCGTAGATGAGTTTATCATCAGCGTATATTTTGCCGCCGTCTTTCATATTTTTTATTAAATCCCAGTGAAGTCCTGATACATTTTTACCTCCGGTTTCAGGGTAAGATGCTCCGACTGCCATATGGATAGCTCCGCCGATTTTTTCATCAAACAAAATATTTCCTGTAATATCTTGAATTTCTTCATTTGTTCCGATGGCAATTTCTCCGATACCACGTGAGCCTTCATCCATATTGAACATTGCATTCAGATAATCTTCACCCTTATCAGCTTTTGCGGTTACAACTTTGCCGTTTTCAATCCATAAGTGGACCCCGTGGGCTTCGTTACCTCTATATATTTGCGGGAAATCAAAATAAATCTCTCCGTTAATACCGTCTTCAACGGGTGAAGTAAACACTTCTCCATCCGGATAATTATTTTTGCCGGAACAGCTTATCCATTTTCTGCCTTCAACATTAAAAGTAATATCCGTTTTGTCTCCTATTATATGGAGTTTTTTTACTCCGTTCAAATAATTTGCCCATTTAGTTTGTCTTTCATCAAGCTCTTTTAGTTTTGCAACAGGGTCGTCTAAATCAAGATAGCAAGATTTAAACAAAAATTCAGAATATTCGTCAAATGACATTTTAGCTTCCTGCGCAAGCGCATGAGTCGGAACATCAGCTACAACCCAACTTGCTGTACCGTCTGCGGAGCGTTTCATTAACCTTTCCGATAAAAACTTTGTTGCTTTCCCTCGGCGAGCAAGTTTTTTTATATCTGCTTTTGCAAGATTTTTTGTATTCATAGGTGCGCCAATAGAAATAAATTTGTTTACTTTTTCGTATTCAAGTTTTATCACATCGTCAACAAAGTCCAACTGCTCATCTGAAGCGTACTTTAAATAAATATCCGAAAAATCTTCAAAAGATGTTCTTAAAATAGGGTTTGCACCAAGTTGTAAAACCCTTTTGTATACCGCTTTAACCAAATCCTTAGCATAAATACTTGTTGCTCTGATTTGTACTAAATCTCCTTTTTTAACTTCTGTTGAATAATCAACAAGAACCTTAGCATATTTATCCCAAATTGTTTCCATTATAATCTCTCCTTTACAAGATAAATTATAAAACATAACCATCTGTTTGTAAATTCAATTATACAATTAAGTTAGTGCGCTACTATAAATCTACAATTGATATTCTTTTTTAATCCGTTTTTTACGTTCTTTTTCATCGCAGTTCATCCATTTTGTAATATGTTCAATTAATTCATCGCTATGATAGTGGATTGCGTGCTCAGATTTGTGGTGAATATCAATGATATGGCAGTGCATAGCTCTTTCGACATTGATTAAAGCCAAATTATAATTATACAAGGCATCTATATAATTATTCAAGGAATTTTGGTAACTTGTTCTGGCTGTCTGAAGTGCAACATAATTCTCAGAACCCTTTTCATAATTAGCCATAACAATCTTCAAATGGCTATATGCGTTTGCTACAGCAACTTGTGCTATCGGAAATTCTAATTCAGCCTTATGTAAATCAGTTAGTGCTCTTTGTACTCTAAAGTTTAAGTTCTTTTTAAATAAAACTATTTCGTTATCAGCAATGTTTAATTGAGCATCGGCACTTTTTATGCTGTGTCTTAAATTCATAAGATTTACACTTGAATTTAAACTTACTCCAACCTGCAAGCTATTATCCCCTTTTACGTGATTATTATTATAGTATCCGTATCCGCCGCTTGCAACCAAATCAGGAAGATACATCCTTTTTACATAATTCAAAGCTTGTTCCATAGCCTTATATGTAGCGACCAAAACTTTCAAATCAGGACTATTTTTATATGCAATATTTATAGCATTTTTTTCATCAAAGGGTAAATTCTCAGGAATAAATTCTTTAGTAGCTTCTCTGTCAATAAAATCATTTGCATATGAATAAGTATCAGTATTTTGTAATTTATACTCATATGGAGTCTCAACATACATTGCATTACTCAAGTTTATTCTTGCGTTGTCAAAATCATTTTTTGCTTGTAAAAATCTAACCCTTGCTACGTTGTAGTTAAATCTTGCACTTGTGACATCTGCCATTTTAGAGGAGTCCTTTTGGGCTAACTTATTTGCCATATCAAGGAATTGCTCATTTAATTCATAATTCTTTTTCTCAACCTGCATTCTGGATTGTGCAAGTAAAAAGGCATAATATTTTTCTTTTACGTCAAACAGAGTTTCACATAAACTGTCTATAAATTCATATTCTGCACCAATCTTATAAAATTCTTCCATTTTAATATTAGCGGTAGTCTTGCCGAAATTATAAACAAGCTGGTTTACGGTAACCGCAACACTTGGAAATTCTTTAACATGGTCGTGATATTCTTTACCGTATGAGTGATTTGTATTATAAAATCCTGCTCCTGCAGATATTACCGGAAAATATTCAGATCTCGCAATCCCGACATTGCTTTTTGCCAAATCTAAATTATATTTGAATCTTTTTATGACCGGACTGTTATGAAATGCTATTGAAACACAATCAGTAATACTTAGTACATCATTTTTATCAATATATGCTTTTTTGAATAATTCATGTTCATCGTGTGAACTGGTTGAGTTAGTATTCTGAATAGCTATTTTGTTAGTTTTTTTACTTGCGGCAAGACTTGCTGTTGCAGAAACAGAACAACAAAGGGTAATTGATATTGCCAGTATACATAATTTCTTAATTCGGTTAGCCATAGTGACATTCTATCATGAAAAATATATTTGTATAGATTTATATCCTTATAAATTTATCCTTACCTTGTTTACATATAGGGCAGAGGTAATCATCAGACTCATTTTCCAATTCACCTTCGTATATATAACCGCAAATTGTACATTTATATTTAGGTTTGTTATCTTGAGTGGCAGGAATTGTGTCCAGATATGTCGGAGCCGCTTTGGGACTGGTACCTTTTTTAACCTGATGGTAATAAGCATATGTCATAGGGATTTGGTTTTCTAAGGTATCACAATCGGTCATTTTACCTAAGAATATTGTGTGAGTTTCTGTTTCCATTTGGTTTATTACTTCACAAATAATGTAACCGGTAGCTTCTTTTATTACATCGAGTCCTTCAACCTCTTTTACACTGACATTTTTAAATTTGTCTATATCTCTGCCGGATTGAAATCCGAATACCGGAATTATATTATCACTTACATCTACTCCCAAAATAGAAATAGCAAACTTTTTAGCGCTTTTTATACACTGATTAGTATAGTTGTCATGATTGATACTTATTGCAATTGTGTCATGAGTAACCTGCATTGCGCTATTTGCAATGCAACCTGTAGGTCTGTTATCGCATACTGTTGATACTACATAAACCCCGTATGATAAATTCCTTAAAACATTTTTATTCATATATTCCCCCTGTTTTTTAATTATATCATGAATTTATAATAAAAGTGTTGTACAATAGAGTAATGGTCAGAAATTTATTAAAAATGAATCTTGCAAGAAATTGTTTGAGATACATAATAAAGGCTTACAATATAAAAACACTGTATACCCCATACTATATTTGCCCGTCTGTTATTGCTTCAATTAGAAAGGAAAACTGTTATATAAAATTTTATCATATAGGTAAAAACTTTTATCCACAAAAAGATTTTAATAAAAATGATTTTATACTCTACCCAAATTATTTTGGGATATGTGCAAAGCAGGTTTTTGAACTTAGTAAACGATATAAGAATTTAATTGCAGATAATGCCCATAATTTTTATATGAAAGATTGCGGGCTGGCATCTTTCAGTTCTCTTAGGAAATTTTTTAACCTAAAAGACGGCGCTTTTTTGTATATTTCAAAAACTATTGATACAAAGTTTGATAAGGATGCATATTTTTATGAAAAATTTGATTATTTAACATATGAAGAAATGAAATTAAATGAAATCAGGTTAGATAAAGAGCCGATAAAACTTATTTCCAAACATACAGAAAAATATTTTTCCGAAATTGATACCGAAAAAGAAAAACAAATACGGCTTAATAAATTTTCTCAATTACATGAAAAATATAAAAATTTGAACGAATTAAAGTTTAGCTTATCGGAATATGATGTACCATTTGTTTATCCTTATTTAACACACAATAGTAATGAAGTTAAAAAACTTGAAAAAGAGGGTTATACTTTACTAAGGTACTGGAACTATTTACCGGAAAATTTTCCGGAACATTTATTTTATAATTATCTTATACCGATACCGTTGAATAATTATTGACTCTGTGGTTTGAAGTGATACCTTATATTTTATAGGATGTCATAGTCAATGTAGGGACAACTTACATGAAAGTTCAGCAAATATCATATAAAAATAATAATTCGATAAATAGTTTAGGGAAATTAAATAATACACAGTCAATTCGGAGCAATGTAACAAATACGGCAAACGATAGTTATACTCCTGCATTTGCGGGACTTGAAAAGGCATTGATTATTGCATCGAAAAGAGATATGGCAACAGAACCGGAAGTTTCAAAAATATTTCATAATTTGTTTAAGGTTATAACAGAAGAAAAAAATATTACAGTTAGTGATGATTATACATTATTAACCAAAATTTTTGAACAAAAAGGTTTTTACGGGTTATTCAGAACATTAAGTCTTGTTGATTTAAAAAATGTAGATGTTGAAAATATGATGAAAAAGGCAAAATCCATTCCTATAATTTGTTTGGATGATATAAAATTAATGACTGTTAATAATCTAAGCAAACGAAGTTTATTTTTTGGACTTTTTAACTCGGCAAATAAGGCAAGCAAAAATAGGAGTATTAGCATTTCATTTACGGATAATATTAATTCAATATCTTTTGCTATCCGGAAAAACGGAAATATAAAAGTTGTGCAAAATACGCCTTCGTCTAATTGTGTAACTGAATTTTATGCTGCTACTGGACATAGAAAAAAATCTGTATACAAATCAAAAGATTTTAACAATACGGTTTACTATCATAGAGATGGTTCAGTAAACAAATTAAAAAGTTTGTTTTTAGGATTTTCGTTCCCTAAATTTAATTAGAGATATTAATGTAAAATTTCGTTATGACAATGTAGCTATTTAGAATTTTTTGTAATAGTATCTTGGATAGAATTAGGAGAGTATATTATTATGAAAAAGATGTTAGATTTTATTAATGCACATTTGGATTTTAAGATTTATCAAGTTACTTGGATTGCTATTGCAGTATTTTTATCTATTCCGTTTTTACTAAAATATATGCCCCAAAAGTATGGTTATGAGAACGGTTTATTGGAAAGTATACAGTTAGTCGTATTATTTATGATTTTGGCACTGTGCTTTACTGCAAAAGTTAATAAGAAATTCTTTAGATTTTGCGCCCTAATTTTAACAATAATTATGATAAGAGAGGTAAATTGCGGAAGAACATTGTTTTTTAAAGTTCCGGGAACGGAGAATTCATTTTATCCTTGGAGGGAAATTAAATACGGTTACCTTGTACATCCTATTTACGGTGCATATATTGCAATAATCGCTTTATTTTTTATTATAAAGAAACACTTTATTACTCTGTGGAAATTAATAAAAGGAACAAAATTGCCGTTTTGGAATATCGCAATATCTTGTTTTGCAATGTTAATGGGTGCAATAGCAGAAAAAGCAACCAATAATAATTTTATATTTGAAGAAGGTTTTGAATTGTTATTCTATGTCTGTCTTGCAGGAATAGTTTATTTGTATTCAAGACACGAAAACTTTATGCTTGAAAGTGAAGAATAAACAGCCAAAATGGCATTTTCCTATAATTGAGAAACCTGTGTTGACGAGAATTTATAAATGATAGTGGCAGAGAGTAAAAAATAATAATTCCTCTGCCCTAAAGTGTCTTTATGTTGCAAAAATTAGAATAAAAAAATGCAGCAACATATACACGGCCAATTTTCGTGAAAAAGGTTTGTGTTTATTTGATATTATACATCCCTATTATTTTTCATCCGGAATGTATTTAAATATGTCGTTAGGGTTACAGTCCAAAGCATAGCAAAGTTTGTTCAATGTCTCAAAATCTATACCTTTTGTTTTGTCGTGATAAATTGCATAAACGGTGTTGTATTTAAGACCAGTTAATCTCGCTAGTTCTGAAATTTTCATTCTTCTGTAACCCATTAGGGTTGAAACCATATTTTTTATCATATTCGTAATATATAATTTTTGTAATTTAGTGTTGATTTTTACCCTTATGCATGTTAATATATCCCGTATAATGAAATAAATTGGTAATATATCTTATAAATATTATGAAAGGAAGTAAGGAAATGTCGAAAACAATAGACACAGAAAAAATGAAAAGAGGATTATTTGATGCCGTAGTCCAGTTAGACAGCTACAACACAATTTTATCAAGTTATATGGAATTGCACGAAAATATATTAGAGATGACACATGCAAGTTTACTTGTTGATAAAATGCAAGAACAAATCGATACCATGAAAGAATTTTTTGATAACTACTAAACTTAATTTTTTACCCTTGAAAAAACTTCGACATTAACATCATCAAAAGTATTTGTATTAAAGTATGCACATGATGCAACCATAGCTGCGTTATCGGTACAGTATTTCATAGGCGGGGCAAAAACTTTGTACCCCTCTTGTTCAAGATTAAACATTTTCTTTCTGATTTCGGAATTGGCAGCAACTCCGCCGGCAATAACAACTTGTTTATATCCAGTTTTATTTAGTGCATTTTTAACTTTTTTAACCAAAGTTGAAGATACGCATTCCTGAAAACTTGCACAGATATCTTTAACAGGTAGTTCTTGTCCGTCAAAAGATTTTACAAGGCGTAAGACGGCAGTTTTCAATCCGCTAAAGCTAAAATCAAATTCACCGACTTTTGCTTTTGGTAAAACAAATGCTTTGCTGTTACCTTCTTGTGCCATTTTGTCCAGTTTTGGTCCTCCGGGGTACGGCAGCCCTATTAGTCTTGCGACTTTGTCATAGGCTTCTCCGACCGCATCGTCTATTGTTTCTCCGATAATTATTTGTTCCGAATATGATTTTACATCAATAATTTGAGTGTGACCGCCGCTTACAAGTAATGCCATAAAAGGCGGTTTTAAATCGGTATCAAGGTAATTGGCGCACAAATGCGCATTCAGATGATTTACTCCTATAAACGGCTTGTCATAGACTAATGCCAGTGTTTTTGCTGCGTTTAATCCGACAAGTAAACATCCGACAAGTCCGGGACCTACTGTTCCTGCAAATGCAGTTATATCCTCAGGCTCAATCCCTTCTGATTCTTTAGCTTGTTTGAAAGCTTCTTCTATAACGATATTTATGGAATCCATATGTTCCCTTGCCGCAATTTCAGGAATTACTCCCCCAAATTGGGCATGTGTCTTGATTTGGGAAGCAACAACATTTGCAACAACTTCTCTGCCGTTTTTTACTATGGCACAAGCTGTTTCGTCGCAGCTCGATTCTATTGCCATTATATAATTATCATATCCGCTTTCGGTTCCGATTTCCATCGGAGTTTGGGAAAATAATGTATTTTTTATCATTTTCATAGTAAAATTATAACATAAACAAAAAAGGTATTAGGGAATGCAATTTTTAGACAAGACAAAAATCAGAGTAATTTCAGGGCGCGGCGGAAACGGTATGGTTGCTTGGCGGCGCGAGAAATATGTCGATAAAGGCGGTCCTGCCGGCGGTGATGGCGGCAAAGGCGGCGATGTTTGGCTTGTTGCTGATGAAAATATGTCTACTCTAATGGATTTTAAATATAAGTCTGTGTTTAAAGCAGACAGCGGCGAAAATGGCGGAATTAAAAATTGCCATGGTCACTGGGCTAAGGATTTATTTATAAAAGTTCCTGTCGGTACCGTTGTAAGAGATGTAAAAACAGGAAATGCCATTGCAGATTTGGTTGAGCATGAGCAAAAAGTCCTTGTAGCAAAAGGAGGTAGAGGGGGCAGAGGTAATGCAAGATTTTCAACTGCCCAAAATAGGGCTCCGCAGTTTTGCGAACCCGGTGAACCTTCTATTGAGAGAGAATTAATTTTAGAATTAAAACTTATAGCAGATGTCGGTTTACTTGGGATGCCTAATGCCGGTAAATCTACATTTATAAGCAGAATAAGTTCAGCAAAACCTAAAATTGCGGATTATCCGTTTACAACGTTGGTGCCTAACTTAGGAGTTGTACATAAACCGTCAGGTGACGGGTTTGTTGTTGCCGATATTCCCGGATTAATTGAAGGCGCAAGCGAGGGTGTAGGATTAGGACATGAGTTTTTGCGCCATGTTGAAAGATGCCGTTTTCTTGTTCATATAATTGATACAACAGAAGATGATCCTATCGGAAATTATGAAAAAATTAACACTGAACTTAAAAAGCACTCTGAAAAACTTGCACAGCTTTATCAAATCGTTGCGCTGAATAAAATTGACTCAATTGAAGATGAGCGAAAACAAGAATTGCTTAATCTTTTCAAACAAAAAACGGAAGATGTATTTTTAATCTCTGCGGTTACGGGTGAAAATGTTGAAGATTTAAAATATTTTATGGGTAAAAAAGTTGATGAAATTGAAAAACCTATATCCGATATTATTGTGGAAGATGATCCTGCCGCAACAGATAATGATGACAGTGCTTTTGAAATATCTAAAGTTGCAAAAGATACGTTTATTATTGTAGGCGGAAAAGTTAACAGATTAGCAGGTGTTACAGACGAGAGGAATCCGGAGCAGGTTATACGTTTTCAAAATATTTTAACGGGACTTGGTGTTTTTGAAAAGCTCAAATCAATGGGAGTAAAGGACGGGGATACTATTATAGTCGGCAAATTAGAATTTGCTTATTATGATGATGAATTTTACGGATAAAATTAAGGAGTTTATATTATGGCGGTTATTAGTGAAAAATTTACAGTGAATACAAAGGGTAATACGGATATTGTTGATATTACAAAATATGTTCAAAATACAGTGTATTCACACAATTTACAGAGTGCTGTCGTATACGTATATGCGGCAGGCAGTACGGTAGGAATTACAAATATTGAATTTGAGCCGGGTTTATTGGTAGATTTGCCCGAAGCGTTGGAAAGATTTGCGCCGACTGTTATGGAGTATCATCACGATGCAACCTGGCATGACGGTAACGGTTATGCCCACATAAGAGCTTCTATTGTAGGAAACAATACTATGGTTCCTCTTGTGGATGGAGTTTTACAGCTTGGTCAATGGCAGCAGATTGTTCTTGTTGACTTTGACAACAAGGCGCGCTCAAGAAATGTTTGGGTACAGATTATTCATTAAAAGGATTATTTTTTTTATAGTATGTTTCTAACTCTTTATAAATTGGTTCTATTTGATTAATAATAGGGGTAATTTCTTTTGTATATTTGTCAATCATTACCTTTTCATTACGAATGCTTTTTTGAAGTTTATGCCGTTCTCTTGTCAATTCTTTCAATTTTCTATCACAGTCTTCAATTTGTTTTTTGGCATCTTGGACTTCTTCATAGTGATGTGATACTCGGTTAGTAGTTTTAATAATTTCACTTGGACTATTCATCATAATTACAGAATGATTTCCTTTTTCAGATTGATGTGTTATTGCTTTATTATATTTTTCAGCAATTACTATTTGTTTATTTAAATATTCTTTTTCTAATTCTGTAGCCCGAATTTGTGTCATAAGCTTAATATGATCATATATATAATTGTTATAATTTTCAACATGATCTTTCCGTTTTGTAGCGATAATATCTCGTTTAATAAAAGCATCCCCCGTTTTATTAATAATATTAAGAATACCATCAAAAAATTCTATTTTCTGTTTTGTCAGATTATTCTTGTAATCATAGTATCCAATTTTTTCAGCATCATCTTTAAGTGCTTCTTGATTAACATAAATAAAATAATCTTGTTTGTTCATTTCCTCAGTATAATATCCTTTTAAGGCTTGATTAGTTATAAGTTTACCCTCAATAATTTTTTTATTATTTATCGCCGTTTTTAAATTTATTTCATCTTCAATTTGTTTTACATTATAACGAGCTCTTTCCTTTGTGTCGGCTATAAGCATACGGTTATAATACGCTTTAATTTTTCCCAAAACGGCATTATAATCAAGAGGAAATGGTGAATAGGTATGAAATTTATCATAGTATCGAGATAATTTTGGGATATCCGGTTGACATTCTGTTGCAATATAGTTGTATTTATCGTATATTTCTTGAGTAATTGTTTCTTCCGGATCAGCGACATAAAGCTTCCCTTTAGGGTAGCAATCTTTTATTTCTTTAACATAAAAAGTTCCCGGGCAAATTGAATGAACAGCTTTTTTTACTGCATCTAAAGATTGTGTGTACATGCCTGCAGTTTCCCGCCCTAAATGTTTACCATTATGTATTATACTACAGCTGGGTCCCAATCCTACCCCACCTGCAGATATTTCTATATCATATTCTTGCCCCATAAAATTCGGATTTACACTATTTTTAAAACTATAATTTTTCTTATAATAATTATTGTTAACAACTGTATAAAAAGGTAAACTTTGTACTCGCATATAATTCTCCTTAAAAATCTGCATATGTTTATTAAACTTCAACAAAATAAATTTTGTTAACTATCATTTAAATTTTTACATAATTTTACATTTTATTTTTTTTGTGAAAAATTAAAAATAGAATAATGGAAAATGGAGTTTTTTATGAAAAAAATATTTGTTTTGTTATTTGTTATGTTTTTCTTTTGTTTAAGTGCGTATGGGACTGGCGAAAGGACTCTTCCCTCTGAGGTCGGGAGGGTACTCAACACAAGTTATGCCGATAGCCCGGATATTAGTCAGGATGCTACAAATACAAAACAAATAGTTTTAATTGAGGTGCTTACCGGTAAATTTAAAGGTACACAGCGTGAAGTTGATAATATGCTGACAGGGAATCCCGCTTACGATATTAATCTTAAAAAAGGTGATAAAGTAATCTTGCATTTAGACAGTCCGCTTGATGAAATAAAAACTGCAGATGATATTGATTTTTATATTGCTGATGTCCAAAGAAATAACACACTTTGGGCTGCGTGTGGTATTTTTTGCTTGTTGTTGGTACTCATAGGACGTAAAAAAGGCTTTTACAGTTTAGCTGCAATTATAATTACAACTGTATTAATATTTTTTGTAATGGTACCTATGGTTTTAGCCGGAATTTATCCGGTTATTGCTGCGGTGATTATGGGAATTATATCTACAGCAGTCACAATTTATCTTGTCGGAGGTAGAAATGCAAAGAGTACTTCAGCTATAATCGGTACTGTCGCCAGTTTGATATTAGCAGGCGGACTTGCAATGTTGACTATATACTATGCCAAACTCACAGGCTTTGCCGGTGAGGAAAATCAATTCTTGTATACTGCGTTTCCTACATTGGATTTTAAAGGAATACTTGCGGCTTCAATGATTATCGCAGCATTAGGCGCATTGATGGATACTGCTGTATCTATCGCAAGTACCATAAATGAGATACACGAAACTGACCCTTCTTTAACTGTTAAGCAGTTATTCAAGTCAGGCATGAACGTTGGCCGTGATATTATCGGAACAATGTCTAATACACTTATACTTGTATATTTGGGTAGCTCGCTACCGTTAGTTTTGTTGTCAAATAATATTGATTTGCAAAAATTCTTCAACTTAAACCAAGTTGCAACAGAAATTTCATCTGCTATAATCGGAAGTATTGCAATTTTAGCCTGTGTTCCGTTAACTGCTATTATTTCTTCGTTTATGATTAAAAGAAGAAAAAAAGATGTTGAATTTAAGTTTTAAGCCGGATATATGATAAGTCTGCTAAGAAAAACTTATTTTTAGATAAAAATAAAGGCCCCTTATGGGAGCCGATGGATGGTTTAAATTTAAAACATTTAGGAGTTTTAAGACAACTTATAGTAAATTTGTATGTAATCTAATGTTTGATATCTGCTACAATTGTAGTATATTTTTTTATAAATTGCAAGTTTTTTGTTTAAATTTGTGGTATAATATATTAGATGAATTACCCAAAACAAGTTATGGTGTGTATTTGACACTTATAAACTTGCTTTACAAAACTTAATAAAATAGTTTAATGTGAACATTTAAAAGTACTACATCGTTAGTAATATATGAGGAATTTTTATGAAATCAATGGTATTAAAGAAATTATTGTTATTTATATTTTGCATTTTGTTTTGTGCTGAATATTCTTATGCAGCAACTGCATATTATGGAAGCGGGGTATCGTCAAGAACAATGTATAATCCCGTGAATAATACAGTCAATACAATAAGAGTTAATACACCGATTATAAATGGTAGAGTTACCCCTCAGACTATATCCGGACGAGCTCATACGATTACCCCATCTGTACAGTATACTCACATCCCGACTCCCGGATATCGTCCGCTTAATCCTGTGTATAACCCAAATATGCCAGCTTCCGGAATTGTTATCAGAAACAGTAACGGTGTTGTGACACGGTATCCTGTGAATAATACCATTCCATATTATGATAACAACGGTTATTATAATAATGGATATTACGTAAATACTGTACAATATCCTGTTGTTACTCATACTTCGACAATGACAACGGGAAATGGTTCTTACACGTACTCAGAAGACTATATTCCTCGCATATACAATACTACCACGTATACAAACGGCAGAAGATTTTTATCGTGGTAAAATAATCATATGAAACGGATATTATTTTGGTTAGGTAATTCACGATTATTTTCTTTGCCTATGACCTTTATGTCTTGGCTTGTTATATTTTTATATTCTTTAAAATTTGACGGAAATATATTAAACGGTATTTTGGCATTAATCGGAATATCGTTTGCGCATCTTGCTACAAATTTGTTTGATGATTACGTCGATTATAAAAGTTTGTCAAAGGATGAGGCTTTTATAAATAATTCATCGAAAAGCAAATGCAATTATTTAACAACAGGGGAAGCCACATTAGAAGAATTACTAAAAGCAGTAATAATATACTGTTCAATAGCATTTATAATTGGGGTGTATCTGACAATAGTTTGCGGTTGGGGGGTTATAGCACTGGCTCTAATTGGCGGAATAATAGTTCTTACTTATTCAAAACTATCCTCAAACGGTTTTAGCGAAATTGCTGTAGGAACAGCATTTGGACCTTTGTTGTTTGAGGGAGTATTTTATGTGATGTGTCAGAAATTTTCGCTCACGGTATTTATAATGTCTGTTTCAATAGTTGTGTTTACTGTAGGGCTTGTCTATATGAATAATATTTTGGATTATGATAGTGATATACAATCGGGGAAAACATCTTTATGTATAAGGTTAGGAAATAAACATCGTGCTGCACTTGGTATTTTAATCATTTATATTATCGGTTACATATCAAATATTGTATTAGCAGTTCATTTAAAACAAATAATATATTTGTTACCGTTATTAACTTGTCCTTTAGCGTATAAGATTTATCAATCTGTTAAAGAGTATTATGCTGATAAAAAATTCGTTCCTGAAATTAAATGGTGGAATTATCCGCTGGATAACTGGGATAAAATACGAAAAAACGGATGTGAAAATTTTTATTTGAGGTTGTATTTGGCAAGAAATATAATGATGTGGGTTTCTTCATTGACTATTGTTGCAATTATTATAAACTACGCAAGATAGTCTACCATAGCATTGTGTATATTTTTATTGACTATTCCGGCACCACGTATTGCATTTTGAGATCCTCTTATAATGTTGAACATTTCTTCGGCTTCAGTACCGCTATTATTTAATAGTTTTTCCATATCAATGCCAGGAAATAAACCATATCTTATTTCGTCGCTATCTACGTAGTCACGGTTTTTAATAATTTTATCTTCAGGGGTGTTTGCTATAGTTCTTGTCATTTTAGCTAAAAAGTCAAATATTGGCATAGTATTACGATTAATAGGTAAAACTTCTCCGTTTAATCTAAATTTATATGTGTATCCGTAGTGTTCATCTTTGGCTTTATTAATTGCAATACTAACCATTTTTAGGTTAATAGGATTTATATATGATATCATAGGAATATCATTTTTGTGCAGAGCATTTTTAAAATTGGTGTAATCCGTTCCGTTTATGTCGTCGTTTAAGATTGAGCTGAACATATGTACTGTTTCATTATTAGAATTATTTTTGATTAATAAATAAGTAGGATTTGATAAACCTGTAAAATTTACTTGCATAAATTCCTCCAATTAAATAAAATTAAAACTCAAAAAAAAATTTTTTGTTAGTTGTAACAATATTTTGTAAAATCTTTTAACAAAAAAAAATTTATGCTACAATCATCGCAGTAAATAATTAAGAAGGAGAACCCCAGTAAATGCCGAGTAGTACGAACCAATTATTAAAGCCAATTACAACAAAAATAAATGACTTAGGACATATTGAAATAGGCGGTTGTGATTTAACCAAATTAGCGGATAAGTATGGAACTCCATTATATGTTATTGATGAAGCAACTATAAGAGCAATTTGTCAGGATTACAAAAAAGCTTTTTCAAAATATAATAAAGTAAATTTGTTGTATGCCTCAAAAGCTTTATGTACAATGGCAACAGCTTCAATTATTGGCAGCGAGGGTTTTGGATTTGATGTAGTATCTGGCGGGGAAATTTATACAGTATATAAAGCCGGTGTAGATATGAAAAAAGTTTTGTTTAACGGGAATAACAAATCTGCTGATGAACTTTTGCTGGCAATTAATCTCGGAGTCGGCAGAATTTCTGTGGATAATTTTTTTGAATTATCATTATTGAATGAGCTTGCAAAAAGTAAAGACGTTGTTGTTGATATTTTGCTTAGGATTACTCCGGGAATTGAATGTCATACTCATGAGTATATTCAAACTGGACATCTGGATTCAAAGTTCGGATTTGATCTTACTCAGGTAGATGAGGCTGTTTATTTAATCTTAAACTCTTATACAAATTTAAAATTGCGTGGTCTGCATGCTCATGTTGGTTCTCAGATATTTGAAACAAAAGTGTATGAAGATGAAATAGATGTCCTGATAAAAGAAATTTCAAGGCTTGATAAAAAATTCGGACTTAATCTTGATGAAATAAATATTGGCGGCGGATTAGGGGTAAAATATACAGAATCTGATTGTCCGCCATCAACTTATGAAATAGCTGATGTTATAATATCGAGTCTAGATAAAGCAATTGTAAAATATAAAGTGGAACCGCCGATTCTTATTCTTGAACCGGGAAGAAGTATAGTCTCTACTTCCGGAGTAACGCTTTATACTGTCGGAAGTTCTAAACAAGTTCCAAACGGCAAAAAATATGTTGCTGTTGATGGAGGTATGGCTGATAATATTCGTCCTGCTATGTATCAGGCTGATTATACTACTGTTATTGCAAATAAGCCTAAAAACCGGAATTTACAAAACGTAACAATTTGCGGCAGATTTTGCGAGAGCGGAGATATTTTGATTAATAATATAAAATTACCTGAACTTGATGAAGGTGACATTTTATGCGTATTTAACACAGGTGCCTATAATTATTCAATGGCTTCTAATTATAATCGTGTAGAAAAATCAGCTATGGTACTTGTAAATAATTCTCAATCTGATATTATAATAAATAGAGAGTCTTTGGATGATTTGATATCTCATGATGTAATTCCAAACAGGTTGAAAAGATAGATGCTTAACGAAATTTTGTCCTATTTACAATTTCAGATTGGTACGCTGGATTGGTCCTTGAGTTTGACCAATGTATTTGAAATTGCAATAATAGTCGGTATTTTGTTTTTTTTCTACAAAAAATTTATCAAAGATTCTCAATCTGAAAAATTTGTAAAGGGTGTCTTTTTCTTAATATTTTTGTGGGTGTTGTCAGAAATTCTGATAAGACTTAATTTGAAAATTCTCGGTGTATTTTTGAAATCTGTTGTCACTCTTATTTCACTGAGTCTTGTCGTAATATTCCAGCCCGAACTGAGAAAATTTTTGGGATTTTTGGGTCAGGCAAATCTTTTTGCAAGATTTTTTGGCAATGGCAGCAGTGTTCTAAAAGATGAAAAAATAGATGTTATAAAAGTACTAATTGAAGCAGTAAAAGATATGTCGAAAAAACATACCGGCGGATTAATAGTGTTTCAGCCGGATTTGAGTAATACAGAGGCAGGAACTGTACTTAATGCTGACGTATCTACCGAACTTTTGCTCACAATATTTTATGAGGGAACCCCGTTGCATGACGGTGCTGTTGTTATAAATGGTTCAAAAGTGATTGCAGCAGGAGTATTGTTGCCTGTTACCGGAGATCCTAAATTGAGTTGGAAATATGGTACCAGACACAGAGCTGCCATAGGAATGTCAGAAATTAGTGAAGCTGCATGTTTAGTTATATCCGAAGAAACGGGAGATGTTTCTATTGCTTTAGACGGTACTATAAAAAAATATGATGATATAACAACTTTAAAAACAGATTTAGAACAGATTTTGGGTTATAAAACAAATGTTGTATCTATTGAAAAAAAGACAATATTTAGTTTTAATAATTTTATAAATCATAACAAAGAAAATAAGACACAAGACAAATAATCAGGAGAAACAATGACTGAAACTGCAATTCAAAAACACAGGATTACTTTTGCTCAATTAATCAGAAAAATATTTTTTCTTGCCGGTGGTGCATTTATTGCAGGGTTTGCATTAGAGTGTTTCTTGGTGCCAAATAAGATTATTGACGGTGGTGTTGTCGGTATTTCAATGTTATTGAATTATAAGCTCGGTATAAATTTAGGATTAGCATTGTTATGTGTAAATCTGCCGTTTATATTTTTGGCTTTTACCAAAATGGGTAAGTATTTTGTGTTTCAGACTGTTTTTGCGGTACTGATGCTTTCTCTTGCAACAAACGTTTTCCATCATATACACTTTGTTGTAACAAATGATATTTTATTATCAACAATATTTGGCGGTATAATTCTTGGTACAGGAGTCGGAACTGTTTTGAAAAATGAAGGTTCTATGGACGGTACAGAGATTATGGCACTGGTTCTGTCAAAAAAATTCGGATTTTCTGTCGGCGAAATTGTTATGGGATTTAATATCCTTATATATGTGGTAGCCGGTATTATTTTGAATTGGGAAAGTGCTATGTATTCAATCCTCACCTATTTCGTTGCCTACAAAGTCATTGATATGGTATTGGAAGGATTAAACAGTTCAAAATCCATCAGAATTATTAGTGATAAAGCAGAAGAAATCGGACAAACACTTATTAGCGATTACGATATTAGTGTAACTTACCTAAAAGGTATCGGCGGCTACTCAAAACAAGACAAAACTCTTATTTACTGTGTAATGTCAAGACTGGAACTTAGTAAGGTAAAAGATGTCGTAGCTCAAATAGACCCTTCTGCATTCTTATCGGTTGTTGATGTTCACGAAGTTTACGGAACAAGAATGCGTAAAAAGTTCAAAAAAGGATAGAACGTTTATTACATTCAATAATTCGCGTCTATATTGCATTTAAAACTTATCTAATTTTATTATGCAGCTTTATTGATTTGCAATTGTGCTTGTTTAGCTTTTTTATGTTCAAGGTATTTTTCACAAATCCAGTTGGTCGGTTTAACGACTGTTAACGGTACAAAGAATCTGTATACAAAACCAAATACCAAAATTGAACGTAAGGCTGCAAAACCTTTGCTTCTTTTAGATAACTTTTTAAGTGCATCTTTGTCAGCTATATGTTTTTCACCAAATTTATCAATAAAATCATTTATATCAATTTTTGGCTCTATAAGTTTTCTTACATAATCTTCAGCTTTTACTGCATTTATTATTTTATTCTTTAATTCGCCGCCGCTTGTGACTATCTCTTTACATTTTTTGATTAGCCCTTTAACATCTTCAGGATTATCTGTTTTAATACCTGCGTCTGCTAATTTTTGAGCAAAGATGCCTAACTTAGCACCTTTATCAAATTTATAATCACTATTAACAAATTTCTTTATTAATTTATTTAAAGTTTTATCATCGTTGATATTTAAATCAGATACAATTTCACCGTTTAAAATTTTCTCGGTATTTGTTTTATTTATTTGAATATTCTTTTTAGATATCTCTGAATTCATTTCATTCATACCATCTAAAATACTCTGACCGTTTGGAGTTAATTTTAAGAAAGCAATATGTTGTTTCTTCCACCAATTCTTTAATGAATTGTCAAGTGTATAAGCTCCAAGAGTTGAAAGAACAAGAGTAAAGCCTTGATTTGCAGTTAGTGTCGTCCTTCTGTCTTTATCCATTTTTTTATTTGTATATGTTTGATGCATATACATACCGCTTGTTATGACCGAACCAACCGCTAAAAAGTGTTTGACTGCATTATCACTATTTTTAATTGTATTTCCCATTTTATCAAAGGCAATGTTGTTGTACAAGGGACGCAATGTTTTTCCAACCCCTTCACAGAATTTATCATATCCCTTTGAAATATTTATTCCTGTAAATGTCTGTTGAGAAGTTATACCATTTTTATATTTATTGTAGTTGTTATATTTAGGAGTGATATTATTTGAAACTTGCATTATTTTCTACCTCCTATAAAATCATTGAGATGTTTTATATTATTTATAGAAACTCTGATATTAGCATTTGCAATAGTGTTAACAATAGAGTCTTGTGCTGTATCTTGAGGGGTTTTATCTTCCGATTTTTTCTTTTCAACGTGGAAAACATATTTCAAAATCGGAGGAATTAAAGCAATCGTCAACATAGCTCTCGGTATTGCAATTACCCATTCGGAAACATTGTGCATTGATGTATCAATACCTTTAATCCACTTTTCAAGGTCACGCATCTCACTTAATAGTTGTACTTTTTTCATTGAATCTGTAGTTGTTGCCAGTTCGTGTTTTATTGCATTAATTCTGTCAATTTTATCAGAAATAATTGTAAGATATTTATTTTTAGGATTTCTTGTTGAAATGATTTCCCAATTATTTGTTTTTACAATATCTGCAATCTTTTCGGGAGATAAGTTTCTTCCTTCGCTGTTTTGGAGTTGAATAATTATTTCTTCAGCTGACAGCTTATCTGTTTTTACTTTGTCGGCAATTTTTTCGGGAGTCATATTGTTTTTTCTTATATAATCTGCCAATTCTTCTTTTGAAAGCTTATTATAGTCTTCTTTACTCATTCTGTTAGCATCTTTAAAGATATATTTTATGCCTGAATCAATAGGAGTTGTAATTAGTGTAGAAAACCCAAAACCTATTGTTGCTGATGCCAGAGAGTGACTTGCCGCAACAATTTTATCTTCGAGGTCTTTTTTCCCCGGAAGAGCGATTGTTATAGGGGGTCTTAAAACACCTGCTAAAAATAACGCAATTAAAGAGGCCGTTGCAACATTATGTTCACCACAAAATCCGGTTAACCATTTGAATGCTCCGGTACTCATT
>Ga0247609_10002343_pt1 | contig 20238 bp, 16 predicted proteins | sample 172DNAGHGlowgp2_FD_193487 | JGI IMG/M metagenome (GOLD analysis project Ga0247609, IMG submission 193487) | Sheep rumen microbial communities from Palmerston North, Manawatu-Wanganui, New Zealand - 1728 DNA GHGlow gp2 | ecosystem: Host-associated > Mammals > Digestive system > Stomach > Rumen ...
AAACTCCATGCTGCCCCTCGACTTGCATGTGTTAAGCCTGTAGCTAGCGTTCATCCTGAGCCAGGATCAAACTCTTCACTGTAAAATCTTTGTACTTGAATAGTCTGTCGTCCGGCCAGGCTTCCCTTAATCCATTCTTCCGATTGAGTTTTATCTCATCGCTCCACATATACATTAATATATATGTAGCGGAATTGACGTTGCGCTTGTCTTGACAAATCTTGATTTGTCTGAGGTGGACCATCCACCTCGCTGCCTTGTCTTGTTTCTAACCTTGTTCCAGTCTGTCAATGAGCTACTTCTGCTTACGGGGCAGAAAAAAACTCCCGCAGTCCCAAGGGCTCCGCGGTCGTCGTGCCATTTCCGTCTTTTTCCCGAAAGCGAGTGCAAAGGTACGCACTTTTTAAACACCTACCAAATTTTACAAGAACTTTTTTCAAGGAAAAGCGAAAAAAGTTGCTAACGGAAACAAAATCGGCAGGAACGGACAAGGATATCCTTATTATATAATAATTACTATCTGCTAAAAAAGCCGAAGGCATGAAAGACCACAGGCATGCCTTCAGCCTTTTCCAACACTTCTAATCTGATAAAAGCTATTGACCCAAAATCATATTGACAAGCAAAACCACATCGGAAATGTTGATGATGCCATCATTGTTCATGTCACCAGATTCTTTGGCAAAAGTGACAACCATTTGAGAATTCGCTGGAATAACAGCCTTCAATGTGTTGTTTTCAACGGAAAGCGTTATATCAAATCCATTAAGACATACCTGTTCCAATTTACAATTTGTTTTAGGAGTGAAAACGAAGGTGTTTTCTGCATCTTCAAAAATATCAGTAATACCTATTTTGTTAGTAAAATCTGTTGTGTTGTTGATTGTTATACTGCCTTTGGAATTACAGGAGAGTAGAAACGAATAGTCATCTAAATCATTTTCTGATTCCAATTCCTCTATATATTTAAAATAGTTCCATCCTGTTGTGGTTTTGTATGTATCAGATAATCCTTTGGGTACATAAAGAAGCGTTGCTTTTTCACATCCATCAAATGCATTAATAGGAATATCAAAAACATCCGTGATTTTGGAATAGACAGTTGTGAGATTTATACAGTTTTGAAACGCATACCAATCTATATTTGTTACACTATTAGGAATTGTAATAGTAGTCAAAGAACGACATCCATAGAATGCAAACCATCCTATACTTTTAACACCTTCAGGAATAGCGATTGACATCAGTCCTGAACAATCTCGGAAAGTGTTATCTTGAATACAGGTAACATTCATAGGAATGTCTATTGAATTCATATCCGTATTTGCAAATTACTTTATATCAACTATTTGCCAATTAAACGGTAGAAAAATGACTGCGCAGATACCACGAATTGGGAAAAAGACGAATATTTAACGTTTTTAACTTTCTTAAACTACGGCACAAGTGTACAATGAATTAATTCTGTTATGTCAATTATACTTAGGGGTGTCTTTTTCTGGCAATGTAGCTTTCCTAGAGTAAAAGCGATACATTATTTATATGGGAATTCCATTTATACAGCAAGAAAAGCATTATTATTTGCCAATGAAACTTAATTTCAACACTTAAAGTATTGTTGTATGAAAGAAATATTGTACCTTTGCAGTCGGAAATATTTGTTATCATTCCGACCAAATTTACAGATATTATCAATGGAGAATGCAGTAGTACAACAGATTAGGAAAAGGATTACTCGCAGTAAGTTCGGCGAGACATTCTTTGTTTCTTCTTTTCCTCAGTATGATGTCGAGTACGTCACCAAGCTGCTCGCCATATTTGAGAAAGAAGGATTAATTACACGAATAGCTAAAGGTGTGTATGTCAAGGCACGTAAAACTCGTTTTGGTATCTTTTACCCTTCTGTTTACGAATTAGTGAAAGAGATTGCCAAACGAGATAAGGCAAAAGTCATACCGACAGGTGCCACGGCAGCTAATCGTTTAGGATTCTCCACACAAGTACCCATGAATACCATTTTTCTGACTACCGGGTCTGGACGAAAGTTAAAATTAGGGAATCGAACAGTGACACTTAAACATGGGGCACCCAAGAACTTTGCATTACGAGGACGTTTGATGCCGGAATTGGTTCAGGCACTACGCAACATCGGTAAGAACAACATCACTCAGGAAGTTGAATCGAGGATTGGACAACTGTTTACGGAAACGCCAGAGACAAATACCATAGAATATGATTTATTGTTGGCTCCCGTTTGGATACGACAAGTTATAAAGAAAGGAATAAAAAGCGATTTGGGAGTTTTGCTCTGATATGTTTGTACTACAGAAAGGAGAATAATAAAGGATGATATCAGCTATAATAAAATTAAGAAAGTCAACACCAGTTTCTTATAACTCCTCCGATTCTAAGAAACGTGAGAGATATAAAGGGACAATAGTAGAGGCCTTTTCCAGAAACTATAATGGAAAAGTACCCAAATTTCGTAAGGGTATTGAATTGTACGGTCAGGTGTATTTTTTTACAAGTGACGGCACAGACCTCGATGCTGACAATATCAGCAAGCCAGTGTGGGATGCGCTGATTGGAACCATATATGAAGATGACAAACAGATTGTGCAAAGAACAAGCACGGTCATATATACAAAGAAACATGACTTGATACAAATAAATGGTGATTCTGATACATCTGCTGAGCTATTGCAAATACTGACAGGATACAATGTGAAATGTATATATGTGGAATGCGGGTACTTCAAGGAAACCATGATAGAGATAGAAAAGGAGGACTTATATGAAGATTGATAAGCAATACCTTAAAAAATACTATCATCGCGCTGCGGTGGATCAACTCTGCGCTCAGTATAATAAAAGAGGCTATAAGGTAACAGTCGAAGAACGAATTGGCGACTATAGGGTTGATATGGTCGCACGAAAAGACGATTCGATCATCTTCTTTGAAGTGAAGACGGGAGATGTCAGAGCAGAAACAAAAGCCCGTATTAAACAGCAAGCGAGTTATCTGAAGGAAACTTATCCTGGCTGCAAGTTCTTCTTGATTGCGGTACGTTATCCTGACGAAGATACGATTGTCATTGATAATATAGAAGAGTTAGTGTATGATTATCTTGTCAGTAGCGGAATACCCTCTGACCTTGATGAACTGTCTACGCACACGTCCATCGAAGATGTGGAGAGTGTATCTGTCAATAGTATAGAGATCACCAATGAATCTATACTAATAGAATGTGAAGGCCGTGTAGGTGTTCAGTTAGATTATAACAATCGCGAATCGGATGCCCCATTCTATATGTCTTTTCCGTTCACAATGAAAGGGGAACTTGAATACAATGACGGAAAACTTGAGATGGTAGATATGACTGAATTCGAAGCTGATACGTCAGAGTTTTACGAATAAAAGAGCTATCCATCAATGATGCATCCCATCACATACATATTCTTATTAGGAAAAAGGCAAGAGATATGGAATCCTCTTCTCCCCATGGAAGAGTTGGTTAACCCATACCTTATGACTTTGGGTGATTTTCCGCAATGCATGGAGCATTTTGCTCTTGGCGTGGACTATTACTCTGGATTATATGGCTCAGGTAATCACCTAAGCTATATGGTGTTGTTTGTCTTTGAGGATACAGTGGATGATATAAGATTGGAAGCTTTTGGCATACAGGATGAGGCTGCTGTGTTTTTCCTTTGCACAAAGGATTCTGATTGTTGCAAACACATTGAAATAGCTGTAAAGAAGATTCAACGGGATAATTACGCCTTTGTATGCCCAGAGGGTACAGGTTTCATGGAGGGGTGTGAGAATGTGTACCATGACAAAGAGGGTATCTTTAAGTTTTTGTATTCACTAGCACCGAAATATCTTGATTTCTCCAAATTAGATTCTCCTTTTAGTGTGCGATGCGAAGTGCGTGATATAGATAGAGGTCTATTCTTTTTACCTACCCGGCCTAATACATTTACGCTGCAACACATTTTCGGGAATTGGTGCTTTCCACACAATAGCAAATCGGATGCAGAAGAAGAGGCTCTGAAGGATGAAGCGGTGCGAGAATCAGGAACATTCAATCGGCAGCAGCTCATTCTGAAACAAATACAACAATTAGCTGCAATCGAACTACAGGCTGCAGAAAACATTAAAGACAGACATAGCCTTTGGGATCAGGTGAACGCACCACTCGTTATTACTTTGCCGTTCACTAATGCAGATATCAGGAAACAGTATGAATTGCATAATCAACTGGATGCAATGAAATACAAGAATGAAAGCAGGACGGTTAGAACAGTACTATCACAAGGCTCAACAAAAAACTACACCTTTAATATCAATGCTGAGAACAATCCCAATGGTCATCCTGTTGCCTATAAACTAGTCGTTGATCTTTTCTTCCAACCACGTAGTTACTTCCTGGATATACTGGGTTCTCTCCATGCTTCCTACCGTTTTTCACCCTATCTGAGACTACCCTTTTTGGGAAAAGATATAGACCGCCAGCTGTCGTTTGTCAATCCAAAGATCAATGAGAAGCTGATGCAGGGCACTAAACGAAACAGTATAGAGAAAGTGATGATGACGGTAGGAAAGGACATGGTGGACAGGACACTTTCAAAAGAAATGAAAAAGCATTTGAAAGAATATCCTCGTCAGATAGTGGCAATAACAGACCTGCCCATAGAATGGATGGATATTGATGGCGTTCCCTTGGGCTTCAGTCATGATGTATGTCGGATGCCAGAGACTCCAGTGGTGGGTAATTTGATGCATTATGTGATAAACGAAGCGGTTCATTATGACGTGCCCCGTGACATAATTAAGCATACGCTGGTGGTTTTTGGAACGCGAGAGGACGGATTTAAAAAGTATCAGAATGATGCTGTCGAGTTATCTAAACTTTTGGGTTTCGAAACCAGGACTTGCCTTACTATAGATGAACTTGAAAAGGCGATTAGAGAGGTCTCTCCGCAGTTCTTGGTAATTGATAGTCATGGTGGTGTTGACATGGATTTGCGACAAACATACTTGATGATTGGTGACGAGAAACTTTATCCTGAAGAAATAGCTAAAAGAAGAATAACTGCGCCGCTGGTATTTTTGTCTGCCTGCAATACCGCCCCTACATATCATTCCTTCAACACGGTAGCCAATGCTATGATACAATCTGGTGCAATCGCGGTTACTTCTTCATATATGCCTCTATGGGTAAGTGAAGCTTCTGAGTTGTATCTTAGAATTCTACATCAGTTATCAGTTGCTGCGGAACAACCATATCACAGGAACTGGTCTGCTTTTATCAGTCACATGTTGAGGACATCTTATATGCATAGTGCCTATAAGAACTATTATAGACAGTCTTCTAAAAGCATAGAGGATATTGCTATTGAAACAGGAAAAGAACTAACGAAGAGTATGTTTTTCTCAATGAGACGAAAGTTGTTTTATCAGTTGAAGTCGGGTAAGGTATTGGATGGTATCAAGGTGGATACCCACAACGTGATACCTCACTATCTGATGTATACGACAATTGGAAGAGCAGACTTGGTGAACTTTCTGTGCTATAAGGAAGAAAAGTTTAGTTGAATATCTATCATTTTATCTGTATGTTAGTTAATTGCCAATCAGACTAAAAATAACGATATGTATATTTGTCATATATAACGGACGGGAACTGCGATATTTTGCAAGTTCCCGCCCAAGATAAATTTAAAGAACTGAGTCAAACTCTTATGATTTATGATAATAATCCACAACTCATCGTAGTTCTTTACGACATTATATGTGACTTGGCTATCATTCTACAGTTAATTCCATTTAGATAGATTTGCATCAGATTCGACAACGTCTTCAATATCGTCAGAGAGTGAGTAAAAGAAGTCAAAACCTGTCAACTCTTCAACAATATCAACTGAGCAAACACAATCTTTGATTGATTGACTTGAAGAGTCATTCTTGTAAAGAAAGCCTATTGCCTTAGGTGTTCCTTCAAGGCAAAGCACAACCTTAAAGAACGCATCGGGAACAGCCACCTTACTTGCACCGATAGTGCGAGAAACCTTTCCACCTGAGTAAATTGGACCAGAAACAATATAGATACCACCAAATTGCATCGCCCAAGTGCGACATTTATCTTCTAACTTCTGCCATCCACCACCATTTAGGTTTCCGTCCTGCGGACACATGTTTGTAAGTAGAAAAGATTGATTCATTGCTGCTTTGCTCCAACGATTATCTGCAGCAGGACAGATATGTCCATGCGTCATGCGATATTCGTTGTTGGGCCAATCTGTAAGCAGCTGACGCGGCTCTTCTGATTCTCGGTCAAGAAAGTAATCTCCGCGCTGAGTTTCGGGAGTTACATCTCCTATACCGATGGCGGTACCATCTTCATCATAGTACGGTACACCCTTTCTCGGGAAAGGACCATCGGTTCTTTCTTTTGTAAGATGCCATGCTACAAAGTTGGGGCATTTGGTATCGTGATTGTAGGAGGTGATATATCCGAGACGCTCCAATATCTGTGATGGAACATAGCCAGGCATGGCAGGAGCCAACAATTCAAATACTTCTTCGCTCCATATTTCTGTTGCAGAAGACGCATCTTCTCCATGACCTTTGGGGGAGGATGGGGTGACTTCCGTTTCTGGCGTTAGATGATGACGTGCACGATGTCTCCTATCCCTACCACAAGCAGATAGGACAAGTACTGTAGAAAACAGTAGTACGATGTATGCACGTCGCGTTATCATAAACCTATTTAATATAGGGTTTCACAGCATCAATGCTCCAGGCGTAGTTAAGGTTGGCTTGTGAGCCATCAGCAAACGAGCCTGATGTAATACCCACCACTTCACCATATTCATTGATGAGAGCACCGCCGCTGCTGCCATGATCGATGAGTGCGCTAATCTGCATAAGGAAATCGGCACGCCACTGGGAGACTTCACCTGAAGAAAAAGTGTTTTCAAGACCACGTGGGCTTCCAATAGCATAGACCTTCTCACCGATTTTAGGTTTGTCAGATGCTATTGGAATATAGTTGGTGTTCTCGCAATCAACACGAAAGAGGATGAAATCGGAATCTTCGTTCTTCATTATAATTTCCGCTACTTTGTACGCCGTATCATCACCGACTAGTTTAATCTGTTCCATACCTATGCCAGTACCTTTGAAAACATGGTAGTTACTTACGGCAAGACCATTGTTGTCAATGAAGAAGCCTGAGCCTTGGAACATATTTGAACCGTCACTCGTAAAAACCATGAACACTGCACTTCCATAGCGTTCGAAAATTTGTGAACCTTCAAGTTTCTCACTGGAGCGCTTGTTCACAATTTTACTCCTTCGAGAAGTAGAGCGTGAAGATTTCCTATCCTGATAGTCTGCAATCGTAGTGCCCGGGCGTTCACGGTCGCGACGGTGTCCTGACTTGTGAGCGCATGAAGTAAAAAGCAATGCGGACAAAAATAGTATGACAGCACTATATTTAATTTTCTTTCTTTTCAGCATCTTCAATAATGTTTTTGGGTATTATATGAATAACAAAGCGTTGGTTGTCTACTTCTTTGGTGCCTCTTTCGCGCATCAGAGTTGCGTCGAGCTGTTTGAAACGTTCTGTGTCCTCGCCTCCAGTGTAGCCAAAGTTGTATCGGCCGTCACCACTACCTGCAATTTGAATTTCACAATTTGCGCCAAAATCAATGTGGCAAATATCTTTCCAATACTTCATAAGTGTGAGTGCGCGTTGGAAACTCCAATCGTAGTTAGCATCTGTTAGGTTCTGCGAGTTTCGCGAAGCCTGTCCTTCAATAATGAGTAGGTACTGATTACTTTCGTTTCTATCAAGAAACTCCTTAATTTCAGTTCCTGCCTGATGTAGGCTTGCGGTATCTGCTTGCAGGTCTGCTAGTTGATACTTAGTTGCATTGAAGAAGCATCTAACATCGAGAACATACTTCTTATATTCAGCTTTATATGCAAAGTTTTTTGAGCGTTCTAATTCTTTTGTTGATGCTTCCACCTTTTTTATTTCTTCTAGTTGCTTTTCTGTGGCCTCCATGCGCTTGTGCAAAAGCACTATGACGAGGACAAAAAGAGTCAGCATGATGAAGAAAAGACTCGTCATCAAGTCAGAGTAACTGGTCCAGAAAAAGGATTCTTTCTTTTCAGCCATATTAAATTATCGAATTTATGGATGCTGCGTACTATGTGGATTGCTTGGAGCTTGCTGTGGGGTTTGTGGAACAGGTTGCACTTGAATACTATCAGCTTGGATTGGGACAACCATAGTCGAGTCAGCCTTATCAGTTTTTTCCCATGTGGCTGCGGATGTCGTAGAATTTTCTGGTGCAAAACATATATTGTAAACGGTATTAGAAATGCAAGCAAGGGCAATCAAGATAACCGATACAACAATAGTCCACTTCATCCAACCTGGCATTATTTGGGGAACAGTATAAGGAGAAGATTCACCCTTTGACGAAACAGTTGTGAGTTCTTTAGCTGTGCGTGTCATTGTTCCACTCACCTGTGAAGCCAAAGTACTATTTGAGCGTTCCATACGTTCTATAAGCTTGTCTAATTTTACAGGGATTCCTGCAATTTCAGACAACTGTTTTTGCAACATTGGGATTTGGGTTAGCTCAGCACTGAATTGAGCGCGAAGCTCGCTATTCAGTCTTTCAAAAGAATCTTTTTCATCGGCGATAATACGCTTAAACTCTTCTGCCTGCTGAACAAGTGTAGAGTTGAGTTCACCTGTGTTTTGGCTGGCAGTTTCCTTTAGGGTACGCAATGCGTTTCTCAAAGCTACATCTACGTCAGCAGAATCTTTGGCAATTTCTGCCTTATGGCGCATGAAGTACTGCTGTATTTCTTCAAGAACATGCAGTCGGTTAGCTTCTTGCTCAAATTGGGTAGTAAATGTATGGATTGCATCTGTATAGCCGTGAATGTCATCCAAATATTCATTGAACTGTTCTAACTTATCTGTGCATTCCTTCAGTTCTTCAAGCACTCGGACGTTAGCCTTTGCCATCTTCATCACGTCCATGTCATGCACGGCTTTGATAATGTCACCTTGGATGCGATAAGATTCGTTTACCTCTCGTAATGCGCCACGTAGTGAGGATGTATTTTCTGCAAAGGTACTATTGAACTTATTGAGGTTCTTGACCAGACGATTTAGTGCATCAGATGTGTCAGAAGGCAACTCTGGAAGTAGTTTTGCTTGAAGCCACGCCAGAAAAGTGTTCTTACCCGATTCTCCTTGTAATTTATACCTCTTAAACAGAAGAGAAGCTATTGTGGTAAGTAAGATACCCATGATACTGGCAAGCATTGCCCAAGCTACACCTGCAAGCAAGTCGTTTACGCCTTCTGCAGCTGTACCGAAGTTACCAGAACCTGAAGACAAAAGTGCGGTAATACTTCCTGTGGTAAGCAAGGAACTAAGACCTACGATTACACCAGCCATAGTTCCTGCAAGACCGCAATACAAAGGTGTCGGGGTCAGTGTGTTGATGTCATTTTCAACAGAATCGCAGTGTCGGTCAACGGCATCTTTCAAGAGAGAAAAATCAATGACTGAACCAGAGTTGTTTTCAAGGTATTTGTTAATTGAGTCTTTGATGGATTCAAAAACTTTGTTGCCGCGCCCATAAATACCAGAGACAAATTTCGTTTCGGGATTGTGAGCAATACCCCAGGACTTTTCTTCTGCAAATATTTTCTTGTACTCTCTCATGCGGAGCACATTCTTCACGAAGAAGAATATTTGTAGCACGATTATTGTCGCTACAATTATTGGAACTAATAATGACATTTTACTTCAACAATCTGATTTTAAGTGGTTTAGTGACTTGCCATGTATTTTCTTCTATCTTCTCACATAGACCTTCTTCTTCAATTCGGAAGTCAGAAGCTTCCTTAATAGAAATGCCGCTACACTCAATTTTTTGTTGCCAGTCGTTTCTTGACTGAATTTTATCCAAAGAAATAATATTGAATCTTCCCTTAGTAGGACTCATGAAGGATATTTTGAACACGCATCCTTCTTGATTGGATTCATATATTGTTGTAAAATAGGTGCCGGTATCATTTTTGGCGTATCCCACCTTTTGGTATTCTGCATCTTTACGCGGCTTCGGAGTATCGGCGTGAGTCTGAGTAGTGGAATGTGCAAATGCTGTCATTTTATTAACAGCTGCAATGACTTGGGACATCTGGTTTTCCAATTGACACAAACGAGAGTCTGTCTTAGGAGCATAAGATGAACCAGTTTGTGAGTTTCTACTACTGCGTTGTGCTGAGAGTAAATTGTTTACATGAACTTGAAGTTCTTTAATCCTGTGAGAGTTGTCAAGACACTCTTTTACAATTTCATATACCTTCTCTTCCTTAATTCCTTTTGGCCTAAAAAGAGCAAATAAAAGAGCAATAAGACCAAGGACAAAAGCACCCATTGAGACGTAAGCCCATGTGCTTTTGGGACTTTTTAATTCTGCTACTTTTTCTTTCAGCTCTGCATTTTCGGTTTTAGTTGCATTAAGCTCTGCTGTCAGAGTGTCGACTTTATTCAAGAGCTCTGTCATTAGAGCGTCTTGTTCAACAATCTTTTGTTTTATAGAGTCAGGAAGTTCAACAATAGTTCTTACTTCTGTAGTTTCCTTCGGAGACTTGTCATCATCGAAGAAACTACAGGATGACATCACCAAGATGGCGATCATACAGATTATGATACTATATAATTTTTTCATTAGCTTGGGTTTTCTAAGTAATACTCTTGTATCTTGCTTGAAAGAGACTGGAGGACACCTTTAATTGGGTAGAACGTGATAGCGTCCTCTATTTGGTTGTCTTTATTACCAGACTCCTTGATAGAGAGTTCTATACCTTTGTCAAGGTAAGTTTCCAAATCCTTTGTGCATTCTTCCTTCGCAATCTTCATAGTAACATTATCAACTCCGAAGTTGTTATCAAGATTAAATGCAGAAGGGATTTCTGTTAATGCAAATTTGAAGAAGTCTTTTACTGTCTTCACGATTTCTGCCTTATGAGTATCAGAGATGGTAGCGTAAGTATCGCTCGCGCTTGCTAGATTGCCTGAAGAATCGCGGAGTACAAGCGTCTCAGGCTCTTCGTCGTATGCTTCAGCAGCAATTAAACCACCCTTACAGGTTGATTCCTTAGGGTTTGAACCTTGTTCCAATCCAAGAATATCAAGTGCTGAACCGTATTCTTTACCTAGCACCTTCTCGAAGATAATCTTGGTGTACTTGCCAAGAATCTTCGGGTCAGATGAGATAATGCTTATTATCTTACTACCATTACCGCTAAATGCAATATGACGCGGTGCCTTCAGACCTTTGGCTTTTACTATCTGAGCAATGTGATAGATGATGGCCGTATAGAAGATGATAAACACAACCTTGAACTTGGTATCATTCTGAAGAATCTTGTTGAAATCAATATTATTTCGAGCAAGACTCTTAGTAGCCGAGTTGTCTTTCAAAGAGAACAGGAACGAAGCCATATTTGCTGGCTGCCCTATATTACTATTGAAGATATTGACAAGTTCATTCAACTCTGGCTTAGACTGAAGCAGGCCGAGAATGTCATTCTTAAACCAGTCAACAATTCCATTGTTCGGGTTGATGTCTGAGAACGAATCTTCGAACAGCGAATTAGCAGCGAACTTGAATGATGTAATGTACTCAACTTTGCCGTTAGAAGAGAAGGCGATGTCTGTTGTACCACCACCAATATCCACATTAACGAGGTTTGTTGCGGTGGCATACCTGCGGAAGTAGAATTGTATAGGAGCAACAGATTCAGAAAGGTTTCTAGTAGAACCATCACGATTGAACAACTCTGTATATGAGTCGTTCCACGCCATACGCAACTGAGACAAACGGCGTGGTGACATACTGTTTGGATAGAACCATGTAATCTTTGTACGAGCAAGGTTACCATTGTTGGCAATAACCTTGTTACGTATAATCATCATGATGTTCCGAATATAGGCTTGCATAGCAGACTGGGCATTAGGCTTACTACTCCACTTGATATTCACCATCGGCTTGGCATTATAGGCTATACCCAACTTCTTGTTGTAGGTAATATCAAAGTTAATCAAGCCAAATGTCCTTAACTTCTCAGTCCAATCAGTTGATTTCGCATACGACAATGCTGTTCTAGTCGGGAAAGAGAAATCTGAATCATCCCCCACTACAGTTGGAATGAAGTCACGAACCATTAAGTCGTTCTCGTCAATTAAATCCAAAGGAATCAACTTACCTTGAATCTCACGATAGGACTGTACAAAGAAAGTACTAAAGATTGCTTCAGAATCTTTGTAGCTGAAAGAGTCTGAACTGTTGTTGTCGGCTTTCTTAAACTCAATATGTGTGTTAGAAGTTCCCAAGTCAACAGCGAATTCATAATCCTCCAAGTTCTGATGAACAAGGAAATTGGGGATAATGACGTTGCTTACTCCACTTTTGTTAGAAACTCTGATAAAATCGAAGTTGCTGTTTTGGATAGTGTAAGTCTCAGCTTTGAAGTCAAACAAGCCCTTCTCTTTGTTGCGGCAATCAACAGGAATGTCGCGTATGATTTCACCTTCACGATAGAATTCAAAACGGAACTGATTTGAGAAGGTGCTAACACAAGAAATCGTATAGATAGCATCTTCTTCATTTTGGAATTTCATACTTGGCATTACTAAGCCTGTAAAGTCAAAAGATGTCATTCCACCAGAGTTCTGCGTTTCAGAAACGTCAGACTGACGCTGTGCGTAGTAGATTCGTTGATACTCAATATAGCTGATATTACCATTGCCTACGATAGGAATTCGAATTACAACATTGACAGACCCACCTGCGATGGTCTCCATCTCAAATGCAGGTTTCCCATCAGGCATGGTTGAATTAAGCGTTTCTATAGAGAAATACTTGAAGTAGAGTGGTTTTATTGGAAGAAGGAACGAAGTCATCTGTTCCACATCCTTGATGTTGCCATCGAAGAAATGCTTCTTGTTCAAAGTATGAGGCACTTTTACTATCGTATCTTCGAGGAAGTCACTTATAGTGAGATATGCGAAGGTCGAACCTTCATATGGAAGTGTGCGATGTTCAATATCTACAACATTTGGTTTGTATGGTGCCTTATTTGTATTACCCCAAGTACCATTTGCATATTGTAGCCCAGCGTATTTATTTCCTGCTTCAACGGGGAGGACGAGTGGTTTCACACCAGCTATAGTACGTTCAGGATGTATTGAAAACTCATTCTCAATATTGCCAATGGCTTTTTTCTTAAACAAAACCGTTCCCAGCACCTCAACCTGGTTACTTTGTTGATGAGACTGCACATCAATCAGAGAAAAGTCTTTGGCTGATGCTGGTGTTATTTCATTCAACTTGTTCTTGACAAGTTGATCTGTAATTGCCTTGAATGTCAGGTTCAGATAATTCTCAATCTCGGGGAAAAGATTAGAAAAGTATGGTATGGTTTTGCGAAGTGTCCACCATGCTTTGATGTAGTCAAAATCTCTTTTGAAAAGTGGAACGTAGTCGCCATCAAAAGGTCGATCGTTGTTCGCGAAAAAAATGTCATGTATATATTCAAGACTGTTGGCTCCACTGAAGAAGAGTGTAGCTGGCGAAGTGGAACCAATGATATTTAATTCATCGGGGCCATTTGTGTAGTTCAACAAATAAATGTTCTTCAGCTGGTTGAAATTGTATGTTTGAGCATCAGAAACCAGATACTTCTGCAAGGCATCTGCCACATAGTAGTGACTTGCGTTTTGGTCATTCTTTAGGGCATCAATCATTACGGACGGATCCCATGTTATGATTTCTATCTTATCCTTGAACTTATCAATGTTGAAGAAAATCTCGCCAACGTCCAATGAATCAGACACCATTTTGTGGAATATGGTGCTTCCCTCTAATTCTCTCACGTCACGTGATGCTCTACGACATACCTCCTTAAAGGCTGTCTTTACGAGATCTATTCTTGCGAAGGGGGAAGGGATGGACGTGATTTCATTCTTAGCGCTTGCTCCATCGGGATCCTCAATGGTGTCCCGAGCATTGGAGTTATATGGAAAAGCTGGATTCTCATTCCAACCTTGGAAGGTTGTTGTACCTTCTCTGTATAATCTAAATACTTTCGACATGATGATTACGCATTAAATTTTTCGTTAAACAACTTTGTCATACCAAGATAGAACATTTCAAGGAACTTGTCGTTGTCCTCTTTGCTGTGACACTTTTTAACAGCAGAGTTTAAACGATCGGTCACCAAATCATAATCTGATTTGAGACTAACGATTCTTTTAGGTTTTATACCTGTAACGACTTCAAAGGGTTTGTCTTTTGTATTAAGATTGAAGAGGTCTAACGAACGTTTGTTTTTCTTCATTTCCCCAAGCCACTCAATGAATGACCCTGTCAGGTTCTGTAGTTCTGACATGAACGAAGAACCATACAAGCCGTTAAAATTATCATTATTGGCATTGAAGTCTTTGGATGAATAATAATCAAACTTGTGATTCAGGCAGTTTGCCATCATCATAAATTCGGTGAGTGGAGCATAAAGCAGACGTTTCTGCTTGTCATAGAACGAATCGAAAGTGACCGAACCAGTGAGGTCCTTTAGACCAAGTTCTTTGTTCGAGGTATTCGTGTGTTGCTTATTGCTGAAATCAACAATAGCCGTAGCTGCTAGAAACTCAACTAAGTGGGCATCGTTTTGTTGTGCCGAACCTCCTTCATGGTTTTCATAAGTATTTGTTACATCATCAGCAAGAAAATACAGAGCGTCGATTGAATTGTTCTTGCTGATATTATTCTCATAATAAGCCAAGGCCGATTTGGTCTTTGATATAAAGGTGGAAGAATCTATCTCGCTTTCATCATCATTCTTCAGTTTGAAATAAGGAAGAATGGTAATAGCACCAATCTCTGCGTGGTTAATAAGGTCGTTATTTGGAAAGTTTGTGCCTGTTCGTAGAGTTTTCAACAAAAGTGGGAAACCGCTTGCACCTGTTCCACCAAATATTGAACTAATGATGAAAACTTTATCTCCTGATTCAAAATTGTTTGCGAAGTCCTGAAAGTCATTTGAGTCCACTATTTGGTTAAGAACGATACTCCCTATATTAGGGTTGCCCTTAAAACCAACATCCATAGACGATCCAAGGTTCTTTTCCGAGAAAAGCATTCTCATCATTGCCTGTGAAGCCTTGTCCATGGAAGGTAGGTCGATAAACTGCTGGAATGTTTTGTCATCCGTATCGTTGATTCGAAGAGTGTAGTTCACCAATATCTGAGACAACTCCTTTCTAAAGAATGTTGATTCATTATTCTTGGTGAACGAAAGGGCAGAGTGAATAGCCCTGTAATTATTCATAAGGGCTACTGTTCTTGTTAAGTCAGCATTTGATGCATCGGGGTCAATGATTATAGGTACGATTTCATCGGCTCCTATATTTACACCAGCCGACATCATCATTGTGAAAGAACGTAGGACACGCGCTCCAGTCCCTCCAATTCCAAAAATATATAGTTTGGCCATATTTTAATAGGTTTATGTGTTAAAAAGGAGCACGTGAACAGTTGGTGCTCCACCATTTGATGATATAAGAGAATACAATGAAAGCGATAATGGCATCAATCATGTTGGTAACACCGAAAGCCAAAATGTCATCCGTATAGATGGGTAAGTCTACCATTTTACCAGTTGCCGCATCTTTCTTTACCATGAGTCCAGCATAGTAGTCTTTCAAGACCCATTGCCAGCCAACAACAAAGTTAATTGCAGCATTCACGCCTAAGAAAATGAGCCAGCCCCACCAGTTGTTAAGACGTGGATGATTGATGACGTAATAGTAGCAAACAGCTACAACTAACGAGATGACTAACATGGTAAGGCCGATGCCAATAAACATGTTGCTTAATTGTTCTGGAGATGATTCTCCCCAAAGATACTCTGCCAGCTCAATTCCAAAGAAGTCTTCAAGCCAGCAGTAGATACTGCCAAAGAATTCACTCATAATGTATAAAGTTATTTGTTTTTAAGTTCAAAAGAAACGGAGCCGTATGTTGTTGAGTTTTTGTAGGCTTCAGCGACACCCTTGATGAGGGCCATTAGACCCGTAGTCCTGTCAAGATTTTCTTTGACATTAGCACCTGTGGTATCATCGGAGTGTGAAACCCATGTAGCCAGATGAGGATAGGAGAATGTCAACGTCTCAGACCTTAAGGTCTCTGGATTTTCTATTTCAAGTGTGATAACATGGCTATAACGGTTGGAAGCATCGGTTATCTCGTTAACAGATGCAACTGTAACCTGTGCTGGGTTCGCAGACTTGTAAAGAGCAGTGTTCTTACACATAGTGCCACTTTGTAAAGAGCCTCTCAAATTAATAAGCACTTCAACATTGATTTTCCCGGAATGATTTGTGACATATGTAGATTTGGTAATATCAAAAGGTATTTTTTGCGGTGCTGCATAGGCACTATATTCTTTGATACCTCCAATAATGTTCTCTACGGGAACTTTCTTATTGAAATCAGCCAAATATCGTTGGTCACCAATAACCCAGATGTAGTAAGGTCGCTTCACGTCTTTGAGAAGTTCTCTGTTATGTCCACAATACCAATACCCCTCAAATTTGGATTCAAGTTTGATTATTTCTACCCCTAAGCCTGGGTTCGCAGAAAGAGCTTCATTAAAAGTATTCTTGATAGACACCTGGCAATTACCGAAGAAATCTATTGCATTTTCAGGTATATCAAGAATACAATCAGATACAAAAACAGAAACAGTTTGTTTGCCATTGGCTCTTATGATTTTCTCAAAAATATCACGAAGATCTGTATTACTTCGGCCTCCGCCAGCCTTGGCGAATGATTGTGGAGTAAGGTCTTTAATGTAAGAATTTAGCTCCCCATTGTATGGAATAACTTTAGAATTGATATAGTAAAGCGAGCATGAGGTGGTTAATCGCTTTAGGTCGCTTACATAATCGAAAACCGCATCTTTAAGATTGGAACCAGCGCACATGTATGCATCCATGCTACCAGAATTCTCAACATAGACTTTCAACTCAATTGAGTCATTTATTTCTTCAGGTGGAAGAACAGCATTCCATTGAAGTTTTATTTTACTTCCTCCACCTACACAGGTTGAGATAACTGCAATAACAATGACTGTACAGATAGCAATCGGGATGAGGAGCTTTTTATTCATGAGTTAATCTATTTGTCACTTTAACAGATAACTCCCAAGTAGTGCCTCGACAGGCGACCAAGCCCTTTTTACACTACGAGGGAGTTCTAATATATTTTTGCCTATTGGCTGGTGGTCTTTGTCGAGCAATATCCATTCGTCTCTTTCTAAGAGACGGATATTTGGGTACAAAGGTACATATTTTCTTGTAAAAACCACCTTATTATAAAATAAAAATTGGCCTTTAGGGCTCGTTTTTTCATTTTGTTTAGCAAAAACAGCTTGAAACAGCGCCTGAAACTGTGATATAAAAGGGCTTTTTGTTTCTCTACGTCTCTTAGAAAGAGATTGAGAATTTTGCTAAACAAATCTCTGTTTATAAAAGTTCCAATATCATCTTGTTTGCTTTGTCAACCACCGATGTTTCCAGTGAAGCGAGATATATCTGTGTTGTTGTCTCGGAGTCGTGTCCCATTCCTTCACTGATAACAGACAATGGAACGTTCTTCGCTTTGGCTGCACTCGCCCATGAGTGACGAGCCACGTACATGGTGAGTGGCCGCTGAAGTTTCAGCATCGTGGAAAGTTCCTTTAGGCGATAGTTGACAAGATGCAGCGCATTGTCATATTGCCTTCGCTCATTGCCTTGCTCTTTGATGATAGGGAGAAGAAAGTCAGTTTGGTTTTCAGGGTACTTAGCAACTATCTCAGCCATGCATTTCTCCCACTTGATGGTCAGCTCTTGACCTGTCTTTCGTCTTCGATAGGTCAGAATACCATTCTTTATGTCTGTTTTTTTTAGATAAGCCATATCCACGAAAGACATACCTCGGGTATAGAAGCTGAACATGAACATATCTCGGGCGAAGTCCAATGATGGTTTCATGGATAAGTCCAACTCCTTCAGGGCTTTTATTGCCTTGATAGGTATTGCTCGCTTTACGGTCTTATCTACTCCAGTATATACATGGCGGAAGGGATTGTTTTGTGGAGTCAGCCTTTTCTCCACGGCTCGGTTATAGACAGCCCGAAGGTTACGCATGTAGAACGATATGGTATTCATGCGAACACCTCTGGCTTTCAGATAGGCTTCATACATGAGCATCAAATCAGAACTGATTCCGTCAAGTGGCACATCCTGCTCGTCTCGGAATACCATAAAGCTATTAAGTGTGGCAGTATAGGTCTCCGACGTGCGGACTTTGCCCAGTTGCTTCAATTGCGCTATGACACCATGCATAAAGGTAAAGAGGGAGGACTCCTTGGTCAGTTTATGGAACAAGGTAATCACGTCATCTGCAGTGAAGCGACGACGCTCCGTTCCCAACGAATGGACAACCTTTTCCAAACGTGCTACATCCCATGCCAGACGTTCTTGAATACCCAACAGAAGGTTGGAGCGGTTACCATTTACGATAACGCTTTCCGACTCTGCATCCCATTCCCCTGCAAAGACTTTATAATCAGTATTCAACTGACGGACTACCCGATTGTGGATAATCTGGAAATAGAGACCTCCCTCCTTACCATCCACTGTGGATGGTCTGAACTTTACCTTTATTGATGTCATCATATTTATTCTTTCTAATGTTTTCTATGAGGTTATCCAATTCCCCAACCAGTCTTTTTCTTCGTGCCGTCCCAGTTGGTAAGTTCACCATTGGAACCGCCACCACCTGTGCTAATACCGCTCCTACCGCCAGCGGCAAGGAGTAAGTTCGCCATCATATCTTTGGAAACCGTCATTGCGTCACAGAGCTGTCGAGTGCGAGATACAGTAAGACCAGCTTTGAACTCAGACATACCAGTCCATGGCACCTTTTCTAACAGGTAGGCAGTAGCCATCCTGCGTTGCTTTTCGTCAGTTGGGTCAAGGCCATACCTGAATGCTATTGCGATGATGCCCCATGCAACAGCGTTACCCAGCTTTGGCTGGAAGTCGTTATCTTTGCCATCTGCATAATCTCTGATTGCTGCGATACCATCTTCAATACATTGGTCAATCTGCTTCGAGAAGGCTTCCTTTTTCTGCTGTATGCTCTCCCAGATTTCTTTGATTCCTGGAATAGCAAGCAATTCTTTGACTTGACTCGCTGCATTCTCAGCTCGCTGATGCTCACTATATGCCTTGTTGCCTGAACGGACGGACTCGGACTCTGCTTTGCCAAGTCGCTCCTGTAGTTCTTTGATTTCTGCATCCTTCTTGTCCCGAAGTCGGGTGATGGCATTCTCATCCATCGAAGCAATTCGCTTTCTAAGAACATCGTTCTCTTCAGTCAATCGGCTATTCTCTTTTAGCAGCTGCTTGTTCTGCTCAATGATGGCACTTGCATTCTGCATAGCTTTGTGGTAAAGCGACTTGCCCATTTTCCGTATGTCTTCATTGTGTGCCCTCTTGGTTTCCATAAGAGCGGTCTGCAATTCTGTAAGGATGGTTTTAATTGCCTGTCTGCGTTCTTCTTTCCATTCTTTATGTCCGAATGTAGGGATGGGCTTTGCTAGTTCTTCTTTTATATCATCCCAAGCGTTCTTTACTAGTGGGTCTGTCTTCAAGGTCGGCACAATGAGGTCTTCTTCCTTGATGTCCAATGCCGCAGCATAATCTTCCAGCTGAGAGATGTTGCCTTCCAGTTTTTCCCTACGGTGCTCCTTGTTTAGTATCTCACCCTCTAACCTGTCATTCTGCTCTTCCAGGCTTTCCTTTTGCTTCTTCATGTCCTGCACCTCACCAGCCATCTTCTCCTTCTGGCCTTCCAGACGCTCATTTTCCATCTGGTTCCTAGCAATAGCATCCTTAGCCTGACGTTCAGCCTCCAGTACAGCCTTGCTCTTGTGGACACGCTCACGCCGTTCCTCACCTGGCAGCATGGCTATGTCATCACCACGCTCCAGACCGTACTTGTGCCCAACCTTGTTATAGTAGTCGGTGTGCATCTGTTTGTAGGTATTTCCTACGGCATATTTGTCCTTGCCCCATA
>Ga0247609_10002345_pt1 | contig 20228 bp, 20 predicted proteins | sample 172DNAGHGlowgp2_FD_193487 | JGI IMG/M metagenome (GOLD analysis project Ga0247609, IMG submission 193487) | Sheep rumen microbial communities from Palmerston North, Manawatu-Wanganui, New Zealand - 1728 DNA GHGlow gp2 | ecosystem: Host-associated > Mammals > Digestive system > Stomach > Rumen ...
GTGCTATGATGCGTGAATTGAAACTTTTAAAAGATGATGGATTTATAGATAAAAATGGAAATACAATAACATTATTATATTAGAAACTAACTGATGGGAGAACCAATGGGGACAACCAATGGGGACGATCCTTTGAACCAATGGGGACGGTCCTTTTGGTTGAAAATTTTTAAATAAAATATTTTTATAATTATTTTTTTAATTTTCAACCAAAAGGACCGTCCCCACTGGTTCAAAGGATCGTCCCATTGGTTCGACCTTTGCTCATTCTCGCCTTATGGCAATTTTGGTTTTAATTCTAAATAAATTGGTTTTTCATCTTTTATTTTTGTACTTAATCCATGACCTGGATAAACTATTGTTTCTTCTGGCAAAATCATAATTTTATCAACGATTGATTCTATAATATCCTTCCTACTACCTGTTGGCAAATCTGTTCTACCCCATGTGCCTCTAAAAATAGTATCTCCCGAAAACAAACATTTTTCTGATTCACAATATAAGCAACTTCCTCCTTTTGTATGTCCAGGTGTATGAATTATTTTAAATTGTAAATTTCCTAAGTGAATTAAATCTTTATCATCAACTCTTGAATCCGCTTCTAATTCTATTGGCTTTTCTATTATATATGGTGTTAAATTTATATCTGCATTATTTAATCCTTCTGCATCAAATCTTTGTATTAATACCTTTCCACCACATTTATTCTTTAATTCTGTAACTCCCATTATATGGTCTCCATGACAATGTGTAAGATAAATATATTTTAAATTTCCTTTTAAAATATTAATCATTTCTTCAATTTTATCTACATCTCCTACCGGATCAATAACCATTATTTCTTTTGAATCTTCATCTAATATAATATAACAATTTGTTGGGTCACCTATCCAAGTATCAATTTTTAATTCTTTTAATATCATTTGTTATCTCCTTTATTTAATCTATGCCAGAGTAGACATTATTTCTTTCTTCTAACTTCATATACACTGTCTACTTTTCTTATAACCTTTAATGCTTTATTTAATTCTTCTAAATCTTCTACTTCTATAGTAATGTCAATTATTGCAATTTTCTCTTTTGTTGTTTTTGTATTAACTCCCATGATTTTTGCTCTTGTTGTTCCTATTTCTTTTAGTATATCAACTAATAAACCTGATCTATCATTTGATTCTACCTCAATTTCAACTTGGTAAGAAGCTTCTTTTTCCTTATACCATTCAACATCTATTAGTCTATTTTCTTCTGTAAGTAAATCTCCTATATTTGTACAATCTTTTCTATGAACAGAGACTCCTCTACCTTTTGTAATATATCCTATTATTTCATCTCCAGGAAGTGGATTACAACACTTTGATAATTTTACTAAACAATTATCTATTCCTTTTACTATAATTCCAGAATTTGATGTTTTAATTTTTTTAGTTTTTGATTTTCTTAACTCTTCTATTTTTTCTTCTATGTTTTCTTCCTGATGTTCTTTTCTATATTCTTGTAACATTCTTGATATTACTTTAACTGGTGAATTTGCTCCAAATCCAACAGATAAATACATATCATCCATTGTTTTATATCCATATTTATTAAACATAGGTTCTGTATAATTTGACTTAAATAAATCATCATAAGACATACCTATCCTTTTTAATTCTTTTTCAATTAATTCCTTACCTTTTTCAATATTTTCTGCTTTTTGAGCTTTTTTAAACCAACTCTTAATTTTATTTTTTGCAGATGTACTTTTTACAAATTTAAGCCAATCTCTACTAGGTCCTTTTGAGTTTTCTGATGTTATTATTTCTACAATATCCCCTGTTTTAAGTGGTGTTATAATCGGCATCATTTTACTATTTATTTTACATCCTGTCATATGATGTCCTATTTCAGCATGTATGCTATAGGCAAAATCTATTGATGTAGCTCCTCTAGGTAAAACCTTTATTTCTCCTCTTGGTGTAAAAACATATACCTCATCTTCAAATAACTCTGTTTTTAGTGTTTCTAAAAATTCTTGTGGGTCTTGCATATCTTTTTGCCATTCCAATGTTTCACGAAGCCATGCTAGTTTATCTTCTTCAACTTTTACAGATTGTTTTTTTCCAAAATAACTTGCCTCTTTATATGCCCAGTGAGCAGCAATACCATATTCAGCTATTTTATGCATGTCCCAAGTACGTATCTGAACCTCAAATGGTGTTCCTTTTTCTCCTAAAAGAGTAGTATGTATTGATTGATACATATTAGGTTTAGGTACGGCTATATAATCTTTAAATCTTCCAGGCATTGGACTATATAATTCATGTACTACTCCTAATGCAGCATAACAATCTTTTACAGAATTTACTAAAATTCTAAGAGCAAATAAATCATATATTTGATCTAATGTTTTATTATCTCTTTTCATTTTTCTATAAATACTGTATAAATGTTTTGCTCTTCCTGTTACTTCTGCATCTATTCTTTGTTTTTTTAGTTCAACTTTAATGTCTTCCATTATTTTTTCAATAAATTGTAGTCTTTCATCTCTTTTTTTGTTAATTCCCTCTACTAATTCGTGATATTCTTCTGGATATAAATATTTAAAACTTAAATCTTCCAACTCCCATTTTAAAGAATATAGACCAAGTCTATTTGCAAGTGGTGCATATAAATCCATAGTTTCTTTTGCATTTGCAATTTGCCTATCTCTTTTTAAATATTTTAATGTTCTCATATTGTGTAATCTATCTGCTAATTTTATTAAAATTACTCTAATATCTTTTCCCATTGCAAGAAACATTTTTCTATAATCTTCAGCTTGTTGCTCTTCAACAGAAGTAAAACTTATGTTGCTTAGTTTTGTAACTCCTGCAACCATATCTGTTATTTCCTGGCCAAATTCTTTTTTTAAATCCTCTTCTGTAACATCAGTATCTTCTACAACATCATGTAAAAGAGCAGCTGAAATCGTGCTTTCATCTAAGCCTATATCAGCTAATATATATGCTACATTTAATGGATGTATTATATATGGTTCTCCTGATTTTCTATTTTGTTCTTTATGATGATTTTTTGCATAATTATATGCTTTAAAAATTAATTTTGAATCTACCCTTCTTGAATGTTCCCTTCTTTTTGCAATTACATCTTGAATTGTTATTTCTTTAGCTTCTGACAATTTTTTCACCCCTTCTATATTGACTTCATAATATCTCTAATATTTATTTGTAAATTATCTTGTCCACCATAATTATTTATCTCTAATAATCCTGCAATATCTACTTTATCTCCAATTTTATATTCCTCTACTAAACTTCCTATATTAAATCCAATAGCATTTATAATAAAGTTATTATCTTTTAATGTTAATTTCAAGTGTTTTCCTTCTGATAAAGCCCTTATTGAATCTATCTTCAAATTTTTAAATGCAAATATAGGCATTTTATTGGCCTCTCCAAATGGTTCTAATAATTTTAAACTTTCTACCATATCTTTATTGATATCACTTAGGTTCACTTTTGCATCAATATTTATAATTGGAATTATATCTTCAATATGCTCACTTTCAGCAACTTTTTCAAATTTTTCTATAAATTTATTTAAATTTTGTTTTTTTACACTAACACCAACAGCCATACTATGTCCGCCAAATTTTTCTAGAATATCACTACATTTCATCAGTCCTTCATGTAAATCAAAACCTGGTATACTTCTTCCCGAACCTTTTCCTATTCCATTTTCTTCAAAACTTAATAAAATGCTTGGTTTAAAATACATCTCAGTAATTTTTGATGATACTATCCCCATAACTCCATGATGCCAATTTTCGCCACCAACTATTATAACTTTATTTTTATCTAAATGTTGTTTTTTTATTATTTCTATAGCATTATTAAAAATATTTTTTTCAATTTCTTGTCTTTCTTTGTTATGCATATTTAATTTTTTTGTTAACTCTTGAGCTTGTACAATATTTTTACATAAAAATAAATTTAATGCTTCTTCTGCTTTTCCCATTCTACCACACGCATTTATTCTTGGTGCTACTCCAAACGAAATTGTATTTGAATCAACATTATTATATCCACAAGAATTAATTATAGATTTTAATCCTATATTTTTTGTTTGATTTACTAATAATAATCCAAGTTTTGTTATAACTCTGTTTTCATCTATCAGAGGGACTATATCAGATATAGTTCCAACACATACAATATCAAGATATTTAAGATAACTTTCTTCTTTTAATCCTAATTTTGTTCCTAATGCTTGTATTAATTTAAAAACAACTCCAACACCTGCTAATTCTCTAAAAGGATATTTGCTATCTTTTCTTTTATTATCTATAACTGCTACTGCTTTTGGTAATTCACTTCCTGGTTCATGATGATCTGTTATAATAGTTTCAATTCCTAAAGAATTCGCATATTTTATTTCTTCTATTCCAGATATGCCACAATCAACTGTAATCATCAAATCACAACCATTATTTTTTATCTCATCAATTGCTAATGTATTTAGACCATAACCTTCCTCTAACCTATTTGGTATATAATATGATGCTTCTAATCCTACATCTTTTAAAAAACTCTTTAATACTGTTATACTTGTAATACCATCAACATCATAATCACCATATATAGTTACTTTTTCTTGATTATTTATAGCTTTAATTATTCTATTTATCGCTATTTCCATATCAGTTATTAAAAATGGATCATAAAAATCGTTTCTTGTTGGCTCTAAAAATAATTTAATTTCTTTTTCTTCTATAATATTTCTATTAACTAATATTGTAGCTAATAATTCATTTATTTTATACTTATTTTTTAGTTCTTCGATTTTATTTGTGTCTGGTTCATAAATATGCCATTTTTTATTCATTATATTCCTCTCCTAAAATTACATTTTGTATTATTGTATACCATTTTTTGTTTTTTTTAAAGATTTTCAACAAATTTATTTAATTTTTTGAAAAAATCTATATATTTCACTTGAATTTCTTTTCTTTTTAGTATAATATATAAAAGAATTAAAATGGTTACCTAAGGAGGAAATAAAATGCCAAGAAAAACAAAAGAACAAAAAGATTTAGAAATTGAAACAAAACAAGTAAAAGAGTCTAATTCAAATACAAAAAAGAAAGCTACTACTGCTAATAAAAAAACAACAACTAAAAAAAGTACTTCAACAACTACAACGGCTAAAAAATCAACATCTAAAAAAACTACAACTAGAAAAACTACGACTAAAAAAAGTACTGCTAAAAAGACAACAGCTAAAAAAACTACCAGAAAAACATCAACAAAAAAAATAGCTGATAAAAAGCCAGAAATTGTTGAATATTATGATTTACCATATAGATACAACCAAACCGTTGTAAAAGTCTTAGCACAAACTCCAACAACTTTATTTGTTTACTGGGATATTTCTGACTCTGATAGAGAAAAATTCAAAAAACAATATGGCGAAAATTTCTTTGAAACAACAAAGCCTATTTTAATTATATATAATGACACAATGGGCTATAGTTTTGAAATTGAGATTAATGACTTTGCTAATAGTTGGTATATTCATGTATCAGATAGTAAATGTAATTATAGAATTGAACTTGGTAGGCGACCAATACAAAAAAATGAAATCATAAATACAGATTATATTTATGTTTCTTCTTCAAATGAAATTGAATCACCAAATGATAAAATACTTTTTGATGAAAATCAAAAAATGCTTTATTTTAGAAATGTAAAAACTGGCATTCAAACTCAAAAAGAGGTTAAAAATATTTCACTTTTAAGAAATATGGGTAAAATATATAATATTTATGATTTATATAAAACTATGTATAAAAATGAAAATGTAGAAGAGATTTTTGACTTTTTAAATCCTTCTTCTTAAAATTAACAAAGGAGAATTATAATGCAAGAAAAAAAAGGATATGTTAGTTTTGTACTTCATGCTCACTTACCATTTATACATCATCCAGAAAGTGATGATTATTTAGAAGAATCTTGGTTATTTGAAGCTATTTCTGAAACATATATACCATTACTTAAAAATTTTCAAAAACTAGTAGATGAAGGTGTTGATTTTAGAATAACAATGTCAATGACTCCTCCTCTACTTTCAATGTTAGATAGCAAACTACTACAAAGAAAATATATAAAATACTTAAAACAATTAATAGAATTATCTAAAAAAGAAATTAAACGTACAGCTGGTGATGAAAGATTAAACAAGCTTTCTCACTACTATTTTGAACGATATTCTAATGATTTACATCTATTTAAAGATGTTTACAAATGTAACTTAATTGAGGCTTTTAAACATTTTCAAGATATTGGAGTTTTGGAAATTATTACTTGTGGAGCAACTCATGGTTATTTTCCAATCCTATATGTAAATGAAAAAACAGTTAGAGCTCAAATTGCAGTTGGAGTTCAGACATATGAAAGATATTTTGGAAGAAAACCTCGCGGTATTTGGTTACCAGAATGTGGTTATATACCAGAAGCAGATAAATATTTAAAAGAATTTGGAATTGAATATGTTATAACAGAAACTCATGGTATTTTATATGCCAACCCTACTCCAGTATATGGTACATTTGCACCAATTGTTTCTCCTGAAGGTGTTGTTGCATTTGGTAGAGATATGGAATCTTCAAGACAAGTATGGAGTTCAATTAATGGTTATCCAGGAGATTTTAATTATAGAGAATTTTATCGTGATATTGGATATGAAGCTGATTATGATTATATAAAACCATATATAGCACATAATGGTGTTAGAGTACATACTGGAATTAAATATTATAGAATAACAGGAAAAACAGAATTTAAAGATTATTATAATGTTCAATGGGCAAAAGATTCTGCAGAAATGCAAGCAGGTCATTTTTTAGATTCACGAATTAAACAAATAAATGAGGTTTCTCAATATATGGACACCCCTCCTATCATCTTATGTCCTTATGATGCTGAATTATATGGACATTGGTGGTATGAAGGACCTTATTGGTTATATATTTTATTTAAAAAAATTTACTATGATGATTGTAATTTTAAATTAATTACACCTTCAGAATATATTGATAAATACCCAAACATTCAAATATCATCTCCTTGCCGTTCTAGTTGGGGTGCAAATGGTTACAGTGAAGTATGGCTTAATCAGTCAAATGACTATGTACATAGGCATTTACATGTTGCAGGTGATAGAATGTGTGAAATAGCTTGGTTATTCCAAGGTGCAAAAGGATTGCAGAAAAAAGCATTAAATCAAGCAGCCAGAGAACTTTTATTAGCTCAAAGTAGTGACTGGCTATTTATTATTACAAATGGTACTATGGTTGATTATGCTAAAAAAAGAATAAAAGATCATATAGGTAGATTTACAAAATTATATTATCAAATAAAAGAAAATAAAATTGACGAAGAATTTTTAAAAGATATCTCTAAAAAAGATAAATTATTTCCAGATATCGATTTTAAAATTTATTTATAAAAAAGATGGGTTGATTGATTAAACCCATCTTTTTTAGTTGCCATTTATCTCCGACCCCATTGGCATAATTGCCACTGGGGTCGGAGATAAATTGCACAATTAAATTATTATTACATATTATAATGTATAACTTTTCTAAATTTAGTAGATACTATTTTATATTTGAAGGGAGTCAATTTTTAATGAAATCAATATGTATAAAAACAAATAATTTAAATTTAATTCAGTATCTACAAAACGAATTTAATAATATAGATTTACAGGAAATTTGCTTTTCATGTAATCAATTTAAACATTACAAAAATATAATAATTCATTATACAGGAAATGACAATGAATTATTTCTAAATAGAATTTGTTGTATTCTTTCCCTTTTAGTAATAGATGAACTTGAAGATTCTTTTTTTAATAAAATTATTTATCACAATTATTTTTATTTTGAATCTCTAGAGCAAAAACAAATTGCTGATTTTTGTCATGATATAAATATTAATAACTATACTGAAATTTTTGATAAAAAGTTTAATAGTTTATATGAATGTTTTTATACATTCCTTTTAGATAATAAAAATTTGTTTCTGGATGGTTTTATTAATTTTAGAATAAAGCCTTATTTGAATATATTAAATGATTTAGTTTTAGATGCTGTTAATAATTATATTGTAGAAAAAGAGTATTTGGAATTTCTTTCTTTATTAAGATTATATGTAAATTCTCAACCTAATAATATTGATTTGGTTCATATTATTTATTCAAATCAGGAATCAATATTATTAAATGAGAATAAGGAAATTATTGCTAATTCTAATGAACATTTTCAGTCTAAATATCTAAGTGATATATCTTTTTCTTCTAATGATTATACTTTGAACTCTTTATTGACTTTATTGCCTGAAAAAATTTTTATTCATTTATTAGATGGTTATATTGATGAATTTATAAATACGTTACAAGCTGTTTTTGTAAATAGAGTTCAAATTTGTAATGATTGCAATGTTTGTAATATTTTCAAAAAGAATCGGTGACAAAAAACAAAAAATTTCAAAGAGGGATTAATCCCTCTTAATTAATTTATTGCAAAATTTATACCGCCTTGCGATAACATCTTTCATGTTTTCTATTAAATCATCAATTTCTTTTGGTGTTACAATTAAATTATAATCTTTTGGTACTAGTGCTTCTTTTATTTCTTCATAATTATCCATTTCCTTTAAATTATTTAAAAATTCATTTGATTTTGCTTCATCTTGTAGTTTTCCAATAAATAAATCTAAACAATCACTAACTAACACGGCTGTTTCTACAACTGTTGGAATTCCAAGTGATATAACAGGTATACCTAGTGTGTTTTTACTAATTTCATTTCTTGTATTTCCTACTCCTGCACCAGGTACTATTCCAGTGTCTGATATTTGAACAGTACTATTTATTCTTTCTATACTTCTTGATGCTAGTGCGTCTATTACTATAACTAGCTTTGGTTTTACATTATCTACTATACCTTTTAAAATTTCAACAGTTTCGATTCCAGTGGTTCCTAATACACCTGGTGATATAGCACTTACTTCTCTTGTTTCTGATTCTATATATTGTGGCATATATTTTATTAAGTGCCTTGTTACATCTATTTCATTAATTACCTTTGGTCCTAAACTATCTGGAGTTACATATATATTTCCTAATCCAACTACTAATATTTCATCTTGTTTTTGAATATGAGCATTAATTAAATTTTTTAATTCTTTTGTTAAAACTTTTGCAGTTTCATCTATTTCCTCTTCCCTTGCAATTTTTAAATCTTTTGTGTCTATTGTAATATATGTTCCTATAGGCTTACCTATTGCTTTCATGCCTTTTTCGTTTATTATCTTTACCCTCTCTAGTTTTATTTTGTCATTAATTTCTTCTTTTTCACTTTCAATTCCATCTATTTGACCTTCTATTTTATTTGCTTGTTTATATATATCTCTTCTTTCTGATGCTAAATCTGTTCTAAAATTATATTCACTCATAAAAATCTCACACTCCTTTATATTAGTGTGAGATTTTTTTACTTTTTTATTCAATTAAATTTTTATATATATTTTTTTAAAAATTTTCCTGTAAAGCTTTTTTCATTTTTACATATTTGTTCAGGTGTTCCTATTGCTACAACATCTCCTCCATAGTCTCCTCCCTCTGGTCCAAGATCTATGATATGGTCAGCTGTTTTTATTAAATCTAAATTATGTTCAATAACTATAATTGTGTTTCCTGTATCAACAAGTCTTTGCAAGATGTCTACAAGTTTATGCACATCTGCAATGTGAAGTCCAGTTGTAGGTTCATCTAAAATATATAGGGTTTTTCCAGTTGCTCTTTTAGAAAGTTCTGTTGCAAGTTTTACTCTTTGTGCTTCTCCTCCTGATAAAGTTGTAGAAGGTTGTCCTAGTTTTATATATCCTAAGCCTACATCATATAATGTTTGTATTTTTTGTTTGATTTTTGGAATTTTATCAAAAAATTTCAAAGCATCTTCTACTGTCATGTCAAGAACATCTGCTATGTTTTTTCCTTTATATTTTACTTCTAGTGTTTCTCTATTATATCGTTTACCTTTACAAACTTCACAAGGTACATATATATCTGGCAAAAAGTGCATTTCTATTTTGTGTACTCCATCTCCTGAACAGCTCTCACATCTACCTCCTGCTACATTAAAACTAAATCTTCCTTTTTGATATCCTCTCATTTTTGCTTCTTCAGTTGATGCAAATATATCTCTTATAAAATCAAACACTCCTGTATATGTTGCAGGATTAGACCTTGGTGTCCTTCCAATTGGAGATTGATCTATATTTATTATTTTATCTATGTTTTTCAAACCTTTTACTTGCTTACATTTTCCTGGCTTTTCATTAGAACCATTTAGTTCCTTTGCAATTGTTTTATATAAAACTTCGTTGACTAAAGTAGATTTTCCTGAACCAGATACTCCTGTAACACAATTAAAAACTCCTAATGGGAATGTTACACTAATATTTTTTAAATTATTTTCTGTTGCTCCTACTACTTCAATTACATTTGATTTTAAATGTTTTCTTCGTTTTTTAGGGACTGGAATTTGTTTATTTTTACTTAAATATTGTCCTGTAATAGATTCTTTTACTTTTTTTATTTCTTCAGCTGTACCGTTGTGCCATAACTTTTCCACCATGAATTCCTGCTCCAGGTCCAATATCAATTATTTGATCAGCAGAAAGCATTGTATCTTCATCATGTTCTACTACCAATAATGAATTTCCTAAATCTCTTAATTTTTTTAAAGTTGCTAAAAGTTTATCATTATCTCTTTGATGCAAACCTATACTTGGTTCATCTAAAATATACAAAACTCCTGTAAGTCCTGATCCAATCTGAGTTGCTAATCTAATTCTTTGAGCTTCACCTCCTGATAATGTTCCAGCACTTCTAGATAATGTTAAATATTCTAATCCCACATCTATTAAAAATTGTAATCTTTGGTCAATTTCTTTTAATATAAGTTCTGATATCATTGCCTGTGTTTTGTTTAATTTTAAATTATTTAAATATTCTTTAATGTTTCTAATTGACATTTCAGTTAATTGATTTATATTTTTACTACCAACTTTTATTGATAAAATCTCTGGTTTTAATCTAGCTCCATGACAACTATTACATGGAGAATTACTCATATACATTTCATAAAAATCTCTCATACCTTGTGATTTTGTTTCATTATGTCTTCTATCTAGTGTTGGTAAAACTCCTTCAAATGGTTGAGTAAATCTTCTTATACCAGCATATGAAGCATATTCAAAATCAATTTCTTCATCACCTGTACCATAAAGTATTTTTTCCATAAACCATCTTGGCAAACTTTTTATTTTTTTATTTTTAATTTCAACTCCATAATGTCTTGCTATACTTTCAAAATACATTCTTGCCATTGTGTCACCCTTTTTCATGGTACTAGCTCCAAATGCTTTAATTCCATCATATAGAGTTTTGTTTTTATCTGGTATAATTAAATCTTCATCCATTTTCATTAAATATCCTATTCCTGTACATTCAGGACAAGCACCAAATGGATTATTAAAAGAAAACATTCTAGGTGTTAATTCTGGAAAACTGAATCCACAAGTTGGACAAGCATAATTACAACTATATAAAATTGGCTTACTTCCTACAACATCAATTAAGACCATATTTTCAGCATGTTTTAATGCTACTTCAACAGATTCAGTTAGTCTACTTACAATATTCTCTTTTATAACTAATCTGTCAACAACCAATTCGATTTCATGTTTTTTATTTTTTTCAATTTTAATATCGTCTTCTCCAAGTTCATATACTTCTCCATCAATTCTAACTCTTACAAATCCCTCTTTTTGATATCCTTGTAATTGTTTAGTATATTCACCTTTTCTACTTCTTACAACCGGAGCTAATACTTGTATTTTCGTTCCTTCTGGTAAAGACATAATATTATCTATGATTTGATCAATACTTTGTTTTTCAATTTTTGTACCACAGTTTGGACAATATGGTGTACCAATACGTGCATATAATAATCTTATATAATCGTAAATTTCTGTAACAGTTCCAACTGTAGAACGAGGATTTTTTGATGTAGTTTTTTGATCAATAGAAATTGCAGGAGAAAGCCCTTCTATACTTTCAACTTCTGGTTTTTCCATTAAACCTAAAAATTGTCTTGCATAAGAAGATAAACTTTCAACATATCTTCTTTGTCCTTCGGCATATAAAGTATCAAATGCTAAAGAAGACTTTCCGTGAACCAGAAAGTCCAGTAATTACAACAAGTTTATCTCTTGGTATTTCTAAATTTATATTTTTTAAATTATGTTCTTTTGCTCCTTTTATTACTATTTTATCATTCATAATAATCCCCCTAAATCATCATTAAAAAATCCCTTTAATATTTCCATTTTCATCTATATCAATTTTTTCAGCTGATGGTATTTTTGGAAGACCAGGCATTGTAAGTATTTTTCCAGCTAATGCAACTATAAATCCAGCACCAGATTTCAATTCTATATTTCTTATATTAATATTATAACTATCATTACAACGTAAATTTTTTGCATCATCAGAAAAAGAATATTGCGTTTTTGCTATACATACAGGTAATTTTCCATAACCTAGACTTTCAATTTTTTGTATTTCCTGTAATGCATCATCTGTAAATATAACTTCATTTGCACCATAAATTTTAGTTGATACTTTTATTATTTTGTCTTTTACTGAATCATCATCATCATATATCAATTTTAAGTTGCATGGGCATTCTGCTAATTTTACTAATTTTTCAGCAATATCTATTGCTCCTTCTCCTCCTTTTTCCCATCCTTCAATTAAACTTAATTCTATATTTATCTTTTTTAATTCTTCTTTTAAAAATTCTATTTCTTCACTACTATCTCCATTATATTTATTTAATGCAACTATAACATTTAATTTAAATTTATTTTTTAAATTATCTATATGTTTTTTTAAATTATCTATTCCCTTTTTTACACCTTCAATACTTACCTGATTAATTTTTTCTTTTTCTATTTCACCATGATATTTTATAGCCTTAAGAGTTACAACCAATACCACCGCATCTGGTTTTAACCCTGTTTTTCTGCATTTTATATCTAAAAATTTTTCTGCTCCTAAATCTGCCCCAAAACCAGCTTCTGTAATAACATAATCTGCTAATTTTAATGCTGTTTTTGTTGCTATTACACTATTACATCCATGTGCAATATTTGCAAATGGACCTCCGTGAATTATTGCTGGTGTATGTTCTAAAGTTTGTACCAAATTTGGTTTGATTGCATCTTTTAATAATACTGTCATCGCACCTTCTGCTTTTAATTGTTTTGCATAAATTGGTTCATCATTTTTATTATATCCAACTAAAATATTGCCTAATCTTTCTTTTAAATCATTTAAGTTTTCTGACAAACAAACAATAGCCATTATTTCAGATGCAACAGTTATATCAAATATATCTTGTCTAGGAACAATATTTTTTTCATTTGATAAACCTGTATTTACTACTCGTAATTGTCTATCATTTAAATCTAAGCATCTTTTGAAAACTACTTTTTTAAACCCCAATTCATTTCCAAAATAAATATGATTATCAATCATACTTGCAAGAAGATTATTTGCTGATGTCATAGCATGGATATCACCAGTAAAATGAAGATTTATATCTTCCATTGGAGCGACCTGAGCTCTTCCACCTCCTGTTGCTCCACCTTTGATACCGAAAACTGGGCCCATTGATGGTTCCCTTAAAGCAAGTATTGAATTTTTACCAATTCTTCTTAGTCCATCTGCTATTGCTATTGACATAGTTGTTTTTCCTTCTCCTAATGGTGTAGGATTCATTGAAGTAACCAAAATAAGTTTTCCATCTTTTATATTTTTTCTTTTTTCATAAACACTATTAGAAATTTTGGCTTTATATTTTCCATATAATTCTATTTCTTCTTCATTTATATTTAATTTATTTGCTATTTCTACAATATTTTCTAACTTTGTATTTCTTGCAATTTCAATATCTGTCATATTTTCCTCCTCAAAGAATAACAAAATGATTATTCACTTTAGTCAAACTTTTTAAAAAATCAAACCTGCAATAATTCCAATACATGCACCAATCAAAACTTGTATTGGAGTATGTCCTAAAACTTCTACTAATTTTTCTGAAACTTCAACATTTGATAAACCAGGAGTCTCTATCAACTTATTTAATAATTTTGCTTGTTTTCCTGCAGCTCTTCTAACTCCACATGCATCATACATAACAACACATGCCATTATTAGTGAAACTGCAAATATAGGTGTATTAACTCCTTCATATTTACCAATTAATGTTGTAAGACAAGAAACAACAGCAGAATGTGAACTAGGCATTCCACCTGCACCTAAAATTCTTTTAAAATTAAATTTTTTAGTTGTTACCAAATCATAAATTAACTTAAATAACTGTACTCCAAACCACATAAAAAATGGTAAATATATATATTTGTAATCGCTCATAAATCTATCCTCTCTATTCTAGATCAAATTTTTCTTCTTTTATCTCTTCATCTTTTTCTACTAATATTGTTATTTTCTTTTCTGCCTCTTCCAATATTTTATTACATTCTTTAGAAATTTTTATTCCTTCTTCAAATTTTGCTACAGAATCATCTAAATTTAAATCCCCTTTTTCTAATTCCTGTACAATCTTTTCTAAATCTTCCATTTGTTCTTCAAAACTTTTTTTCATTTTTTATTTTCTCCTTATTTTATAATCTAAACTATTTTAGCTTCCTGTTTTCCATCACTAAATCTTATATTAATTTTTTCACCAGATTTCAATTCATTTTTGCTTTTTATTATTTTTCCATCTTTTTCTGTAATTGTATAACCTCTATATAAAGTTTTTAATGGACTTAAAGTATCAAGTTTTGCAACTAATTCAATATATTTGTTTTTTTGTTTATCTTGTTTTGTTTTAATTAAAGATTCTAATTGTTTGATATATTTATCTAAATTTATATAGTTATCATTTATTTTTCTTAAAGGTTCTTTAAATACTGCGCTTGACATTACTTTTGCATACCTTAAACTCATTACTTCAACTTTTTTTATAAGTGAATTTCTCAACCTATCTTGACAGCTTGTGATTTTACTTTTAACCTCATATATATCAGGTACTGCAAGTTCAGCAGCTGCAGATGGTGTTGGAGCTCTTAAATCTGCAACAAAATCTGCTATTGTAAAATCAGTTTCATGTCCTACTGCAGATATAATTGGTATTTCAGAATTAAAAATACTATGTGCTACAATTTCTTCATTAAAAGGCCATAAATCTTCCAATGAACCTCCACCTCTTGCTAAAATCAACACATCTGCTAATTTGTTTTTATTCATATATTCTATTCCTTCAGCAATTTTTTGAGCAGCACCTTCTCCCTGTACAGGAACTGGTAATAATCTAATATACACATTTGGATTTCTTCTAGTTGATACATTAATTATATCTCTTATAACTGATCCAGTTTGTGAAGTTAAAACACCAATTATTTTAGGCATTCGTGGAATAATCATTTTATTTTCTTCATCAAAAAATCCTTGTTTTTCTAATTTGTTTTTTAATTCTTGATATTTTTTATATAAATCTCCTAGTCCATCTTCTTCCATTGCCTTAACATATATTTGATAAATTCCATCTCTTTCAAAAACAGATACTGTTCCCACAACTATAACTTTCATTCCGTCTTTTGGTATAAATCCTAATTTTTGAGCATAAGATTTAAAACATATACATTTTATTAAAGATTTTTCATCTTTTAAAGTAAAATACATATGTCCTGTATAATGATTTTTAAAATTTGAAATTTCACCCTTTATAAGTACATTATTTAAATATTCATCATCATCTATTTTATTTTTTATATAGTTATTTAATTCTGAAACAGATATTGCAAATTCATCATATTTCATTAATTTCACCCATCTTTTATATTTTCAATTAATCCTTAAAACAGGGAAAAAGGAACATCCCTTAATCCCTGTTTACAATACTTGCTAAAATTCCATTTATAAAATTTTTAGAAGTTTCCTCTCCATATTTTTTTGCTAGTTCAACAGCCTCATTTATTACTACTTTAAATGGTAACTCTTTATAATTAATTTCATATATAGCAAGTTTTAAAATTGCTAAATCTATTTTAGAAATTCTCTCAATTTTCCAACTTTCCTTTAAGTTTTCATTTATAATTTTAATAATTTCATTTTTATTTTCTTCAATTCCATTTACAGCATCTCTTATATAAGCTATTGCCTTTTCATCTGATATTTCATTTGTCTCTAAATAAATATTTGTTGCCTCATTTAATTGTTCTTGTCCTTCTTTTTTTTGTATCTCAAAACTATATAAAAGTTTAAAGGCTTGTTCTCTTATTTCTGACCTGTTCATTTTTAATCCTTCCCATATTATTACATTTTATCAATAAAGCTTTTTAGTTTTGTTTTTACATCATCTTTATTTTGTTGTACATAATTTCCTATAAAAGCTCCTAAAACAACTACTACAATTGCTAAAATTAGGTCATGTAGTCTAGTTATTAATATTAAAATGGCAATAATTATTCCTATGATTGCTCCTCTATATTGACTAACAAATTCCTTAAATCCATTCATTTTATTTCACTTCCTTTTTTCTACATTCTATTAGTCTTCTTTTTTTTCTGCTACCTTTTTTACAGTTATATTTACTTCTTTGACATCTAAATCTGTTGCTGTTTTTATTTTTTCTTTAATTTTTGATTGAAGATTTGCTGATAAATCTTTTATAACTGCATTTGAGTTTATTATTAGATTTACAAATACATTTACATTATTTTCTTTATCTAAATCAACTCTTGTTGTAACTTGTTCTGCACTTTCAAAGTTCATAGCAACAGAATTAACAAGATTTTCTAGTGTTTCTTTAGAAATTAAAAGTTTTCCATTTTCATTTTCTAAAAGAACTCCTTGTTTTGCATTTTCTTGTTCTTTTGAACTTGAATCAAAAAATATACATTTTATTGATAATAAAATTATGACAACACTACAGCCAAGTAGAATTTTACTTGAACTATCCCCAGCTATAAATCTTTGAACTACACTTGTAGCTATATCAATATCAATCCATCCGAATATTAATAAACATGTTATAACAGCTAATATTAGCATAATGTTAGAATATAAAACTAGTGTGATTTTTTCTAAAAATTTCATTTTATTCATTCTCCTTTTTATTCTTCATTTTCTGTACTTTCTTTTTTATCTTGTTCACTATCTATTTGAGAAACATCAGTATTAACTCCTTGTACATGAACATTAACCTCACCTACAATTAAACCTGTCATACTTTCTACTGCTTTTTTTACTCTATTTTGAATTTCAAATGCTACATCAGGTATTCTAGAACCATATTCTACAATTATGTTTACATCAATTTTTGCCTCTTTATCTTCTATTTCAACTTTTATTCCTTTAGCTAAATTTTTCTTTCCGCTAAAAACTTCAGAAATCCCACCTGCAAATCCTCCTGCCATACCAGAAACTCCTGATACCTCTGACACTGCTACTCCAGCTATTACAGCAACAACATCATCAGATATTTTTATTCCCTCATTTTGTGTTTCTATTTCGTTATTCTCTACTCTTTCTTCATCCATATTAAAACCTCCTTTTGATATCTAAAAAAAGATATACTTATTTTTCTATATAAGTATATCAATTTTTTCCTAATTTTACAACCATTTTTAATAATTTTTTACATCTTTACTTTTTTAAATTTTATTTTTGGAATATCAATATTACCTTTACCAATCTTCAAAAATGAGCTTAATGTCTTTTTCATAATCTCTCTACTTCTTTGATCTAGATTTTTATATGTATCTATCATAGTAATAGAATTTTTAAACCATTGTCCTTTGATATCTGATAATGTTTCTGCTTCAGTAGCATTTAAAATTTCAAATAATGTGTTAAAAAATTCTTCTCTTTGTTCCTTACTTACTTCTCTAATCCAATCAGTTACAGTTTTATCAATTAATTGACTTGAATCAGTTAATTCATCTCTTACAAACTTATCACCTAGAACTTGCCATGTATATAAATCATGTTGCATTATTCCTGTTTGTGTACTTTTTAAAATTATAGTTTTTTCTTTATGATTTAAAAGTCTTCCAATTATAGATGTTTGAGGAATATATGTATGAACTTTGTCTATAATATTTTTATATTCTTCACTGTTTATAACTTTATCACCAAATCCAGGTCCATCATTATTATATACTTTAATAATTCTCTTTTGAATCTCTATATTACAAAAAGCAGATGCATAAACTGCCAAATTTCCACCTTTAGAATGTCCTCCAACTCTTAATTTATTTTTATATAATTTTGCAATATTCTCTAAATATTTAACACTATCTACTTGAGCTGGAATTAAATCACTAAAGCTCATATTAAAATCTTCTTTCCAACCAACAATTGTATTATCTGTTCCTCTAAATGATACATATATTGTATTATCTGGCATAATAATTGATATTGCAGCAAACTGTTTTTCTTGCTCTAAATCTATCTTATTAATAAATTGTGTTAATTTCATATTTCCAAATCTTATACTATTTGCAAGTTTTGGAAATAGTTGTGTATCTTCAGCTTGAAGAATTTTTCCTTTATTTCCTATTTTTTTGTATCTTGAATATGCTTCTTTTATTGTAATTTCTTCATTATCATTTATTATTCCATCAAATGGAAAATATGATAAACGAGACAAAATTAAATTATCTATCTCATTAAACTCTAAAATATTTAATTCAATATCTCTCCAATCCAAATAATCAAAAATATTGGCCATTTTTTTACACCTTCTTGATAAATTAAAATTAGAGTAAATCTGTAAGCCGGGTTCTGTCTTTTAAAATAGTCATTTATCTAGGATAGCTATTACTAGCTACCTCAAGCCACTCAATTTAAGAAGGCGCCGAGCAGGCTTAATCTTCTAATTTAGGTGTTGCTCCAGATGGGGTTTACATATGCCCACTTGTGTCACCACATGTGGCGGTGAGCTCTTACCTCGCCTTTTCACCCTTACTATACATTTGTATAGCGGTTATTTTCTGTTGCACTTTCCTTAAGGTTACCCTCACTAGACGTTATCTAGCATCTTTGCTCTATGGAGCCCGGACTTTCCTCTCGTAGTTCCTTTCGGAATTCTACCAGCGACTATTCAATTTACTCTTTTGTAATTATATCATATATTATTCATTTCTTCTAGTATATTCTTATATTTTATTAAAAAAGCAGATTTATTTTGTTCATTTGCACTACTTTGCAATTCACCAAGCATAACATATATTTTACTAATATTTTGTTTTGTATTATTTTCATTACCATTTGTTAATAATTTTGAATATGAATCTAATGAACGTTTCAAATCATTAGAAATATCTGACCAATTTTCTACATCTAATTTCGAATATGCTTTTACAATATTAGATTTAGCATCTATAGTCATTTTATAAATATTATCATCAGTTATATTTTGTGCAAATTTTGGAATAAAATCATATATTTTTGAAAGTTGAATTAATGCATTTTCTTTATTTTCGTCTTTAACAATTTCAGTTAAATTATCAAATTCTTTATTAAATTGTAAAATATCATTTTGATTTATATTCATACCATATAAATCAATTGTTATTACTGGCATTGATGAATATAAACTTTCGATTTTTCCTTTTATGTCAGACCAATTTATATCTCTAGATGTATTTAATATTCCATTTTGAATCAAATCATACTTCTCTTCAACAGTATCAGTATTAGTAGAATCTTTACTACTATCAGTTTCACTAGTTGTAGTATTTGTATTTGAATTTTGTTTTTTATTATTTTCATCTTTTTTATTTATCTCTGTAATTGAAATATTATAATTATTAGCACTTATATTGTTTAATTCGTTTAATAAATCTATTAGACTTACTTCTACATATTTTAATTCTGAAAATGCTTTTTCTTTTGGATCTTGCTCATTTCCTTTACTTATATTTCTATAAATAATAATTGACATAGAAGAAACTAGAATAATAACAAATATATAAATAAATTTTTTATATTTTTTCAATTTTTCCCTCCAATTTCTATTTTTTTCTAGTATTCACATTTTTATT
>Ga0247609_10002348_pt1 | contig 20225 bp, 20 predicted proteins | sample 172DNAGHGlowgp2_FD_193487 | JGI IMG/M metagenome (GOLD analysis project Ga0247609, IMG submission 193487) | Sheep rumen microbial communities from Palmerston North, Manawatu-Wanganui, New Zealand - 1728 DNA GHGlow gp2 | ecosystem: Host-associated > Mammals > Digestive system > Stomach > Rumen ...
CTATATATTTAATAACCAATATGGTATAAAATATATACCTTCTTCTTTCTTTAAAATATCTTTTGTAATCACAACTCCATATTTAACCTGATTAATTGATTTATTTTGATGCTCTTCAATGAATTTCTTGATTACTTTTAAATCAGAACTTTCAATTTGATTTGTATATTTAATCTCTATAGGAATTATATCTATATTTCTATCTATTATTATATCTATCTCTTCCTTGTTAGAATTTCTATAATAAAACTGCTTATAATTTTCTTTTTCGCATAATAACCTAAAATCAAAATCTACCATTGATTCAGCAATATGTCCTTCTAAATCATTATCTATACTTTTTTGTTTAAGTAAACTATTTTGTATTCCATTATCTAGGATGCTTAGTTTTTTATTAGTACGAATTACTTTTGCAATATTGTTTGAATAATTTTCTAATACATTAATTAAAAATGCTTGTTTTAGATAACCCAAATATGCCATTATAGTTACTGTATCAATACCAAATGTGCTTGCTATACCTGAATACGCAAATGCCTGTGAGTTATTTGCAGCAATATAATATAGTAGTTTTTCTAATATTTCTGGTGATTTTATGTTATACATTGTTAAAATATCTTTATATATTCCTCTTGTTATAATATCTTCTGATAATTGTTTTTGCCAAACTTCAATATCCTTGACTTCAAAATATTCAGGATAACCACCAACCAACATATATCTTTTTAAAATTTTTTGAATTTTAAATTTTAAATCTTGATTATAGTATATTTCTTCTAATTTCTTAATAGATTTATCCATATTATCCAAATCAATTTTTGGAATTTCTATATCTTCAGTTTTTGAAATATATGTCATATAAAAGTTCATAAATTGATTAAATGTTAATGGTAATACATATATGTTTTCAATTCTTCCAAGCAAAGATTCATTTGCATCTTTAAATAAATGCATTGATGATGAACCTGTTATAATAAACTTGATATTATACTTTCTATCAAAATATGTTTTTAAATAATTTTGCCAATTTTTTATAAAATGTATTTCATCAATAAAGATGTAAACTTTATCTTTAATTTTTGATATATTCTCCATTAATATTTCATTAAAATATACATCTAATATATCTGATAATTTATCATTTTCATCAAAAAATAAACTTGGATCATCCCCACTAAATAACAATATTCTTTTAACATCTACTTTTTGTTCCTGTAATAAATAATTTATTGTTTGATATATTAAAGTAGATTTTCCTACTCTTCTTGGTCCAATAATACTTAATATTCTTTTATTATCAATTCTTTCTACAATGTCATTAAACTCATTTCTCTTTCTCTCAAGTAAAAACTGCTCATTTATTTTTTCATTGTTCCACCAAGGATTTGTAACAATTAAACTTGATTTAATATCCATTTTAATTTTCCTCCTTTTCCTATTATATGTATCTTTTTAATTATTATAACATTTTTGTTGAATAAATTCAATATATTTTTGTTATTTTGTTGAGTTGATTCAACAAAATTAATATTTTTCAAATTCAAACAAATTTGTAAATCTTTTTTAATATTGCTCTTTTGTAGTGACTAAATAAACCACCCACCTCCTTGATGTCCTCCCTCTCCGAGTTGGATTATAAAGCGTTATTAACATGACTACTTGTGGATTTTCAATAGGTGCTACCCCACAAAAAGAAGTTACATATTTATTTGTATTTACTCCATCTTCTGATGTACCTGTTTTCCCTCCAATTCTATATCCTGCAACTTTTGCGTTTTTTCCTGTTCCTTCAGATACAACAGATTCCATCATACTCAAAACTTTTTCTGAAGTTTCTTTTGAAATTACTTTACCATTCTCTTTTACAGGTATTTGTGTTTCTTCTTTTGTTTCACTATCAATTATTTTCTTAACCACTCTTGGCTGAATACTTTTTCCTCCATTTGCAACAGAACTCACTGCAGTCACAAGTTGTATTGGTGTTATTTCAAATCTTTGACCAAAACTAATTGTTGCAAGCTCAACAGGTCCAGCTTTTTCTTCTTTTAAAAATATACTATTTGCTTCACCTGGTAAATCTATATTTGTTTTATTTAATAATCTAAATTTATTTAAATATGAATAATATACATGTACTCCTATTTTTTGTCCTAATCCTATAAATACTGGATTACAAGAATTCATAAGTGCTTGCCTTAAACTCTCAGCTCCATGTGGCCTATAATATCTCCAACACTTTATTCTTACACCTGCTACCTCTATACCTCCTGTACAAGCAAATTCTCCTTCTTTATCTATATCTGTAACAATCCCCTCTTCAATTGCTGCAGAGGAAGTTATTATCTTAAAAACAGAACCTGGCTCATACGTATCTGCAATAGCCTTGTTTCTCCACACTGCTTGTAGCATTTTTGTTTTTTCAGACTGTTCCATATTGTTCCAATTTTGCTTTAATTCATCTGTATATGGTTCATATGGTTCATTTAAATTATAAGATGGATATGTTGCCATAGCTAAAATATCACCATTTTGTGGATTCATAACTACAATATTTCCACCATCTGTACACTTGTTGTCTATACATGCTTCTTCTAAATATTTTTCAACAATAGATTGTATCGTAAAATCTATTGTTAAAATTAAGTCTTTTCCATCAATTGCAGATATATAGTTTTCTCCTTCATTTCCTATTTCAGTACCTTTAGCATCACTATGTCTTTTAATGCTTCCTTGTTTTCCTTTTAACTCATTATCATATTTAGCTTCTATTCCATCTAGTCCTTGGTTATCACTTCCACAGAATCCTATAATTTGAGAAGCAAAATTGCTATATGGATAATATCTTTTTGTATCTTCATCAATATTAATACCTGTTGAGATATTATTTGTATCCATCCATACTCTTAATTCATCTGTTTTTTCTTTTTCAACTTTTTTAGCAATTGTTTCTATTGAACTTTTTTTAGTAACTTTTTTTAGTATTTTTTCATAATCCAATTCAAATAACTCTGCTAATTTTTTTGCAACTTTTTCTTTATTTTCTTTTGATATATTACCTGGATTTACTGTTACTGTTTCAACTGTACTACTAACAGCTAATTCAATTTTTCCTGTACTATCATAAATTGTTCCTCTTTTAGGGTTTATCTTTCTATCTAAAGTTTGCTGTTCATAAGCCATTTTACTTAATTCTTCACCTTTAAGTAATTGAATAAATGCTAATCTTATAATTAGACCAATTATAATGATAAAACATATAAATAACGTATTTCTCATTTTTTTCTTACTAGTTAATTTCGTAAAAATCATAAAAAAAATCCTCCTAATAAATTTTATTAGAAAGATTTTTATTTATGAAATAATTTATCTACAAACTGTTCAAATACACTCTTTTCTTTTTCTATTACAACTTCTTCAGATGCAGATTCTACAAAATCTTTTTTAGGTAAACTAATATATAATGTTTGACTATTTGTTAATTTTTGCATACCTAATTTTTCTTTAGCAATTTTTTCTATATTATTTAAGTTTAATCCATTTTCTATACTTACTTTTAATTGTTCATTCTCTTTTTGTAATGATGACAATTCTCTTTTTTGTTGTTGAACAAGATTGAATTTTTCATTTATTTGAGAATTTCTATAACTTATGGTTAATAATAGTATGAATGTTATAGCTACAATTATAGTTAATTTTATTTGTTTGTTCTTTTGTTCTTTTGATAATTTTATATCTTGTCTTGGTATATCTTTTACAACTTTCAGCTCTTTTTTCTTCTTTTTAGGCTGATAATCTGTTTTTACTTTTCTAGGACTTGTACCATATTCATATCTACTTTTTGCCATAAGTTTTTCACCTCCTCATTAGTATTATTTTCTTTCAAATATTCTTAGTTTCGCACTTTTACTTCTTGGATTTTCTTCTTGCTCTTCTTTAGATGCAACAATTGGTTTTTTTGTAATGATTTCTCCTAAAGATTTAGCTCCACAAACACAATATGGTAAATCTTTTGGACATGTACATTTTCCTTTTGCATCTATATATGCATTTTTTACTGCTCTGTCTTCTAAAGAATGAAATGTAATTATACATAACCTTCCTCCTGGCTTTAAACATTCAATACAATTTCTTACAGTTTCATATAAAGGTTTTATTTCATTATTTACTTCAATTCTTATAGCTTGAAATGTTTTTTTTGCCGGATGTCCATTTTTTTGTTTAGCTTTAGGTATGGATCTTTCTATTATTTCAACTAATTGCTTTGTTGTGATAATTTTCTTTTCCTTCCTGTAAATAACTATATTTCTTGCAATTCTTCTTGAAAATTTTTCTTCTCCATATTCATATATTATATTTGCTAATTTTTCTTCATCATATTTATTTATAACTTCTTTAGCATCTAGTTTTTGAGTTTTATCCATTCTCATATCTAGTTCGTTTTCTCCTAGATAGCTAAATCCTCTATTTCTTTCATCTAACTGATATGAAGAAACGCCTAAATCAAGTAGAATTCCATCTACTTGCTGATTTTGTAATATATTTTTTATATTATCATGATTATCATGAATGTATTTTATATTATGAAAATTTTTTAAAGATTCTTTAGCTGCATTTATAGCTTCTTCATCTCTATCTATTCCAATTAATAAACCATCTTCTGATAATCTTTTTGCAATTTCTTTACTGTGTCCTCCTCCTCCGAAGAGTTCCATCTACATATATGCCATTTTGTTTTATTTTTAATCCATTAATACTATCTTCTAGCATTACAGGTTTATGTTTAAATTCCAATTTTACCACCTTTGTTGAATTCGTTTTTTATCTTAAGTACATTTGTCTTTTGAAATTTTAATTTCCTATGTATTTTTTGCCTTAGTAAAATTTTCTTTTGATTTTTTATTCTTTTGTGATTTTTCTTTAGTATAATTATCTTTTGTATTTTAAATTTTTATCTTTTGTGCATTTATCTTTTGTTTTTTTCTTTTGTATTTTTATCTTTTGTTTTTTCTTTTGTACTTTTTTCTTTAGTATTTATATAAACTTTTTCAAGTTATATACCTAAATTTGCCATATTTTCAGCGATTTCATCTGCTGAAATGTTTTCATCACATTTTTCCCAAGTTTCTTTATTCCATATTTCAAGTCTTGTTCCAACTCCTATTATTATTGCTTCTTTTATAAGGTTTGCTGCATTTCTTAGATTTGCTGGAATAAGAAATCTTCCTTGTTTGTCTAATTCACATTCTGTTGCTCCTGACAAGAAAAATCTTACAAAATTTCTTGCATTTTTATCTGATAGTGGAAGTGTTTTTAGTTTTGTTTCAAAATTAAGCCACTCATTTTGTGAAAACGCAAATAAACATCCATCTAATCCTTTTGTTACGATGAACTTTTCTCCCATATCTTGTCTTAATTTTGCAGGCATTATTAATCTACCTTTTGCATCTAGAGAATGCTCGTATTCACCAATTAGCAACTATTTTCACCTCTCTCCACATTCTTACCACTTCGTGACACTTTTCTCCACTTCACTTAAATTTTAATATAAGTTTTATTATTTTGCAAGTGTTTTTTTTAATTTTTTCTAAATTTTTTTAATTTTTTAAATTTTTTATATACAAAAAGGCTACAATGATATTGTAAGTAGTATTTTTATTTGTGTTTCTTATTAATAGTTCATTCTTTTTTAAAAAACACATTGTTATACTTTTTATAGATATAAAAAAGGAGGTTTCTTTATATGAATAACATAGAAAGAAATTTTAGAAAAAATATTGGCAAAAAAATAAGATTGGCAAGAACACAATCAAACTATACTCAAGAACAATTGGCTGAAAAACTATCATTATCACCAAGATACATAAGTCAACTTGAAAGAGGAATAGCTTTTGGAAGTGCAACAACAATAATAAATATCTGTAAAGCTTTAAATATTACTTCAGATTATTTATTTCAGGATTTGATAAAAAACGATGCTCCTATTTTAAATGAATTGATAGAACAAGATTTTTTGGAAAATTATTTGAAATTAAATAAATATAATAAATTGGTCATAAATTCAATTACTAAGGAACTTGCTAGACTTCAATTTATTGAAAAAAATAATAATACAAAAAAGAAGGCATAAATACCTTCTTTTAAATTGCTCTTGCTTTTACTATAACTCTCAATTTACTATCATTTGTACATGTAATTAATGTTATTTCTGTTTGACCATTTGTAATTTGAGATGTACAACTTGTATCTTCTGGAACAACTTCATATTTGTTGTATACAGAATATCTTAATGTTCTACCTGTTAAATCTGTAATTTCTATAATGTCTCCATTTTCCAATGTTGGAACTTTACTAAAAAATTTTGAATTTCTGTAATTATGCCCTACTATACAAAAGTTTCCTACTTTATTTGGTTCTGATCCCCAAAATTTTGTTGGAGATATTTTTAATAAAGCCTTTGTTTCTTCTACTGAATCTGTTTGACCATCTAATATAGGATATTGCACTCCTATTTTTGGTATATTTATTGTAGCTATTGTTGTGTATTTAAACCCTTCTGCTGTAGTTTGGACATTATTATTATTTGTAGTCTTTTTTTTCTGTTTTGTACCATTATTATTACCATTATTGCTATTATTAGCTACAACATTATCTTCTTCATTATCTAAAACTATTAATAATACATTGTTTTTTGCAATAGTTATATCTTCACTATTTTCATCAAAGTTTTCCATAATTTCTTGTGAAGCTGATTCACTTTTATTTCTATCAAATTCTGCATATATGTATAATGATATAAAAATGCATATCAAAAAAACAGATAAAAGAAAATTAAATTTATAAATTTTCTTTTTTCTTTTTAGTTCTGGTGTAATATATAATTTTTCAGTAACTAAAATTTGATTCATCTCTTTCTCCCTTTTTTCCATTTTAGGACATATTTATAATATTATAACATAAATTTAACCAATTTTAAAGGGCTTTTACTTAATTTTTTTATTTTCTCCAAAGAGCATATTTGTAATATCGGCAAAATTTTGTAAACTTAAATTTTCTGCTCTAACATTTTCATCTAATTCTAATTTTTTTAATACTTGAATTCCCTCTTCCTTATTTTTGAATACATTTGTGTTTGTTAATCCATTTAACAAAGTTTTTCTTCTTTGCATAAATGCACATTTAATTATTCTAAACATTATCTCTTTATTATCTATTTGCACAGGTTTATCATTTCTGATTTTTAGTTTTATTACTTGTGAGGTTACCTCTGGTTCTGGTATAAATGAATCACTAGGAACTTCAAATATTTCTTTTGCTTCTGAATAATAGTAAACTGAATATGTTATAGCTCCAGTATTCTTTTCTCCAGGTATTGCTACTAATCTATCTGCTACTTCTTTTTGAATCATTACTGTTATGCTTTCCAAATCTAGCTGTTCTTCCAATAATTTCATAATAATAGGAGTAGTGATATAATATGGTAAATTTGCTACAACTTTTACATTCTTTATATTTATATTTTCTTTTTCTTTTTTTATGATATTTTTTAAGTCAACTTTTAATATATCTTCATTTAGCAATTGAAAATTATTATACAACTTAAATCTATCTTGTAAAATATTTATCATTTTTTTGTCTAGTTCTATACAAATCACTTTACCTGCTTTTTTTAATAAATAATTTGTTAAAGTACCAAGCCCTGGTCCTATTTCAATTATTAAATCTTCATCTTTAACATCAGCTCCTGAAATAATCTTATCTATAACTTTTTCATTTATTAAAAAGTTTTGACCTAATGATTTGTTCGCTCTGATATTGTATTTTTTCATTATAAATTTAGTTTCTTCTAATAAATTTTGCATTAAATCCCTCCTAAAATATTTTATTATATTTTTTCAATTTTTTCAAGTTAATATTGCTTTTTGCCTTACTTTAATATAAAATGTTTATATAATTTTATAATTAACTAAAGAGGCGAATAGATGGGAAATAATAAAAATAATAAAAAAGTAATTAAAATGAAAACTCCTTTTGAATCTAATAACTTTGTTCATACTAAAAAAATTAGAGTTATATTATTAGTAACTTTAATTATTCTTGCAATTTTAATAGTAAGAATTGGTTATATTCAATTTATACAAGGTACAGAATTAAGAGAGATGGCCTATAATCAACAAACAATTAATCAAATTATTAGTCCAAAACGTGGAAATATTTATGATTCCAATGGGAAAGCTTTAGCTATCAGTGCTCAAGTTGACACTATTACTATTAATCCTGCTAAAATTGTAAAAGGCAATGATGAAGAAACAACTAAATTAAAAGAAACTGTTGCTAAAGGATTATCTGAAATTTTTGAATTGGATTATAATGAAGTATTAGAAAAAGTATCTAGTAAATCTCAAGTTGAAACAATTATAAAAAAAGTTGAAAGAGAAAAAGTTGAAAAATTAAAAACTTGGATGAGTGACAATGATATTTCTATTGGTATTAATATTGATGAAGATTCAAAAAGATATTACCCTTATGAATCTGTTGCATCTAATGTCATAGGCTTTTGTGGTGGTGATAATCAAGGTTTAAGTGGTATAGAATCAAAGTGGGATTCTGTTTTAACAGGTACTCCAGGGAAAATTGTTAGTTCAAAGGGCAGTGATCAACAGGAAATCCCTAATGCTGAAGAAACCTATATTTCGGCTGAAAATGGTAGTGATTTAACTTTAACTATTGATTTAAATATTCAAACTATTGTAGAAAAATATTTAAAAAAGGCTGTTGATAATAATAATTGTAAAAAAGGTGGAAATGTAATTGTCATGAACCCTAAAAATGGTGATATTATGGCCATGGCATGTTATCCAAATTACAATTTAAATTCTCCTTATACTCCAAATGATGCAGCTTATAATTCTTTATCAGCAGAAGAAAAAAGTGAATATTTATATAAAATGTGGTCAAATAAATCTGTGGCTGAAACTTATGAACCAGGTTCAGTTTTTAAAATTATTACTTCTGCTGTTGCTTTAGAAGAAAATATTACTACAACAGATAAAGCTGGTGATTTTTATTGTAAAGGCTATGAAGAATTTGCGGATTCTTCACAAGATCAACCTGTTAAAATCAAATGTTGGAGAGACTATAACCCACACGGTTCACAAGATTTAAGACATGCACTTATGAATTCTTGTAATCCTGCATTTATGCAATTAGGAAAAAGAATTGGAGCTTCTACTTTATATAAATATTATGATGCTTTTGGATTATTTAACTCAACTAATTCTGGTTTATATGGTGAACAAAGTAGTATATTCCAAGATCTTAGCTCTGTTGGACCAGTTGAACTTGCAACTATGTCTTTTGGACAAAGATTAAATGTTACACCTCTTCAAATGATAACAGCTGTTGCATGTATTGCAAATGATGGCGTATTGATGAAACCTAGAATTGTTAAACAAGTTACTAATACTGATACAGGTACAGTTAGCGAACTTCCTTCAACAGAAGTAAGACAAGTTATTTCAAAACAAACTGCTGAAAATGTAAAATCTATTATGGAATCAGTTGTAAGCCCTGAAGGTACAGGAAGGCATGCAGCTGTTGATGGATACTCTATTGGTGGTAAAACTGGTACATCTGAACCAATATCTACTAAACAAGAAGAAGGATATGTAGCTTCTTATGTAGCAATTTCACCTGTTGAAGATACTCAAGTTGTTCTTCTTTTAACATTATATGATCCACCAAAAAATAACCATCAAGGTGGGCAACTTGCAGGACCTGTTGTATCTCAAATGTTATCTGAAATTTTACCTTATTTAAATGTTCCATCAGATAATGATAAAACATCAGCCTCTTCTAATAATTTAATTATAGTTCCTGATGTTAGAAATAAAACTGTTGCTGAAGCAAAAAAAGTTTTAGAAAGTGCTGGTTTTAAAACTAAAGTATATATAAAAGGTGATGAAAATAATTTATTAGTTGTAAATCAAACACCTAAACCAGGAGCTTATTTATCTAAAAATTCTATAATAATCATTAATAGTGAGGATAATAATATTACAACATCAGTTGCAGTTCCAAATCTTATAGGAATGAGTGCTTCTCAAGCTACCGAAACTTTAAAAGCAAAAAATTTAAATATTAATATAGAAGGAACTGGTATAGTTATTTCTCAAGAATATGATAAAGATGAACAAGTACCAGAAGGAACAATTATTAAAGTTAATTTGAAACAAAAATTAACAGATGCGCATTAATATAAAAGGAAGGACATTCCCTTCATAAGAAGGAAATGTCCTTTTATAATTTTTACGCTTGTAATGGTGGTATTAATGGAGAATATGATGTTCCGTCAAAAACTTCCACTTCAACACTTCTTGTTAATACCTCAGTATATTTATAAGTTGCATTCCTGTTATCTTCATCAAATTTTATTACAAATAAATCAGGATATGCTTTTTCTATTGTAGCTTCTTTTTCATAAGTTCTACTTCTTCCTAAAGACCCTTTTATTATTATCTTTTGTCCTTCTTTTTCTATGATATCTGTTTTCAGATTTGCTATATCTGCTTTACAAATCATATTATCACCTACTCTCTTAAGATGGCTAAATTATAGCATTTTAGGCAAAAAATGTCAAAAAATGTTTGTTCTTGTAAAATTTACGTATTGCGCTGTTTTCAACGATTTTAGAGTTTATTTTTCGTTTCTTTACAAAAGTGTTACAGTTGTGTTACGTTTGTGTTACATTCTTCTTTCATCTTACCATTTGCTCCAATTCCGCTTATTCCCTTTTTTCCATCTCTCAATTCATAAGCAATATCATCTATTGTTATATATCTATATTTTTCTGTTAAAGCTATTTTTTCTGCCACGATTAAAGGATCTAAAAAATCAATCAATATTCTCGCTGGTGATGATGCAAAATTTGCTCCAGCAGATATTATTGCTTCAAAGTAACTTTGACAAGCTCCTGCAAATATAACTAAATTCTTTTTTCTTTTTTTATCAAATTTTCTTGCTTCTTTAACTGTTTCTATAAAATATCTAGAGTTTCTATAATTATATATATCATTATATCTTGTTCCATTTTTTATCATAGCATCATGTCCGAGTTATTACTAAGATATCTTGGTCATATATTTTTAATAATTGATAGACAATTTTAGGTTGTCTGTATTCCGGAATATTTTTTACTATTGCATTTATTCCTGTTTTTTTATAATATCTATATGATTTTTCACTATATTTTTTATCTCCATCTAAATGAAGTATTTTTCCTGTAGTAATTTTTGCTCTAGTTCTTTTATTTGTTTCAAGTCTAGCTTCTATTTTTTGCTCTTCAATTTTTATCTTTTTTCTTACTTCTATTTTATCTATTAATTCTAAATCTTCTATTTCACTATCTGCTTCTATTCTTTCTATTAAACCTTTTAATATAGCAATTTTTTTCTTTTGTATATTTATAATACTATTCACAACAAAAATTATATCTTTTCCGTATGACTTTCTTCCTACTATATCACCTTTTTTTATCTGACTCATCATTTTCACCTCGTAATTTTGGCTGATATAATATTTTATGTGTTTTTGTGTCGAATAGTGATGTTTTATTTAGATTTATTCATATGACTATATTTAGCTTTTGTTGCCATCCCTCCTCTTATGTGTCTTTCTGCTTTATTTTCGTCTAATATTACTCTTACTTGTTTTGCTAAATTCATATTTACTTTTTTTAGTCTTTCAGATACATCTTTGTGTACTGTGCTTTTACTTATTCCAAACTTTTTAGCAGCTCCTCTTACAGTATCTTTAGATTCTATTATATATTGTGCAAGCTTTACACTTCTTTCTTCTATTGTTGTTTGCACCTTCATTAAAAAGCCCCCTTATTAGAATACTTTTTGTTTAATTGTATTCTTATAAGGGAGTTATTAGAACGGTTATTTTTTTGACAATCATATAAAACTAATCTTATATTTAAATATTTAATTTCAACTTTTAAAAATATTTATAATTCTATTTTATTATTATAAATTCTATCTATATATTCATCTGGATAAGTTTTATCAATAAACTCATCAATATAGTTTTTTGGAGCAATATCTCTATGTCTTTCTTTTTGTCTATTTGCTGCCATACAAGAAATAGTAATATCAAAAGTCATAAATAATATAAGAAAAATAGTAATTATTCTAAAATTTTTTTTATAAATAAATGGCTCTACTTTTTTTAGCCATGGATACACAATTTTTAAAAACATTAAGGCTATAATTCCCCAATATATGCAATATAACAGACAAGTTCTACCATTAAAATTCAAAAATGATTTGCTATAATCCCATGAAATTGATCCAAAAAATATCTCTTGGAAAAATGAACATAAGTATTCTAATAGTCCACCCATAATTAATCCACCAAAAAAAGCATCTTTTGGTTCTTTAATTTTTAAAACTAATAAATAATATGCCACTGCACCAATTCCATATATTTGAACAAATGGTCCATAAATTAGTCCTTTTCGGATAACAATAGCTCTTGTATATAGACTTCCATATAACATTTCTATACAAAAACCAAATATACTACCTATCAAAAATATCCAAAAAATCTTTATAAAAAAATTAATAACTATTGATATTTTACTTGTTTTATTTTTCATATATTTACCCATTTTATCTTCTTCTGCTATATTATATAACATTTATTATAAAAATAAAAGTTCATTTTTTAATAAGTTTTTCTTAATCTTTTCACAATTTCACATAAATTATCTACTAGATAATCAATATCTTTTATTGTATTATCTTCTCCAAATGTTGTTCTTAATGCTCCATATGACATTTCATCTGTTAATCCTATTGCCTTTAAAACATGAGATGGATTATTTGTTCCTGTTGAACATGCTGAACCACTAGATGCACATATACCTATTGCATCTAAGTTTAATAATAAAGCTTCTCCATCTATATCTTGAAAAGAAAAATTACTATTACCTGGTAATCTATTTTTTCTTGAACCATTTAATTTTACATTTTCTATTTTTTCTTCTACTTTTGAAATATAGTAATCTCTTAATTTTTGTAAATAATTAATGTGTTCAAATAAATTAATTCTGGATAGTTCACAGGCTTTTCCTAACCCTATAATTCCTGGTACATTTTCTGTACCTGCTCTTTTATCTTTTTCTTGATGACCTCCATCTATTAGTTTATCTATATTTATTCCACTTTTTATATATGCTGCTCCTATTCCTTTTGGTCCATATATTTTATGTCCAGACATTGACAAACAATCTATTCCCATTCTTTTCACATCTATTTGAATATTTCCGCAAGCTTGAACACCATCTGTATGAAATATTATATTGTACATTTTAGCTATCCTTGAGATTTCATAAATCGGTTGTATTGTACCAATCTCATTATTTGCAAACATTATTGTAATTAAAATTGTATTATTTTTAATTGAGTTTCTTAATTCATTTAAATCTATAACACCATCTTGGTTAACATTTAAATATGTTATTTCAAACCCTTGTTTTTGTAATGTTTCACATGTATTAAGTACTGAAGGATGTTCGATTTTTGTAGTTATAATATGATTACCTCTATTTTTATTTGCATAGGCTATTCCTTTTATTATCATATTGTTACTTTCAGATCCACCACATGTAAAATAAATTTCACTTGAATTGCAATTTATTAACTTTGATACCTTTATTCTTGATTCTTCTATTGCTCTTTTTGCTTCTCTACCCATTGTATATGCTGATGATGGATTTCCAAATTTCTCATTGAAATATGGTATCATCTCTTTTAACACTTCTTCTTTAACTCTTGTAGTCGCTGAATTATCAAAATATCTTATTTTCATTTCTCTCATTCCTTTCCAATATATAATAGTATATTCAGAAAGGATTTTTATATTTACAATTTTATATTATTTTCCTGTAAAATATATTTCTCCATAACCATATTTAACTTGATAATATTTTCCTATGAAAAATGGTTCTATATCTTCTGATAATTCATATGTTGGTTTAACTATTTCTTTTCCATCACTATCTATAATACCCCATTTATTATCTTCTTTTACTCCCGCAAATCCATATTCATTAAATTCTGTTACTTCGTCATATTCACATTTTACTACAATTTTTCCGCTTCTGTCTTTAAATCCCCATTTATCATTTTGTTTTACTGAAAGTAATTTATTATTTCCATAAACTTCAGCATTACTTATTTCATTTCCTTCTTTATCAAAATACTTCTTTTCTGTATTAGAATAAACTTTTATTATATTATCTTTTTCTTCAATAACTGCTTTTTCCATTTCATAAATTTTTGTCATATCTTTCTTATATAATTTCACTAATTGTCCATTTGAAGAAGTAACTTGAAGTAAATCTGTATCTCCTATTTTTTGAATTGAATCATTTTCAACTTCAATTTTTATATTTTCTTTATTATCAATTACTCCTAATTTTGATTCATCTTTACTTACAATAAAATAATTATCATATAAATATTCTATATAATTATATTTTTCTTCTATTATTTGCTTTCCATCTTTTCCAATTACACCATATTTAGTGCTGTCTTGATTATTTATTTTTATTTTATATTTTTCATTACTTGTTTCTAAAATAGCTATATTTTTATCAATATTTGCTTCTGTTCCATCATTATTATAAACGATTGTTCCTTGTTCATTTTTAGCATATAAGTATATACCTGTAATATTTATTTCTTTATAATTAACAGGAACAATAATTTTTCCTTCTAGATTTGCTATTCCGTATTTTTTACTTTTTTCAATAACAAATAAATTATTTGTTGCATCATAAACTACTGATTGATATTCATTATTAATAATTTTTTTATCATTTTTTGTTACACCATATTGACCATTTTCAGCTTCAATTATATAACAATTTTCATTTTCTTCTATCTCATTAACTCTAGTTAATTCATTATATACAGGTTTTAAAATCATTTTACCTTTATATGTTATATATCCATATCTATATCCTTCGTCTGTCGTATTTGAAACAATATATCCTGCATATTGATATTTATTTTCATCAGTATAATATCCATCTACTGTAATTTTGTCATATTCAATATTTACTAATTTATTTCCTTTTATATTAATAACACCATATTTATTATCTTTTTTTACAAGTAGTTCTCCCTCTTTATATGGAAGTCCTTCTATTTCATCATAAATAGGTTTTGTTATTTCTTTACCTTCAAAATTTATAATTCCATATTTTTCATTTTTTTGATATTTTAATACACTTTTTTCATACATTAAATCACTTGCAATGTTTTTTAATCCGATTGGTTCAACTTTATCATATTTTGATATTATTTCTTCATTTTTTTCATTTAATATTTTTGTTTCATTTCCTTTAAAGCACACAAATACTGCTTTCTCTGGATTTGGTATTTTTACATCATCAAATTGAACATCTATTATTGTATTTCCACTTTTATCTATAACACCTGATAAATTATTTTGTTTTAATACAAAATAATTATAATTTTCCACTTTAACAACCTCATATTTTCTTGCATTTTTTCTTGCTAAAAAATACACTCCTACTGATACAATTATGATTAATAATACTACAATAACAACATTTCTTATTATAAAATTTCTTTTCATTTACTTATCCCTTCTTTCATATTTATTTTATTATAAATGTTTTTTAATTTTTTTTCAATAAAAATTAAAAAATCACCAACTATTTTTTTATTTTAGTTTTGGTGATTTTTTAACTATGCTACATTCCAGTCACTGGAAGCTTTTTAACTGATTTTGTATTTTTTGTTATTTCTGTTATAGGTTTTTCCTGTTTTTTATTATTAACAGTTACAGTAATTTCCTCATTTAATTCAACTTCGACTCTAATTAAATCCTCATAAATTTCATAACCATCTTTTGGTTTTGTTTCTTTTAAATAATATGTTCCTGGAATAATATTTTCTATTATTATTTTTCCTTCATCATTTGTTTTTAATCCAGTTAATATAGTATTTTTATTTTCATCTAATAATTCGAATTCAGTTTCTTTTATTTCTTCTCCACTTTCTTGATCTTTTTTTATAACTACTATTTTTGTTTCATTTTTAAAATATTCATCTTTTATATCACCTGTTCCATCCTCAAACACAGCTGTTGTTAGTGCGTAATCTTGATATCCACTATTTGGTGATATTCCATATAATATAGGCTTAGTTTTTATTTTAGCATCCACTTTTAAATGGAAACTTCCTTTTTCATTCATATTTTTTATTGGAATTAATATTTTAAATTTTTCATTAGTTTTAAATTCTGATTTTTCTTGATTTTTTTCATCTGTTAATTTTATACCTCCATTGTTTTCACTATTTTCTTTTGTAATTGTTATTTTATAATTTTCTATTTGAGCAGCAGATGAAACATTATATGTTTTTGAAACATAATTCTTATCAATACTATCTTGTTTCCATTCATTTGTATTCTTATTAATTGTAATTGTACTAGATATTTTTGTTTCAGTTGATTTTTCACTATCTGAAATAATCTTGTTCATAGCATTTAATGTTCTTGCTCCTGCTTCTCCTATTCCTCTATAATCTGATGGATTATTATTATGTATATAACAATAAATTGCTTGTTTTGTTGCAGTAAATGCTTCTTCTTTATTTGCAACACCTAATTGTTCAATTGTTTTATATGGGTATCCATTTATAATTCTTCTCCATAATCCAACATCTTGAATTGCATTTTGAATTGAAACTGTATATGCTCCTGTTTCTGCTCCAGGTTTAGTTTTATCCATACAATATGCTGGATAATGATTTCCGTTTTCGGTATATTCAACATAACTGACTTTTACAGGTATACCTTTGTATGTTAATAAACTTCCACAATCACATACCATATAAATATTTGCAGATTTTATATTTTCTGCTTGTACACTATTAATTAATCCAAAAAAATTAAATATTATTATAGATAATCCTATTCCTACTTTTGTTAAGAGATTTTTTTTCAAATTATACCTTCCTTTCATTTATTGATTTTTTCTTTACCTTGTACACATCTTCTGTATTCAGGCTGATTTTCTACACATGTTATTAATGTTATAGTATTATCTTTTGTATCTTCTAAACTTGTCCAATCAGTATCTTTTATAATTGTATTTTTTGTTACAAAATATTCTTTTGTTCTTCCTTTATATGTATAAATAATAATATCTCCTTCTTTTAGTTGTTTTAAATTTTCAAAATAATTATTTTCATAACCTCTATTATGTGCTGCTAATCCGATATTTCCATATTCCTTTGAGGTTTCTTCAAAATGAGCTATATATTTATTCATAATTTCTTTTGTTGTACTTTCTTTAATATCTGCTTTTAATCCTATTATTGGAATTTCCAAATACCATTTTTCTATTTCTTCTTTAGTATCTTTTTTTTCATCTGAATTTATTTTGCAACTTACAGTTGTATTTTGAACTTTGAAACCTGCTTTAAAACTATTTTTCTTAGTTAAATAACTGATATTTGAAAAAAATATATTTGAACTTAAAAAAAATATTGTGGATATAATAAGGCTAACAGTATTGATATAAATTGTACTATAACGAAATTTTTTTATTTTTTCCTCCTTTTTTGTTTTGTTTTTTTTTGGATTTTTTTAGATAAAGATGAATTAAAAATTTGATTTAAAATATTTTTTTGAGTTAACTCTTTAAATATAATAATACATTTTTTCTGATTTGTAAAGAACTTTTCATCGCAAAATTCGACAAAATGGCTTGTATTATTTGATTTTCATACATTTCAAATCTTTCATTTTGTTAAAACTGAATAATTTAAAACAAACAAATTATACACTTTTTTAAAAAGTTTTTATTGAAAAAGTGTATTTTTTTGATACCGACGACAAAAATATCGTTTTTTTTCACTATTACCTATATTATAATTATTTAACTAATAATTTTAAGGAGGAAAAATGATTAAAGAATATAGACTAAAAAATAATTTATCACAAGAACAGTTAGCCGAATTAGTTGGAATAAGTTGGCGTCATTTACAAAGACTAGAACATAATGAGGAAAAAACCAGAGTTTCAACTTTTAAGAAACTCGTAAAAGCTTTGAATTTACCAGATGATGAAATTTTAAAATTTATTAAAAATTAAAAAGTCTTAGATGTTTTTTGTAACAACTAAGACTTTTGTTTATGCTTTTTGCTTTTGAGTATAAACTATACTTCCAAATTTTATTTCATTTGATTTTTTTTGCAATTCTATAATAGGTATAGGAAGTATTGAAATAATAAGAGTTATAATCCATTGCGTACTATCTAATGGAACCAATTTAAAAATCTCTGCCAAACTTGGAATTACTGTTACTATTGATTGTATAAAAACTCCTAAAATAAAACTTCCTATTAGAAATTTATTTTCTAATATCCCAATTTTGAAGATAGATTGTTCACTTTTTATATTAAAACTGTGGACAAGTTCTATTAAACCTATTGACAAAAATGCCATTGTTCGTCCAACTTCTAAACTATAGTATTTATTACCTATGCTAAATGCTATTAATGTTAGCATTCCAATCATGACTCCTTCTACTATTATTTTGTTCCACAATCCATCTGCAAATAAACCTTTTTTACTATCATAAGGTTTTCTATTCATTATATCTTGTTCTGCTGGTTCTAAACCTATTGCTATCGCTGGAAATGAATCTGTTACTAAATTTATCCATAATAATTGGATAGCAAGTAATGGTGTCTTATATCCTAATATTAATCCCATAAATATTGTTACTATTTCTCCTATATTTGTAGCAATTAAAAAATGAATTGCTTTTTTTATGTTGTCATATATATTTCTTCCCTGCTTTACAGCTTTTACAATCGTTACAAAATTATCATCTGTTAAAATCATATCTGATGCATTTTTTGCTACATCTGTTCCGTTTTTTCCCATAGCTATTCCAATATCTGCATTTTTTAGGGCTGGACTATCATTTACTCCATCTCCTGTCATTGCTACTACTGCACCTGAACTTTGCCAAGCTTTTACAATTCTGACTTTATGTTCAGGTGTAACTCTTGCAAAAACTGAATAATTTTCTATTTCCTTTTCTAATTGTTTTTGAGAAATTTTATCTAATTCTTGACCAGTTATCGCTCTATCCTGAATTCTGAAAATATCTAGTTCTTTTGCTATTGCCTTTGCTGTTGCAATATGGTCTCCTGTAATCATAACAGTTTTTATACCTGCTCTTCTACAAATTCTAACCGCTTCTTTTACTCCATCTCTTGGTGGATCTATCATTCCAATCAATCCGAACAAAATTTAAATTGTTTTCAATATTAACTGTATCGACTTTTGATGGTAATTTATCCAAATCTTTATATGCAACAGCAATTACTCTCAGTGCTCTATCTGCCATTAATAAGTTCTCTTTTTGAATTCTTTGTTTATCATTTATTGAAATAATACATTTATTTAGTAAAACATCTGGAGCTCCTTTTGTTATAATCCTATACTTATTTCCAACTTTGTGAATTGTAGTCATCATTTTTCTTTTAGAATCAAATGGTATTTCATTTACTCTTGGCATAATCCTATATAATTCAGTTTTATTTATATTATTATTTAATCCATTACTTACTAATGCAATTTCTGTTGGATCTCCCTGTATTTCGCTTACACCTTTATCATATATAATATTACAATCTGTACACATACATGCAAGTTCAGATGTGAATTTTGGTGCATCTGATTTAATTTCTACAACTGTCATTTTATTCTGAGTTAAAGTTCCTGTTTTATCAGAACAAATTACTTTACTACTTCCTAATGTTTCTACTGCTGGTAATCTTCTAATTATACTATTATTTTTTGCCATTTTAGTAACACCAATTGAAAGCATAATTGTAACAATTGCAGGCAATCCTTCTGGAATAGCTGCTACTGCAAGTCCTACTGATGTCATAAACATTTCCATTGGTTCAATCTTTTTTATTAATCCAATTATAAATATTATCAAACATATAGCCAAACAAACTAAACCTAATATTTTACCAACCTGAGAAAGTTTCTTTTGTATTGGTGTTTCAGGTGCCTTATCTTCAATAATCATATTTGCAATTTTTCCAACATTTGTGTTCATGCCAATATCAGTTACAACTGCTGTTGCTGATCCATTAACT
>Ga0247609_10002350_pt1 | contig 20224 bp, 15 predicted proteins | sample 172DNAGHGlowgp2_FD_193487 | JGI IMG/M metagenome (GOLD analysis project Ga0247609, IMG submission 193487) | Sheep rumen microbial communities from Palmerston North, Manawatu-Wanganui, New Zealand - 1728 DNA GHGlow gp2 | ecosystem: Host-associated > Mammals > Digestive system > Stomach > Rumen ...
TCCTTGGCAATTCCGGTTACCTTATAATCTTTTTGAGTCTCTATTAACTGAGAAAGCCCGCGGCTAAAAAGCGGATGGTCATCAATAATCAACACCGAATAGTTCATATATTAAATATATCACAAATTAATAAATTTATATAGAAAAATATATGCTACTCCCGTGATTTTAATAGCCGCATTATATATGAATTCAAATAGCGGGTCCCAGCGACGGAAAAAAAAGCAAGGTATCCCCCGGCAACCGTGTTCCGTCCGGCGTAAACGCGGCCGTCCCACTGCCGGTCCCCCCTTACTTTCTTTTTCCTGCGTCCCGCATATTTCTCCTTATAATATAATGCGGAACATCTACAAAAGGTCCCACAATTTTTCACTCCGTAGCATATATTTTTCAAATGACTTCTTATGGTGATATATTTTATATATGAACAAATGAACCGGGAAGGGACCATAATAAATACAGGCATATTGAAAAAAATGCGGAGGGGGATTTTGGGTTTTGCGGAACGTCCTTTTCGTTTAGTGGAGCAAAACCCAAAATCCCATGGGAGCATTTTTTTCACTTATGAGTGGTTGCAGACGCACGCACTTTCACACGGGAGTAGCAGTTATTTTTCCCTTATGTATCCATACTTTATTTTTTCATATATAATATGCCTATGCGGATTGGTTTGGTGTTGAACATTCTGGATGAAGAGTATCAGATTTCTTTGTATAGGGGAATCAAGCAGCGGGCGGAGGAGCTTGGAGTTCAGATTGTTTGTTTTCAGGAAGGTAATAAAACCTTTGTGCCGGACTCTTTTATAGGATGCTTTCCACGCCAGGATTATTTTAATCTTGATGGAATTATTCTTTTAACTTCTGTAGTTTTTGACAACTGTATGCTTACTACAAAAGAAGATATTACCCGTATATGGGGAAATCTTCCTGTAGTTTCTGTTGGTCAGAAAATCGAAGGAGTGCCGTCTTTATTAATTCATACAGATGACTCTATCAAAGAAATAATGGAGCATCTTGTAAAAAAACATCAGTATAAAAATTTCATTTATATTGGCGGAACCCAGACCCATCATGACTCAATTAACCGCGAAAAGCTTTTCATTAAACATTTGAAACAGGCTCAGACCCTGGATGCAAAAATCAATTATACAATAATGCATGGAAACTTTACCGAACAAAGTGCTGTTCATGCAATGGAAGAGTATTTTTCTAAAAATATCAAAAGCGGAGATTACCCTGATGTTGTTGTTTGTGCAAATGATAATATGGCTCTTGGTGTTTATAAGTATCTTAATCTGTCTAAGCGAAATGCTCAGCTGCAAAAACTGGCTGTAACAGGTTTTGATGATATTCCTCAGGGACAGTTTACAATTCCTCCTCTTACTACAGTTCATCAGCCGCTTGATAAGCTTGGAGAAGAAGCTGTAAACATGATTTTTGCACTTGCTAAAGGAGAGAAGGTCCCGCTTGAGCAGTCTGTTGAGTCTCATGTTATTTACAGGGAATCCTGTGGTTGTAAAAAAACAGTCAGTGATTTTGAAACACTCCGGCATTCTTATGAAAAAATGCAGTCATCATACGTAATATCAGAGCAGATGCTTAATATTACAAGTCACGTTGGCCGAGACCTTAATAATGATAACAGCGAAGAAGAGTTCGTTTCTATTATAGATTATAACATTTCGATGCTTGGTGTTGAGAATTTCTTCATCCTGAAATTTCCTGAAAAAATAAAGTCTGATGAGCCTGTTTCGAATAAGCATCTTTTTGTAAAACCTGTCTATGTAAAATCAAAGGGAAAAAGAATCAGAAAACTTCCTGTAAATAAAGAAGGACTTATGAGCCTGGCAGATTTTTATAACTGGTTACCCGAGCCTCATACCCTTGTCTTGAAATATCTTAATGTTGGAAATGATTATATTGGCTGCATTATGTATGATGCTCCGGTAGAATCGCTACCTTATATAATTTTAATTTCTGTTGATATTGCACTTTCTTTAAATAGAATTGAAGCAAATGAAGAAAGGCGCCGCTATGCTGATTATCTGGAAAATGAAGTAGAAACCAGAACACGCCAGCTTATAGAAGCAAATGAAAAACGCATGAAGGTAGAAGCCGAAGTTCTTAAGATAAGCGAAATTGAACGTCAGCGGTTTAGTAATGATTTACATGATGATATTTGTCAAAGGCTGGCAGGAATTTCAATGCTTTGCAGAAGTTATTCGAAAATGGATTCTCCTGTAGAAAAAGCTCAGATGGAGGAGCTTGCAGGGCTTGTTAGTGATACCTTACAAAGAACAAGACAGTATGCTCATCATTCATATCCGGTTGATCTTGAAAACATCGGGCTTGAGGCAAGTATAAGTAATTTGTGTGCCTCCTTTGAGCAGCAGTCGGGAATTAAGTGCAAATATGAATGGGATATTCCCGAAAGCCTTGCTTTTACAAAAATCCAGAAGCTTAATATATTCAGAATTATTCAGGAAGCGCTGCACAATGTTATGAAACATTCTCAGGCAAAAAATGTAAATGTGTCCTGTCTTCTTAAAGAAAATGTTATTATCGTAAAAATCAGCGACGATGGAATTGGCATTTCTGAAGAACAAAAGTATAATTCCGGAATAGGTTTGAACTCTATGCAGTATAGGGCAAATCAGATTGGGGCGGAGTTTATTTGTAAGGCCGAGCATGGTACAACGATAGAAATAAAAATGAGGATAGAATAATGGAAGAGATAAATAAGGAAGAAAAGGGTGCTCAAAAAAAACTGCTTCCAAAGTTAATTGAACTTTTCAGCGCTTTTTTTCGTACCGGAATTTTTACCTTTGGTGGTGGCCTTGCAATGATGCCTATGCTGCAGAAGGAACTTATAGAAAAAAAGCACTGGCTTACAGAAGAAGATTTAATTGATTATTATGCAATAGGGCAGAGTACTCCGGGAATTATTGCTGTAAATGTTGCGACCTTTGTAGGCTATAGGCAGGCAGGTATTATTGGTGCAATTGTTGCAACTCTGGGAATTATCTCTCCTTCAATAATCATCATTACTATTCTGGCAGGTACAATTAATTCAATTTCTGAGTATCCTCGAGTGCAGGCTGCCCTTAAAGGAATAAATGTTGCGGTTGCGGCCTTGCTTACTACAGTAATCATAAAGTTTGCAAAAAAAACTATCAAAAATGTATGGAACGTACTTTATATGCTTGCAGCATTTTTGTGTATTTTCTGGCTCAAGGTTCCATCCTTTATAGTAATTATTGCTGCAATTATTCTGGGCTGTCTGAATACTTTACGTTTACAAAAAAAATCGGCCACACTCGAAAAATCAGCTGAACAGAAAGCCGAAAATCAGGAGGAGACAAAATGAGTCTTATTGCACTTTGTTTTACCTTCTTTTATGTAGGCCTCTTTACAATCGGCGGGGGTGTTGTTGCTATTACTCTTATGCAGCAGGCAATTGTAGAAAAAGGCCTTATTTCTACCGAGCAGTTTTACAATATGATTGCTATAAGCGAAAGTACACCGGGACCAATCGGTATAAATATGGCAACCTACATAGGCTACAATCTTTACGGAATTCCTGGCGCAATCCTTACTTCTGTTTTTGAAGCCTTGCCATCGCTTATAATTATTCTTATTGTTGCCAGATTTTTACAGAAATTTCATGAAAACCCTTTTGTAAAAGGCTCTCTTGCATTTTTGCGCCCTGTTACAACTGGTCTTATTCTTGTTCCTGTAGTTCAGATTTTTATTTTTACACTTATAAAGATTCCTGAAGAATGGAAAAATCTTCTTAGCCTGGCTGGCTGGAAGGATTTTTTTGAGTGGGTATGCCTTGCCTTTTATGCAGTCTGCACCTTCCTGCTGCTTAAGTTTAAGGTTCATCCTATAATAATCATCGTTTTAGGGGCAGTTTTTGGGGTTTTATATTTTTAAAATGTGTCATCCTCGGGGCGAGCCCGACAATGACAAACTGTTGCAGAAATCAGCCCTGTCTGCCGATAATTTAAAGACAAATATCGTTTTTGGAGTTCAAAATGAAGAATTTTTCACCCCGCGCAAAAGAAATCGTTTCGGTTTTTGCACAGGACGAAGCCAGAAAACTAGGAAGTAAGCAGCTTTTGCCGGAACATGTTATTCTTGCAATGATAAAAAATAAAGAAGGCCTGGCTTATCAGGTTTTTGAAAAACTTTTACTTGAACCCGAAGCTCTTCTTGATTTTATTGAAAAATTTTTTGCAGATGAACCAAAAACTCCAACTTTAGATACCCTTCCGGTAAGCCGCAGATATCAGCAGTTAATTGATATTGCAGATATTGAAGCAAATGCCCTTCACAATGATTATATTGGTACAGAACACCTTCTTTTAGCAGCAATCCGTGAAGAAGGAAGCATTACAAACCGATTTTTTAAAGCGGCAGATTATACAATTATGGATGCCCGCTTTGTTATAATGGAACTTCAGACAGATCACAATTCTTCTATTAGACAGGCTAGGGCAGAGTCTCTTGTAGATACTGTTTTTAAAAGCCTTTTGGGAGACGCCAACGGACTTTTTGATGTTTTTGATGAAACTCTTCCAAATCAAAAAAATCAGAAGAAAGATAAAACTCAAAATAAGAAAAAGGAACTTTTCCTTTCTGAATATAGCCGTGACCTTACAAAGCTTGCTCGCGATAAAAAGCAGGATCCTGTTGTTGGCCGCGATAAAGAAATACATCGTGTAATTCAGGTTCTGGCCCGCAGAACTAAGAATAATCCTGTACTTACAGGCGAACCTGGAGTTGGAAAAACCGCTATTGTAGAAGGTCTTGCCCAGCGCATTGCAGCAGGTAATGTTCCGACAGAGCTTTTGAAAAAAAGAATTCTTTCCCTTGATCTTGCAGCTGTTGTTGCGGGTACAAAATATCGTGGTGAATTTGAAGAGAGAATGAAAAAAATCCTGAATGAGCTTCAGGAAGATAAAGATATCATTTTGTTTATAGACGAGCTTCATGCAATTATTGGCGCTGGTGGAAACGAAGGCACAATGGATGCCTCTAATATTATGAAGCCGGCTCTTTCTCGTGGAGAGATTCAGATAATTGGTGCGACTACAACAAAAGAATATACCCGTCATATTGAACGTGACCTTGCTCTTGAAAGACGCTTCCAGGTTGTAAAAGTAGAAGAACCAAATGTTGATGAAACAGAAAAGATTCTTCAGGGTATAAAAGAAAAATACGAAAAATATCATAACGTTGTTTATGCAGATGATGTTATACCAACTATTGTCCGCCTTTCAAAAAGATATTTGCCTGAAAAGGTTTTGCCGGATAAGGCAATTGATATTCTTGATGAAGCCGGGGCTGCAAAAAAAATCCAGGAAGAAGAACGTCCAAGCGAACTTGCTTTCTTAGAAGAAAAGAAAAAGGAACTCGAAGAAGAAAAACGAAATCTGGTGCTTAATCAGGATTATGAAAGTGCAGCGCTTGTCCGCGATAAAGTAATTGACTTAAAGAAAAAGCTTAATCTTTATACAAATCTTTGGGAAAAGAACGGAAGCCGTCCTGCAAAGGTTGTGACTGCAGAAGATATAGAAAAAATTATCAGCGAAATGACAGGCATTCCTCTTGAGCAGATGACTGCTTCTGAAACAGAACGCATTATTCATATGGAAGATGAGCTTCATAATACAGTAATCGGTCAGGATTCTGCCGTAAGCAGTATTTCCGGGGCAATCCGCCGTAGTCGTGCCGGTATTTCTTCTCCAAAACATCCGGTTGGTTCTTTTATTTTCCTTGGTCCTACAGGTGTTGGAAAAACTCAGCTTGCAAAGGCTCTTGCAAAATATCTTTTTGGTTCCGAAGAAGCTCTTATCCGCATTGATATGTCTGACTATATGGAAAAGCATAATGCCAGCCGTCTTGTTGGAGCGCCTCCAGGATACGTTGGATATCAGGAAGGTGGTATTCTTACAGAAAAGGTTCGCCGCCATCCATACTCAGTTATTCTTCTTGATGAAATTGAAAAGGCACACCCGGATATCTTTAACCTGTTGCTGCAGATGCTCGAAGAAGGGGAACTGAGTGATAATCTTGGACACACTGTAAACTTCCGCAATACTGTAATCATCATGACAAGTAATGCAGGTGCACGCCAGATTACTAATGAAGGACGTGTTGGTTTTGGAACTGCAGAAGGCGTAATGGCTTATGAAGAAATAAAAGCCGGTGCAATGAACGAGCTCAAAAAGCTTTTGAATCCTGAACTTATAAACCGCATTGATGATGTTATTGTATTTGATGCACTTTCTAAGGCTCAGGTTTCTAAGATTCTTGATATTCAGCTTGCAGAACTTAGCGAAAGACTTAAAGATAAAAATCTTACTATAAATATCAAACCTAAGGCAAAGGAATATCTTATTGAACACGGATATAATCCTGCAATGGGTGCCCGCCCTATGAAACGCCTTATCCGCAAAGAAATCGAAGATCCGCTTTCGGTAGAAATTCTTTCTAATCAGAATAGTGAACTGAACTGTGTGACAATCGAATGCATTTGTGATAAAATCAAGGTCAAACTTGTAAAACAGGAAAAGGAAGCCGTAAAGGTTCCTGTTCTTGTTGAAAAGGAATAAAATGTAGCGGTCCCTGAACCTGTCAAAGGGCAGGCGACAATGCTATTTGGAGTTTTTATGAAAAAATTATTTTTCTCAATAATCGCCGGATTTATGCTTTGTGCAGGTCTTTGCGCTCAGCAGGTTCGGTTTGGTGTTTTAAATGGTCCAACATGTATTCCATCAGCACATCTCTTGGATGAAAACGTAGAGCTTTTTGCAGATCCACAGGCTTTGCTTCCAAAAATGCTCAAGGGCGAAATTGATGTAGGCTTTCTTCCTGCAAATGTTGCAGCTAAAGTTTATAACAGCTCAAACGGAAAAATCCTTTGCTGTGCAATTACAGGAAACGGAAATCTTTCTCTTATTACAACTGATGCTTCTGTAAAACAGCTTGCAGATCTTAAAGGAAAAAGTGTTGCTGTTGCAGGTCAGGGGGCTACTCCTGAATATATCTTCCGCTATCTTTTACAGAAAAACGGAATTAAGGCTGATGTTAAAAATGGTGTAAGTCTTGATTTTTCAATTCCAACGCCTCAGCTTGCAGCTCAGTTGATTTCTGGAAAAATTAAATATGCTGTAGTGCCGGAACCTTTTGCTACTGTTGCACAGTTAAAATCTGATAAGGTTATAGCTGCTGTTGATTTACAAAGTGAATATGAATATTTTGAGGGAAAAGGAAAAATCTATCCGCTTACAGTGATGGTTGTTACAAAAGACTTTGCAGAGAAGAATCCTGAAGCTCTTAAAGCCTTCCTTGGTGAATATGAAAAATCATTTAAGAAAACTTTACAGAATCCAAAGGAAGCAGGCGAACTTTGCGAAAAGTTTGGACTTGGTCTTGCTGCTCCAATTATTGCCAAGTCGGTTCCTAAGGCAAATTATGTTTTTATTCCTGCCGAGAATCCTAAGGCAAAAGAAAAAATTGAAGAGCTTTTAACTATCTTCCTTTCTTTTGATTCTGCATCTATTGGCGGAAAGCTTCCTGACGATAACTTTTATTGCAAATGATAAATAAAACAAAAACCATTGCAGCTTACCTTCTCTCTATTTTTGTGCTTCTTGCTGCATGGTTTTTCCTTTCAAAATTAATTAATGCAGAATTGATTTTGCCTTCGCCAAAAAGCGTTTTTCTTTCGCTTATTTCCCTTATTAAAACCCCTGCATTCTGGCAGGCTTTTGCTCATACCTTTTTTCGAGTAATTATTTCTTTTGTAATTACTCTTGTACTTGGAAGTGCGCTGGGAATTGCATCGGGTTTTTCATCTTTTATACGTGATTTTTTTGAACTCCCGCTTGCAATTATAAGGGCAACTCCTGTTGTTGCTTTTATTCTTATTGCACTTTTCTGGTTTAAGTCCGGAACGGTTCCTGTATTTGTTTCTGTTTTAATGACCCTTCCAATTATGGCTACTGCCGTTGCAAATGGATTTTCAAAAGCAGACGAAAAGCTTATGGGCATGGCAAAGGTTTTTTCTTTGAGCCGCAGTCAGATTTTTAAATATATTCAGCTTCCTTCTCTTGTTCCATTTTTCTTGAACGGAATGGTTTCTTCTTTTGGTTTAACCTGGAAAGTTGTTGCCGCCGGTGAAGTTTTAAGCTTGCCTAAATATGCTGCCGGAACAATGCTGCAAAAGGCCCAGGTTCATCTTGAAACATCTACTGTAATTGCTGTTGCAATTATTCTGGTTTTAGTAAGCTTTGCCATTGAAAGACTTTTTATGTATGCAGTAAAAAGATTTTCTGCAAGTTTGTAATACAGGATTTTGTTTATGGAAAATAATTTGAACAATGATGAACTTAAACAAAAAAATCTTGTTTTGTTTCTAAAAGATTTTAATCTTACTGTCGGTGAACAGGTTTTATTTAATAAGTTTTCGCTGGATGTATTTGACGGTGAAATAATAGGATTTTTTGCACCTACAGGCAGCGGCAAAACAAGCCTCTTTAATCATATTGCAGGTACAAGTGCGGTGGTTGAGCCTGTCGAAACCTCTATTTCCTATGTCTTCCAGGAACCCCGCCTTATCCCTTCTTTGACTGTATTAAAAAATGTAATGCTCCCGCTTGAAAACAAAATGAAAGAAAATGATGCAAAAGACCTTGCAATACAATGGCTTGAAAAACTTAATATGGGCCACAAAATAAATGACCTTGCCAAAACCTTAAGCGGGGGAGAGCAGCAGCGCACTTCCATTGCCAGAGCATTTGCATATACTTGTGCGGTCCCTGAACGTGTCGAAGGGGGCGCAGGAATCCAGGGACTTCTACTTCTTGATGAACCTTTTGCCTCCCAGGATGAAATCAATACTACAAATATCGTAAATCTCATAAAGCAGATTGTTTCTTCACAGCATTGTGCATGTCTTGTAATTAGTCATGACCGCCAGGTTCTTGAATCTTTCTGTAGCAGAATTATCACATCGCAGGATTTTCTTAATTAAGAAAAAAAAACTTGCATTATCAGGCATCTGCCTGTATAATCACCTTTGCTCAAGTGAATTAGTCAAAATTCAATTCAAAAAACTTAAAAATCAAAAAGAATTAAAAATTTTCGCGTTTTTGGAAGAATTTACTAAAAAAAGTTTAAATTCTGCCGATAATTTTGTGCGTTTTTTCGGCCCCTATGCCGAAAATATATATGTAGACGTTGGTAGAAAATGAAACGATGCAGTCTGTTTATGTCATGTGGATTTTCTCTAGTCTTTGCTCTGGTTCTCCTTTCCAGCTGCAAAAACGATGTTAACGATATGCTAAACGATTACAACGGCCATTATGAGCCTGCCACAAATATGGAACTCATAAAAAATCCTGGGGATGCGGGTTTTAGGCAAGAGGATATGCTTGAACCAACCTACTATGCCAGTGATGAAGGTTCTATAAATGTTGCGGCTCCATATAAATGCACTTCATATACATGGAATTTCTACAAAGTAATAGAACAAAAACGTGGATCGGAGAGTGTTATAAAATCAACACTTGAAGATATTACTGCTAACCTTGATTTTTATGAGGAAAGCGGTACAAACAAGAGGGAGTTTCGTGTATATGTACCTTTATCACGCTCAAGTGATGAAGAAAAACTTATACCAGGAACTTATATTTTACATCTGACTGTAATTGGCAATGACGGTAAAGAGTACAAGGATTGGTGCGCTGTCGTCATTTACAAACACGTCTATGGACATACAGATTTCTTCAAGGAGGATTAACATGAAGAACTTAAAATTATGGACTTTAATGCTTATCTCTCTGTTGATTGTAAGTATGACTGCCTGTAAAGGAAGTACAAATGGAACCTACATTGGCAGTGACAAGCAGCCCTTGAACATTACAATCGCAGCAAATGAAAGCATTACATTTGCAAAAACTGCCCGAACAGGATCTCGTACTATCGTTGCAGACCCATTTGAGGCAGATTCTACTTTAACCTTTTACCTTTGGGGTAAGGCTCAGAGTGGACAGACATTACATCCAAAAACTGTAACAGTAACTTCTACAGATGGTATTACAGGAAAAGTAATTCTTGATATTGACTGTTATAACTGGTCTTTAACTATTGCAGCCTGCGAAACATCAGACCTTCCAACAAAAGCCGGTGCTAATCTTACAGAAGCCGAAGTTCTTGCAAAAGCTGTTCTTGTAGGTTACGGTAACGTAGATATGATGTTTACAAATAACATCAAATTTACCCTTACACCAAAAGGCTTAAGTAAAACCGGAACAGTAGATCTTACTTTGAATCTTGAAAGCGGAACAGTTATTCCAGATGGTTATGTTGCAACTGCTTATATTTATGATATTACAACCGGTGATGAAATATTGAGTGCAGAAACTACTCCTGCAAGTCTTTCACAGGTTATAGCAACAGATAATAATGCAAATGGTTTGCTTCATGCTGATGGCGCTCCATATACTGCAAACGATAAAGAAATAAATCCAGGAACTTACCGCTTCCAAATTGAATTTGTAAAGGCAGGTGAAAACCGTAAATTTGTATGGAATGATACAATTATTATTCTGCCTGGAAAAACTGTTACAAAAACCATAACAATTCCTAACCTTGTAGGTCAGGTTCCTGCTGCCCCAAGTAATTTTGCTGTTACATTTAACAAATATATAAATAAAGATTCCGATGTTTTAACAGATGAAGCAGAAGAAGCAACATATCCTGGTTTTTATGTAGCTCACTTTACCTGGAATGGTGATGCTGTTACTACAGAAATGAACTTTGCTATGCAGATTGCAGAAGTAGCAGATAGTCTTGAAGTAACAGAAGCTGTAGATGACGCAGGTAAGTTTGAAGCAATCTTTGGTGCTACAGAAGCTGCTGCTCCAGATCCAACAAAAGCAAATGCAAAATATGCATTCAATTATCTTAATGATATCAGAGCTAACACTCGTTTCTATAAAGGTGGTTCATTATTTGCCAACAGTAACTATGTTGATGTTTATCTTGAACTTGGTAAACGTTATGTTGCCCGTCTTTATTCAGAAAACAATGCCGGATATTCAACAACAGCAGCTTACCTTGCAATTAATCCTGTGGAAAGCGGAGCTACTTTAAATACTATTAACCGTTACAGAGTAAAATATGTAACCCAGGGCGGTAAATGGAACGAAGGTGCTGCTAAAGGTTCAGAACCAGCCGGAAGCAATAGAGATAAGATTGTTTACTGGAGCCAGAGTGACCAGGCTTATGATGTATTGAATCCTGTTCAAGATACAACAACACATTTAGGTACAACTTCAAATCCTTATCTTTACAATGGTCCTGCAGACTGGATTTATTGGATTCAGGAGCTTGCAACTGGTACAAAGTATCCAGACGGAACAGTAACACCTTATGCACCAGAAGATTATGAAGGCTTTAAGAATCTTACCCTTTATGCTGCTTATTCACGTGAAGGTGATATAGAAATTTACAATGATATTACTTATGACATTTTACCAGCCTGGGTAGAAGCCTTTGGTATTACAGCTGGTTCTGTTTCAAAGACAACCACAAATACAGTTGGTAAACATGCAAACCTGGCAGATGCTACAACAACAACTGTTGCAGTAACACTTCCTGCTGCAAATACATGGAAATACGATAAGGTTGCCTTGAGCATTACTTATGCCGGCAGAACTTATATTGATGATGAACAGGTAGGTGCTGCTGCAGGAACTGCAAATACCTTTAATATTGCACTTGGAAACTTGCCAACCGGTTATGTATACAACTGTATTATTACAGCTCAGTATCAGATGACCACCGTAAGTTATCCATTTACAATCTACCTCACAGACTAGTTTCTGTAAGATAAATCATCTTTAATGAAAAATCCCTTCTGGCCCTGCCAAAAGGGATTTTTTTATCTTACAACAAAAAAAGCAACTTTTTTTATAATTTTTTCCAAAATTTTTGTAAGAAGTCCACTTTTTTTGCCATATTATATATGAATATATTTCTTCAAAATGATTGTCGGTGTTATAACGGCAATCCAATTTTTTTGTTAGAGAAACATTTTGCTCGGGCTGTATGTCTGGGGTTTCCATAACAAAAATATTTGGAGGACTATATGTCTATTTTCAACAGAAAATACAAAGATTCTGTATTCACCGATTTATTCGGGAGTGACCGGGATGGCAAGAAAAATTTCCTTGAACTTTATAATGCTCTTTCTGGTAGTAATTATAAGCTGGGAGAAATTTCACTTGTGCGCAAGGTTATTGATCAGTCTCTCTATAAGACGTTCAATAATGATGTCAGCTGGGAAATTAACGACAAACTTATCGTTCTTGTGGAGCATCAGAGTTCCATCAATAATAATATGCCCTTCCGCTGCCTTGAATATGTAACCCGTATTTATGAGGGTATAGTTCCTGTAAAACAGCGATATGCAGAAAAAGTATTCAAAATTCCTAACCCTGATTTTTATGTTGTTTACGTTGGTAGCAAGGAACAGCCCAAGGAATATGAATTACGTCTTTCTGATGCCTTTTACGAAAAAGATAGCAGTAAACTTGAACTTGTAGTCAAAGTAAAAAATTGCACAAATCCAAATTTGTTGCCGATTACGGGATCTTGTGATATTCTAAAAGAGTATTGTAGGTTTTTGGAAATTGTCGAAAAAACTTACAACAAACGATTTCCAAAAGCATCTTTCAAACATGCAATCGAAATTGCAATGGAAGAAGGAATCCTGACAGATTACCTGGACAGAAAGTCTCGGGAGGTTATAAACATGCTCTGTGCTAAATATGATTATAAAATGGATATTGCAGTAAAGAAGCAGGAAGCTTTTGAAGATGGACAGCAGGCAAAAGCCGAAGCAGATGCCCTAGCATTTCTTAAAGAAGGAGACTCTCCAGAAAAAATAGCGCGTTGTATTGGACTGCCTTTAGAAACTGTACTTAAACTAAAAGAAAAAAATCTTTAACTACAAAAAAATACCTGAATGAACAGAATTAAATATTCAAAAAATCCCTTCTGGCTAAGCCAAAAGGGATTTTTTTATGTGTTTTTATTTCTGCAGAGACGGATCTTCTTCCTCAAAAGTTTGATTAAAGACAATATTCAAATTATAGCCAATACCAAGGCTAAAACCAAAGCCCATGACGGCGTCGTAATTGCCCTCTATGAAGGCAACGAAATTTTTGTAGGTGGCGCCGGTTCTAAGTGAGCCGTAAAAGCCTGAGTACATTTTGCTTGTAATAGAATTATCGAACTTTCCATTCCAAATCATGTTCATTGAAATGCCTGGCGACACTTCTACAAACAGCTCAATGTTTTTCTGGAAAGGGTAAACACAAATTCCAAAAGGAAAATATATCTTTCCACCAACTATTATAGGACTTGAAATTTCTGAACCTGCAATTGAATATTTATATGGGAAATCCTTTTTTGGGAAAGCAAAGTGAGGCTCTAAAAATCCGCCGAAGTAAAATGGCTGAATAAAGCGGTAAGCTGTGTAGCCTGCAGCAAAGCTTGCTCCCAAAATATATGGGCCTGGTGCAAGAGTTCCTTTTAATCTAAAGCCGATTGTGTCTGAGTTTTTATAACGAATCATTGCAAGGGCTTCGTAAAGTTTTTTTCCGTCTTCTGTTTCCTGCTCTTCTACTGTTTCTTCCTGAACTTCAATTTCATCTTCTGTTTCATCATAAAGGCGCTGAAGGGCATCATCCTCGTCCATAGAAATTACTTTTGTATTTGGAAGACTTGCATTTTTTGGAAAGAGAACTTTACTTATTTCAAGAATATAAATTGTATTGTCTTCGTGAGTAATTAAAAACTTTGTCTGTGTGTAATCAATTCTAAAAAGTGTGATGGGACTTTCTGAAAAATTCGGAATATAACCTATAAAATCAGAAGTTTCCAGATTAAAAACGTTCAGATTATTGTTATAATCAAGAATAAGAGCAATTTTACGGTCAATTGAAACAGCGAAATCTTTTATATCATTATCATTTTCTATGTGTGAGCCGCTTTTGACTTGTGCTTCTAAATTAAATTTTGCAATTGAGTTTTGGGAATCTGCAAATAAAATTGGATATTCTGTATCATCATTAAAGTATACATGCTTGCTGTATTCGTCATCAAAGAAAAAGGATGTAATTGCATCCATTTTATTATTCCAGATGTAGATAATTCCGTTATCGGTGCTTGTAAGCAGCATATCCTGTTTCGTACTGATATCTATGGAAGCAAGAGGGGTTTCTCCGATTTCGAAGCTTTCTTCTATATATTCCTGCGAAATTGTATTGTAATTAAAGAGGCCGAAGGTGCCGTCTTCGTAACCCATTGCAATAAAGCGGATATCATTTGTACAGGTAAAGGCACAGGCCTTTATGTTTTCGGAACCCTGCAGCTGGAAAATTATATTATCTGCACAAAGCTTGTTTCCAATATCATCAGTAAAAAAGAAAAGCTGATGTATTTCAATTAAGTTTGTGTCTGTTACAAGAAGTACATAGAGTCTGTCTTCTTCGGAATCGTCAAAGATTGGATCTACAAAGCGTACTTCTATAATATTTTTATATGGGGTTTGGATTGTGTGGCGTATAAAAAATTCAGAAACATCGCGGATTACAATGTCTGTGCCATCGGTATAAGCAAAAAGGGTAGAATCAAGGCTCCAGGCAAGGCTGTTTACCTTTTTTTCGCCCTGAATCATAGGAATTCTTAAGGATTGCGCAAAAGAAACTGCTGTATAGAGCAGTATTATTACAAAAAGAAGACTTTTTTTCTTATGCAAATCATTTAAAATCATTTTATAAATTATATTGCAAATTTTTCATAGTTGCAATTATGTTGCGGGAATCTTAAAAACGTAATACAATAGAATAATGGAACAAATAGTAAGAAAAAACGGACTTTTGTACACCCCTGATCTGCATACAGTTCTTGGTGTTGATATAGAAACTGATGAGTTTAAAGGTCGCATTCCTTTTGGCGCTCATTACGTTGATGAAGAAGTTTTCACCGAATGTCCTTACGAAAAAATAGATTTACCTGATTCTGTTCTGGGAATTGGGGTTGCACTTTTTAAGGATTCTCCAAACCTCAAGAGTGTAAGGCTTCCGGAAAAAGTTACCGAGCTTCCTCCATATTTGTTTTCGGGCTGTACTTCGCTTGTAAAAGTTAAGATGCCTAATGTTGTTTATTCTTTCCCGGAAGGTTTGTTCCAGAATTGTTCCAGTCTGCCGGAAATTCCTTTTAGGGCAGGCATCCGGGAGCTTCCTCAGTTTGTTTTTCAGGGCTGTTCTTCTCTTCTTTCTCTTGTAATTCCTTCTACTGTTGAAAGAATCGAAGCACATGCTGCAGAAGGTTGTACAAATCTTAAAACACTTGTTCTGCCGGAATTCTTACATGAGCTTGACCAGACTGCTTTTGATAATTGTCCAAATATCCGCAATATAAGGATTTCTGAAGATAATCCATATTTTTATGTAAGCGAAGATGACGGTTGTTTGTATGAGCGGACCAAGGATGGTGATAAATTACGTCTGAGGGTTGCAGGTTCTAAACCGGCCGGTGTGAGCTTCCTTAAAGAAGACGTAGATGATTCTGTAGATAAGGAAATTGAGGATTTTTATACAGACGAAGATATTTTTGAAGATGATGATGACTTTAGTGCAGAAATATCTGCTGATGATATTGCAGAACAGGCTGTAGCTCAGGAAGCCGAAGAAGAGCAGAAAGAAAAATTTCATACAGGAGCTGTTTCTACTGAAGAGCTTGCAAATCTCTTTGGTGGAAGTAGCGGGGCTGGTTCTGATGGCAGCGCTGCTTCCGGTACCGGAGCTATGGATGAAGAAGAAGATGAAATTGCAGCAGTTACTGTAAAAATCACCGATTCTAAAACTCAGGCAATTTTAGATAGTGTGGGCTTTAGTCGTGTAATTGAATGCCAGCCTGCAGGAACTCCACCTGCCGATGCCGATTTATTTGTAATTGCCGAAATGCTTGATAATGGAGATTTTACTAAAAAGCTTGAGTCTATTGCCCGCCGTTTTGCACAAATCCAGGATTACAAACGCATTTTTATGCTTTCCGGACTTCCTGTAGACAACGACGAGTTTATGGAATTTTACAGACTTTATGTAAGCAACAGAAATGTTGTGTTTGCATGTAAGGCCGCAAATGCATCTACACTTTCTGATTATGGCCGCAAGGTTTGTGACTATTCAAGAATAGATTTGACTGCCACCGCTCTTGCTGAACAAAAACAAAATATCAGAAGCAAAAACGATACTTTGATAAAACTGATTATTCAGGATAAAGAATAATAAGAGGAAAAACATGAAAAGCGACAACGCAAAAAAGGGTGTAGAACGTGCACCTCATCGCTCATTGTTTTATGCAATGGGATATACTAAAGAAGAATTAGACCGCCCGCTTGTTGGCGTGTGCTGTGCTAAAAACGAAATTATTCCGGGACATATAGAACTTGACCGCATTGCTCAGGCTGTAAAGGATGGAATCCGCATGGCTGGAGGAACTCCTGTAGAGTTTCCTGCAATTGGTGTTTGCGACGGAATAGCAATGGGGCATGAAGGAATGAAGTATTCTCTCGTTACCCGCGAGCTCATTGCAGATTCAATTGAATGTATGGCAAAGGCTCACCAGTTTGATGCTCTTGTTATGATTCCTAACTGCGATAAAATTGTTCCCGGTATGCTCATGGCTGCTGCCCGTCTGGACCTTCCTACAGTTTTCTGTTCCGGCGGTCCTATGATGCCTGGCCGTATTCCCGGAAAAGATGAAAGCAATCCTTATGCAGGCCGCAATCTTTCTTTGACCGATATGTTCGAAGCTGTAGGGGCTGTCGCAAGTGGACGTATTAACGAGGCTCAGCTTGAACAGATGGAAGAGGTTGCCTGCCCTGGTTGCGGGGCCTGCTCCGGTATGTTTACTGCAAACTCAATGAACTGTCTTACAGAAGCAATTGGTCTTGGACTTCCTGGTAATGGAACAATTCCTGCAGTTACAGGACGCCGCATTGCTCTTGCTAAAAAAGCCGGTATGGCTGTTATGGATATGTTCAACAAGGGAATTACAGCCCGCCGCATGTTTACAAAACAGAATTTTATAAATGCCCTTGCAGCCGATATGGCTCTTGGCTGTTCAAGTAATACAATGCTCCATGTTCCGGCAATTGCACATGAAGCAGGAATTCAGATTGACTTACATGATGTAAATGATATTTCTAACCGTACACCAAACTTGTGTCACCTGGCTCCTGCAGGTCATACCTTTATGTGCCAGCTTGATGAAGCAGGTGGAGTACAGGCTGTGCTTGCAGAGCTTGCAAAGAAAAATCTGATTGATACTTCGCTCATAACTGTAACCGGTAAAACTCTTGCAGAAAATATAAAAGGCGTCGTAAACCGAGATCCGGAGACTATTCGTCCTATAGAAAATCCTTTCAGCGATAACGGTGGACTTGCAATTTTGTTTGGAAACCTTGCTCCAAATGGAACTGTAGTAAAACGCTCTGCCTGTGCAAAAGAACTTATGAAACACACAGGTCCTGCCCGTGTATTTAATGATGAGTCTGAGGCTATGGCTGCAGTTCAGGGACGCAAAATCAACAAGGGTGACGTAGTTGTAATTCGTTACGAAGGCCCAAAGGGTGGACCTGGTATGCGCGAAATGCTTGCAGTAACAGCAGCTCTTGCAGGACAAGGCTTGGATAAGGATGTAGTTCTTATTACAGACGGACGCTTTAGTGGTGCAACCCGTGGTGCTTCTCTTGGACACTGTTCTCCGGAAGCAGCAGTTGGCGGCCCAATTGCACTTGTTCAGGAAGGCGATAATATTACAATTGATATAAACGCTTACAGCATCAGGCTCGAAGTAAGTGATGAAGAACTGGCAAAACGTCGTGCCGCCTGGGTAGCACCGGAACCAAAGGTAAAGACCGGTTATCTGGCACGATATGCAAAGCTTGTTTCTTCTGCTGACAAGGGTGCAATATTGGAGTAAATAAAGAGGTAATTATGGAAAACAAATCAAACCCAAAAGCTTTAATCCCAATTGGTGTATTCCTTGTTCTTTATCTTGGACTTGGAATTGTTTTTGAATACGTTCTTAAAATCCCTATGGGTTTTTATAATATCCCGATTGTTGTTGTATTTTTGATTGCACTTTGTGTAGCCTGCTTTCAGAATAAAGAGCTTTCTTTTGATAAAAAGCTTGAGCTTATGGGCAAAGGCGTTGGCGATAAAAACATCATAACAATGATTCTTATCTTCCTTGTTGCAGGTATGTTTGTTGGTGTTGTAGGCCGTTCTTCTGCTTCGAGTGTTGCATACTTTATGCTTTCTATTATTCCGGCTCAATTTTCTGCTGCTGTTTTATTTATAGTAAGCTGTTTTGTTTCAATTGCAATGGGAACCTCTGTTGGAACAATCACTCTTGTAACCCCAATTGCAGTTGCTGTTGCACAGGTTTCGGGATTAAGTACTCCATTATGTGTTGGCTCTGTAATGGGCGGTGCAATGTTTGGAGATAATCTTTCTTTCATTTCTGATACAACTATTGCGGCTTGTAACGGGCAGGGTTGTGAAATGAAAGATAAATTCCGCGAGAACTTCTGGATTGCTCTTCCTGCTGCAATTGCTACAGTTATAATAATCCTCATTATTTCAATGCGCTATAAAATTACAGGAACAATTCAAAATGATTATAATCTTGTTCAGATTATTCCATATCTTCTTGTTCTTATATGCGGAATCATTGGTATTAATGTTTTTCTCGTTTTAATTATTGGAATTATTTCTGGTGCAGTAATTATGCTTGCTACTGGAGCTATTCAGGCAGTTGATTTGCTTGCAAATATGGGAAGTGGTGCCGCAGGAATGTTTGAAACTACTATGGTAGCAATTCTTGTTTCTGCAATTTGTGCCCTCATTTCGGAGCATGGCGGATTTACAGCTCTTCTCAACGGAATCCAGAAAGTATTTAAAGGTAAAAAGAGTGGTCAGCTTGGTATGGGACTTTTAGTTGGTGCCATGGATATTGCTACTGCAAATAATACTGTTGCTATTGTTATGGCAAACCCTATTGCCAAAAAGATGTCAGAAAGTTACGGCATTTCAAATAAAAAAGCAGCATCAATTCTTGATACCTTCTCATGTGTATTCCAGGGAGTTATTCCTTATGGTGCTCAGATGCTTGTTGCTATCAGTGCAACTCAATCTCTGGGAGCAGGTGTTTCTGCATTTGACATAATGCCTTTCCTTTTGTATCCATATCTTCTTCTTGTCAGCAGTTTGATTTTTATCTTTGTCATTCCAGAGAAAGAAACTTCTGCCCCTAAGAATCAATCTGCGGTCCCTGAGAGTCAATCTGCGGTCCCTGAGAAAGAAACTGCGGTCCCTGAGCCTGTCGAAGGGTCATCATCAAAGGACTAACTTATGACCGAAAGCTTTGATTCCTGGACGGACTATGACAACTGGCTGGTCCAGAATTATGACAATAACTCAATATATAAAGTAGAGGAAGTCGATGGCAAGATTCAGATTGAATATTGTGCCAAAGCCGACTTTCCTTCTATACGGGATAAAGACTATAAAAAGCCCGAACGCAGAGTATAAATATGCTGACTTCTGATTTTAATTTTGATTTGCCCGAAGAACTTATTGCCCAGCATCCAAGTGGTGTGCGCGGACAAGATAAGCTTATGCTTTTGAACCGCCTTACAGGTGAAGTTGAACATCATATGATGGACGACCTTCCAGATTTAATCGAGCCTGGAACACTTATGATTTTTAATAACAGTCGTGTTCGTCGCGCCCGTGTATATGGAATAAAAGAAACAACAGGCCGCGAAACAGAATTCATGTTTTTAAATACAATCGACAAGGACTGCTGCATCTGGAATACAATGGTAAAGTCTGCAAAGAAACAAAAGCCTGGAATGCATTATAAATTCCCGGACGGAACGGTAGCAACAATAATTGAACATGAAGGTAATGCAGGTACAGAATTCCGTGCTCTCAAATTTGATTTTGCAATTAACGAAGACTGGTTTGAAAGAAACGGTCATATTCCTCTTCCTCCGTATATCCGTCGTGGAGATACAGATGAAGACAGTGAACGTTATCAGAATGTTTATGCAACAGATACTGGAAGTG
>Ga0247609_10002351_pt1 | contig 20223 bp, 13 predicted proteins | sample 172DNAGHGlowgp2_FD_193487 | JGI IMG/M metagenome (GOLD analysis project Ga0247609, IMG submission 193487) | Sheep rumen microbial communities from Palmerston North, Manawatu-Wanganui, New Zealand - 1728 DNA GHGlow gp2 | ecosystem: Host-associated > Mammals > Digestive system > Stomach > Rumen ...
ATAGCGAATGTAGTTCTGACTATGATAAAGATTCAGAACAGACGCAGTTGTTCTTTAAGACTGTGCAGAATATGATGCATTATGCCGTAACCAAACAAACAGCTGCCGAGATTATCTATGACCGTGCAGACGCTGAGCGTCCTCACATGGGATTGACTACCTGGAAGAATGCGCCAGACGGAAGGGTCGTGAAATCGGATGTTACTGTTGCCAAGAACTATCTTCCGCTCATTAGACGAATTGATACGTGAGGGTATGACACAAAAAATACGGTAAAAATCCGATAATAGCAAGAAATGAAACAAAGTTTAACAATACGAAAAAAGTGGTGTAACCACTTGGATTACACCACTTTCCTTATAAATGCTTATTTATTTAACTTCTTCGAAGTCAGCGTCCTGGATGTTGTCATCCTTGGGGGCACCGTTCTGCTGAGCCTGCTGCTGACCAGCGAAAGGATTGTCCTGAGGACCAGCCTGAGCGCCAGCACCCTGATACATCTGCTGAGAAGCAGTCTGCCAAGCGGCGTTGAGGGCGTTGATGGCGTTGTCGATAGCGGTGATGTCACCACTCTTGTGGGCATCCTTCAGTTGCTGCAGAGCCTGTTCGATAGCGGGCTTGTGCTCAGCAGGAATCTTGTCGCCAATCTCCTGCAGTTGGTTCTCCGTCTGGAAGATCATCGAGTCAGCCTGGTTCATCTTGTCGACGCGCTCACGCTCACGCTTATCGTTCTCGGCATTCTGCTCAGCCTCGGCCTTCATGCGGTTAATCTCGTCCTGAGAGAGACCAGACGAAGCCTCGATACGGATGGCCTGCTCCTTGCCAGTAGCCTTGTCCTTGGCACTTACCTTCAGGATACCGTTGGCATCGATGTCGAAGGTAACCTCAATCTGAGGAATACCACGACGGGCAGGAGCGATGCCGGTGAGGTTGAACTGGCCGATAGACTTGTTCTGTGCAGCCATAGGACGCTCGCCCTGCAGTACATGGATGGTAACCTCTGTCTGATTGTCGGCAGCAGTAGAGAACACTTCGCTCTTCTTGCAGGGGATGGTAGAGTTGGCCTCGATCAGTTTGGTCATCACGCCACCCATAGTCTCGATACCCAGTGTCAGCGGAGTCACGTCGAGCAGCACGATGTCGCCTACGCCACCTTCCTTGTTCAGGATAGCACCCTGGATAGCGGCACCAACGGCTACCACCTCGTCGGGGTTCACGCCCTTTGAAGGTTCCTTGCCGAAGTAGTTCTTCACGAGGGTCTGCACAGCGGGGATACGGCTGGAGCCACCTACGAGAATCACCTCATCGATATCGGCAGTTGTCAACTTGGCATCAGCGATAGCCTTCTGACACGGAGCCAGACAAGCCTGAATCAAATCGTGAGCCAACTGCTCGAACTTAGCACGCGTCAGCGTCTTCACCAGATGCTTGGGCACTCCGGCTACCGGCATGATATACGGCAGGTTGATCTCTGTCGAAGTAGAAGAAGACAACTCGATCTTGGCCTTCTCGGCAGCCTCCTTCAGGCGCTGCATGGCCATGGGGTCAGCCTTCAGGTCGGCACCCTCGTCGTTCTTGAACTCCTGTACCAGCCAGTCGATGATTACCTGGTCGAAGTCGTCACCACCGAGGTGGGTATCACCATTGGTAGAGAGCACCTCAAACACACCACCACCGAACTCGAGGATAGAGATATCGAATGTACCACCACCGAGGTCGAAGACGGCAATCTTCATATCCTTGTTGGCCTTATCGACACCGTATGCCAAAGCGGCAGCTGTAGGCTCATTCACGATACGCTTCACGTTCAGACCAGCAATCTGACCAGCCTCCTTCGTAGCCTGACGCTGAGAGTCGGAGAAGTAGGCAGGAACGGTGATGACGGCATCCGTCACCTCCTGTCCGAGATAATCCTCGGCGGTCTTCTTCATTTTCTGCAGCACCATAGCCGAAATCTCCTGCGGCGTGTACTTGCGGCCATTGATGTCGACACGGGGATAACCACCCTCGTTGACAACATTATAAGGTACGCGAGAAATCTCCTTCTCGGTCTGCTGCCAGTTCTCACCCATGAAACGCTTGATAGAATACACGGTGTTCTTCGGATTCGTGATGGCCTGACGCTTGGCAGGATCACCGATCTTACGCTCACCATTCTCAACAAAACCAACGACTGAAGGTGTTGTACGCTTACCCTCGCTGTTGGCGATTACTACTGGCTCGTTACCCTCGAATACGGCAACGCAGCTGTTGGTAGTTCCTAAGTCAATTCCAATAATCTTTCCCATAATTCTTATATTTTTTAATTGTTAATATGCACGTTTTGACACTGACAAAATAGCAAAGTGTGTGCCAAAACAAATACAAATGAAGAATATAATGACATTTTGGCATACTTTTATTTGGTATTTCCCTCGTTTATTCGTAACTTTTCCTTCGGAGAAGTCACTCTCGCTCGAAAATACAAAAAAATTCATTTTTATTTGGTTTTTTCCTCGTTTATTCGTAACTTTGTCGGCAGATTATCGATAATTGACTAAATACATCATGATGAAAAGAATGATTTTGTTGGCAGGAGTGGCTTTCGCCGTGACTACCGCTATGGCTCAGAGCAATGATTACATTGTCAAGACGAAGAACGTGAAAAAGACAGAAGCTGCTGCTACTATCACGACAGACGACGTCGTTGCCGAAGACGCAGAGCCGAAGGACTTTATGGGTAAGAACTTCCGCTACTACAGTATGTGTGACTGGAAGGACGGTATGCGATTTATGGTGGTTCCGGAGAAGTACGACCTGCTGGTAGGCACCTTCCGTGACATGAACACCGGCAAAGAGGTGAGCAGTGGCGCCCTACGCCATCATATCATGGTATATAAGGGACATGAGGACATGCCAAATGGTCGCGTCCACGTCAATTTCTTCTGCGAGACGAACAACAAGAGCTACTTCTACGAGTTGCCAAACGGAACGTTCGACGACTACTGCTACGGCAAGATGGGTGTCCCCACCCTCGCCTATTTGGGTGATGTCGACAAGGCCCGCGAATTGCTGATGGACCAGCCACTGATTACACGTACCCAGTTCTTCCGCATTGATACTGACTACGACGGTGACGGCTATCAAGAGGTGAAATATCCAAAGAACCGTCTCGTGACGGTGAAGGCCATCGGTGTCGGCACGCGTTCGTTCCCCGTCAAGATTATCGTTGAGGACGAAAATGGCGACCAGTTCTATCAGAATGTCGCTATGTCGAAGACCAACTGCGGAATGCGTGACGACGAGTTTGACGTCGACAATGCCAAGTTCCTGTTCGAAGGCTCGTTTGAATTCACGGGTGCCGAGATGACAGTAGCGAAGGACATCAAGAGCTACCTGAACAAGACCGTCCATAACAAGTATGCCACCGCCATGAGCAGTAAGGGTGCCGGCAAGCAGCGTGACGTGAAGGTGCCTCGTTTCACCGGTTTCATCATCGACGAAATCAATCGTGACAAGAACCGCGAGGGCTTCTACGTACTGACCCTTCGTGAGGTGGAGACACGTCGTATCTTTTATAAGGAAATCACCTTCAACGAGGACAATCGCGGTCCGAGAGAAGAATACTTCGGCTACCTGTTCGCTATGGGCGAAGGAACGGCTCGCAACACGACGCTTGAAACCCGTACGGCTATCCGCGAGGGTCGCGTGATTCCCGGTATGTCGATGGAAGAGGTTGAGATGGCTGTCGGTGAGTCTACCACCAAGATGACCACCAGCGACGGTTTGACGGAATGGATGTATCCGCGTTCGAACAGTATATTGGTTGTTCAGTTCGACAAAGACGGTATTGTGAAGAAGGCTGGAGCCCGAGCTATGGGTGGTGGCACTTCAAATACCACGAAGCGCAGAATGGCTGAACAAAGTTCGAGCGGTCAGCTCCGAACAAATAATGGTTTAAGAGATACTGGTACTGCTACTCCCGTACAGTAGTAATCCAAGCGCCAAAAAAAGATAAAGGCTGCGTTTTCCGTTGTGGATGCGCAGCCTTTACTATATCCGGACAAACGATGCTTACCTGTTTTCAGCCAGTTTCTCCTTAATCTTTTTCTCCAGTTCCTCGCAGAGTTCAGGATTGTCTGCCAACATGGTCTTGACGGCATCACGTCCTTGCCCCAGCTTGGTATCGCCATACGAGAACCACGAACCGCTCTTCTTGATGATGTCAAACTGTGTACCCAGGTCGACGATTTCGCCCAATTTCGAGATACCCTCACCGTACATGATCTCAAACTCAGCCTTGCGGAAGGGAGGAGCCACCTTGTTCTTCACGACCTTCACTTTCACCTGACTACCAATGGCCGTTTCACCGTCCTTGATAGGTGTGTTTGCCTTGCGGACGTCGATACGAACAGAAGCATAGAACTTCAGGGCATTACCACCCGTCGTCGTCTCAGGATTGCCAAACATCACGCCAATCTTTTCGCGCAGCTGGTTGATGAAGATACAGGTTGTATTGGTCTTGGCTATGGTACCAGTGAGTTTGCGCAAGGCCTGGCTCATCAGACGAGCGTGCAAGCCAACCTTGTTCTCACCCATATCGCCTTCAATCTCAGCCTTCGGAGTCAGGGCTGCCACAGAGTCAACCACGAGAATGTCAACTGCTGAAGAACGAATCAGATGGTCGGCAATCTCCAGTGCCTGCTCACCATTGTCAGGTTGAGAAATCAACAAGTTGTTAATATCCACGCCCAGTTTCTCGGCATAGAAACGGTCGAAGGCGTGCTCAGCGTCGATAAATGCTGCAGTTCCACCAGTCTTCTGACACTCAGCAATAGCGTGAAGGGCCAGCGTGGTCTTACCGGACGACTCAGGACCGAAAATCTCGATGATGCGTCCTTTGGGATAACCGCCAACGCCCAAAGCGGCGTCAAGGCCTATCGAGCCGGTGGGAATCGCATCCACATTTGTCACCTTTGCGTCGCCCATTTTCATGATAGCACCCTTGCCGAAGTCTTTCTCAATCTTCGCCATAGCCGCCTGCAGGGCTTTCATCTTTTGCTCTTGCGGAGTCAGCTGCTCCGCATTTTCTTCTTTCTTTGCCATAGTTTTTATTATTTCGTTATTACGGGATTTCGTTATTACGGGATTAAAGTTCCAAATCTCCGTCGTGAATCTCATGCCAAGGCAGGCCCTGCTTGTTCAATTGTTCCATGAAAGGATCGGGGTCGAACTCTTCGACGTTATGAACGCCGGGCTTGCGCCACAGCCCCTTGCAGAACATCATGGCACCAATCATGGCTGGAACACCGGTGGTATAGCTGACGCCCTGCATACCCGTTTCCTCATAGGCTGCACGGTGCGAGCAGTTGTTATATACATAATAGGTGTGCTCCTTGCCATCCTTGCCGATACCACGAATGCGACAACCGATACTGGTCTCACCCTCGTAGTTCTCACCCAAATCCTGAGGATTAGGCAGCACGGCTTTCAGGAACTGCAAAGGAACAATTTTTACTTTGGCGACACCACTGCCGTCAGCTAACGCAGCCTCATAGATGACCTCGTCGATACGACTCATGCCGATGTTCTGAATCACTTCAAGGTACTTCAGGTATTGCTGACCGAACGTCATCCAGAAACGTGCACGTTTGATGGTCGGATAGTTGATGACCAGCGACTCAATCTCTTCATGGTGCAACAGATAGCTGTCGCGAGGGCCGATGTTGGGATAGGTCAAATCCTTGTGAATCTCCAGCGGCTGCGTCTCTACCCACTTGCCATCTTCCCAGTACAATCCCTTCTGGGTAATCTCGCGGATATTGATCTCTGGGTTGAAGTTGGTGGCAAAAGCCTTGTGGTGGTCGCCGGCATTACAGTCGACGATATCCAGATACTGAATCTCCTTGAAATGGTGCTTGGCGGCATAAGCCGTATAGATGCTCGTCACGCCCGGGTCGAAGCCGCAACCCAAGATAGCTGTCAGGCCAGCCTGCTCGAAACGCTCGCGATAAGCCCACTGCCATGAGTACTCGAAGTGAGCCTCATCCTTGGGCTCGTAGTTAGCGGTGTCGAGATAGCTGCATCCGCAAGCCAAGCAAGCATCCATAATCGTCAGGTCCTGATAAGGCAGGGCGAGATTGATGACCAGTTCGGGCTTGTAGTCATTAAACAGCGCCTTCAGCTGCTCCACATCGTCGGCATCCACCTGAGCCGTCTTGATATCCAGCTGATAGCCGGCCTTATGGATATCCTCCACTATCTTGTCGCACTTCGCCTTTCTGCGACTTGCAATCATAAACTCTGTAAACACGTCAGCATTTTGTGCAATCTTGAATGCTGCCACCGTTGCGACGCCACCTGCGCCAATCATTAATACTCTTGACATAGTCCTATTTCGTTTTTTGTTTTCGTTATTATCGTTATTTTCGTTATTCCGTTATACCGTTATTACGACACTTTGTTTAATTCTTCCGATTTGATACCCAGTGCTGCCATCAGCGAGTAACCCAGGATTTCCTGACGGAAATTGCCGCCCTGCATCGGTTGCATGGCCAGCACCGTGATGCGTTTCTCGTCGTCAGCATGGCGCAGTCCCTCGCGTACATTATTATATATATGCTCGGCATCAGGCACCACAATCAGCCGTTTCACCTCTTCCGCATTGGCCAACACCTGCATGGAGTCAACAAACAGGTCATCCATCGTCGTCAGGTCTTCCACCTTCACGCAACTGATGAGGAACTCCCCCAGCCTACTCTCGAACGCCTTGCCGTCAAGCTCAGCAAACGCACCTGGGTTGAAGTTTTCCATCTTCTGTTGCTTGTGCAACAGCACCACCTGGATTGAACTCTGATGGCTGAGGGCTGATGCCTGGGATTTGTCGTCTGAGGTTTGAGGGCGCAGTCCTCCGTCCAGTGCTACACACTCCAGCCACTGCGCCATATCGGCCTGTGGAATGCGGCGACCTATCATGCGTTCGAAGTTCACCGTCAAATCAAACGCAACCTTGTCGACGTAATCTGCGTCGACAAGGATGACATTTTCGCACCACTTCGTCTCTTTCATGCAGCAAAGTTACGCATTTTACTGCAAATATCCAAAGAAAAGCGGGAATAATTATTTAAACGTTTTATCGCACTACATACTTTTTGTCATTTTGTATATAGATACCCTTTGTTGGATTCGCCACTTGAATGCCCTGCAGACAATATACCTTGGCATTGTCCGACAGCACGTGCTCGACCTCCTGAATGCCGCTGGCGTTGTTTATTTCATAGACGATGATAATCAGACAGCATTGTTTCTTACCCAGCTTAAAGGTGAAACTGCCCTCAATGGGACTGGCCGGTGTCAGCGTGTGTGACACATAAGTCATCTCGTCGCCGTTCTTTGCCGGAAACACGTAGTCCGTAGCACTATAGTCATTCCCGTTGAACGCTGCGATATATGCATCCTCGTCGTAATTGTCATAACCATAGAACTGCACCTTGCCGACCTTCATCCCCTCAGGCAAACTGACGGTGTACAACGTACTGGCCGAATATTTCACCGTTTCCGACTTGCCTTTGTTGTAACCCTTGCCATTCGAGTTGCTCACGGAGATGCCGCCCTCGAAATGGTAGGTGGTATTCGGGTCGCTGTTGGTATAGGTCGTCCCCGACAGTTCATGAGGCGTATAACCCTCAGCACCCTGCTGATTCTCTATACGCTGCTTCCACTTGGGATATTCGTTCTTGATGACGTTCAGCGGCCAGCTGCCCATAAACTGATACTTCGTACGGCGCAGCGCATTCAGCGACGTGGGAACCGTACAACCCTTCCAGTCGACAGAGTCGGGAGCATCCTCGTAATGGTACATGTAGCGATAATACAAATGTTGCAGATTGTCATCGTAAATGGCAAAAATCGGCTGATAGGCCTTCTCTGGATTATACGACTTGGTGGCTATCTCATACTCCGTATAGGTGTAGGTCTTGCCGTTTTGCGTGTAGGAGCGCGACTTGCCGCGATCCTTCAGCTTCTTGAAGAAGACGTCGTAGTTTTGCTTCCCCGTCTCACCACCCAACTGGATGAAACGACCCCATACCGCGCTGCCGGCTCTTTCGACAATACGACGGTCGGCCTCACCACTGGCATTCGTAAAGTCCTCTACCGCCGCATTCTCCTTGTATTTATGCGCGTCGAGCCATGCTACAGCCGAATGGATGGCGTTCTGCAACGCCTCCGACGGTTGCTCGATAGTCATCAGGTATGACAGCAGACTGGCCGATTCGCTGCCGCTGATAGATGGCAGTTCGTGCGGACGGCCTTCCATCGGCAGAAACGTTATCGTGTCGTGCTGTGCACACCAAGCAGCCTTGGTCCCGTTGTCGTCTACCTGGCACTTGATGATAACCTCAACTGCCTTGTCAAACGAAGCCTGGCACTTTCCACGTGTCGCCTCGTCGGCAATATCGGCAAAGTCACCTTTGTTGCCCGCAATGTCCCTGAGTATCTTCATGATGTTCGTCATCAGGTCGTCGTTGAACGTGATATAGTCCTGATAACTGCCCTTACCCGACAACGGCCAATATTGCGACCAGCCGCCACAACCCTTCTCGGCGGTGAAAAGCATATCCAGCGCCTTCAGAAACGATTCCTTGTATTTCTCCACCAAGGTCTTCTGATAAACCTTCGCCAGGTAACGCATCTCCATTGTCGTCGCCCCGTTGTCCAGGCACGAGTGTTCGTTGGCGCCACCCGTATCGGCTGCCTTGTGAAACTCGATATTCTTCATCCAACCGCCCGAGTTCTTCTGGTATTTCAGCAGGTTGTCGGCTATCTGCTGAGCCTCATCGCTGCCATACCAGTCTGCTGGCATCTTGCCCGAACAAATCTCCGACCACTTCATGCTCGAAGCGCTCTGCGCATTCACGTTTAGCGTAAATCCCAACAGGAGAGCAGCGAAAAATAATAGTTTACGTATCATTTTGTTTAGTAGTTTGTTCTTTTAAAAAAGGCGAGCCCGTAGTGACCCGCCTTTTATAGATTTCTTGCGAAAAAGTAGGATTACTTCATCACGACCTTCTTGCCATTCTCGATGACTACGCCCTTGTAGTCCTCAGCAACCTTCTGACCAGAGAGGTTGTAACGAACACCGTTCTCAGCAGCAACCTTCACAGTGTTGATACCTGCAGCACCCTCCTTGAACTCGAAGCCGTAGAAGCCGAGCTTAGAGCCGTCGCACCATACCTTGTAAGTGCTGTTAGCCTTCACGTTGAAAGTGTAAGTGCCATAGTACTTCTCGTCTACGGTAATACCCTCGAAACCAGCCATGTCGGTACCGTCCTCAGAAATGTGGAACTTCTTGTCTGCATTCAGCACAATAGCAACAGTGATGTTACCGTCAATAGCGGGCTTGAATACATAGATCGTACCAGCGTCCTTGTTACCATTCACGTTGTTGCCCTTAGTATAAGCAGTGTAACCATCAACATGATTATCAGCTTCTGCTGCACTGAAATCCTTAAGATCACCAGTAGCATCGGGATCACCGAAATACATCTTACAGTTGGTGACACGCTTGTCCTTTGCGGGCTGTGTGCCGTAGGCGACTTCCTCGCCCTCTTCCATTGCATACTTACCCTGAGCATTAACGGTCAGAGCCATTGCGCATACTGCGATAAGAGTAAAAATTTTCTTCATACGCTTTGATAGTTTTATTAAAAATGTTAGTAAAAAATTATATTATCATTACCTTTGAGTCCAAACTCGTTGCAAAAATACGATATTTCTTCGAAACTGCCAAACTTTTCCACCTATTTCTCAACAAAACGCACGAAAAGGTTTACGTGGACGGACTGTGATAAAAACAAATCCAGCCGAATTGATGAACTCGGCTGGATTTTGTTTGTATAAGAGGTTTGTGTCAATTCAGCACATCTGCGGCCTTCCAATCGTATGTGGCCAGAACGGTACGCATGCTGTCCTTCGACAAAGTCATAGTCACCACAAAGTCCTTCTTGATGGCACCGGTCTTATCCAGGATGCCGTCAAAGGCAGACGTGGGCTTCATGACTTTCTGGACGATGTCGTTCTCTTCGACAGGAAGATTAGCCACGCGGTTGAAGTTGTCCGTGACATATTCCAAGGTCTCGTAGATGGGGTGTTCAATCACCTTGATGAGCTTCTCGCCGTAGACGACGGTATCCTTCAGCTCCACGAAACGAGCCTGGGCGGCAGGACTGAGCGAGCCGGGATTAGTTAGCTGGAAGTCAATCCAGTAGTCCTGCTTGTTGCCCTGGGTGTGGTCAGCCATCGGTTCGCCAGTGATATCGTTGTCACGATCACAGCTGAAGAACGTTGCCGACATGGCCATCACTGCCAGGAGCACTGTTACATATTTATAAATCTTCATAATCTTATAATTTTCAATTGTCAATTATCAGTTATCATTTGCCTTTCAACAGACGCTGGCAACCAGCACCGCTCTTGTAGATGGCCGAGTTCTGCACCTGAGGTGTCTGCTTGTAGTAGAGACCTTCGATACCGGTATCGGTGTGGAAGTCCTTACCCGTAGGAGTCTCACCAATGAAGTTCTTCGGATTCGGGCTCTCCATCAGGTCGGTAGCGCGCAGGTTCTCTTCCAGATGGACGGTGAGCTCGTCGGTACCCCAAGGATAGATACCCTCGCCGCCCTTGACGAACTTACCGGGAGCGTTCGACGTAGCGTTGAGCGCATTGGCAGCGAAGGGCTGGCCGTTGGTGAGGTATTCCTCGTCGTTGGTGGTCCAGTTGTTGTAGATGTTGAAGGTCACGGTACCAGAGCCGTCACCGCCCTGAATCTCGCGGGTGTCCCAACCGGCCGAGCTCATCTGACGGTTGACGTCAGCAGCATTCTTGGTGAGGATGATGACGTTGTCGTGGAATCCGAGTGTAGAACCACCAGGATTGTAGCGGGTATTCAGAATCGGGTTGTTGGCAACAGTACAGAAGTTGACGAAGGTGTTGTGGTGGACGTCAATGTTCCAGCGCACGCTCTCGTCCCATACATTGTTCTTGTTATTGTCTGTAATGACCGAACGCTTCGGGTTGTTGTAGAAGACGCACTCGCTGACCTCAACATCCTGCAGGATGTTAGATTTGACCTTGCCTCCATGATCGGCGAAGATGTAGGCGTAGTCACCACCCGTCTGTGCATAGTATCCGCAATTGTAGAAGTCGCAGCCTACGAGACGGATATGCTGGATGTAGAAGTCGTTAGAACCCTGGATACGGAAGAATCCGCGGATGAGTCCCTGGAACGAGCAGTTGCGCCATTCCAGTGTGGTGACGTTGATACCCATACCATTCGAATACATATTCATGAAGTAGTTACCGACAGCATTGCCGATACCTTCCTGAGCATGTCCGTAGTTGGTAGCCATCGGCACGTTGACGTCGAGCTCCATGAATCGTACAGAGTCGATGTCGAGCGTGATGGATGCGTTCTCACCGGCTACCGGCTGACGGCCCAGCATGAAGTTACAGGTGTTCACCGAGGTACCCGTCTTGGTCATACCGCTCAGGTAGAACTTGGCGCGACCCTTACCGGCAGCGAGGTCGGCAGGATTGGTCATCAGGGTGAAGCCCTTGTAAACCTGAACGTTCGAGCTGACGAAGTAGGTCTTGCCGCCTTCCAGATAGAATATCTGATTCTCGGCCGTCACACTGCTGGAGCAGTAGTCGTCCAGCACCTTGTCAATCTTACAAGCCTTATACTGCGAGATGTCGTAGATGTTCCACGTAGCGGGGTCGGTACCCATGGTGTCGTTCGCCCAAACCTCGTGCTTGATGAGGATAGGATCGGCGGGAGTACCCTTCGTGCGCTTCATTGTCGTGTTGTAGACAGCATCGATAGCCAGCGGAATCTGCTTGTCCCAGGCGTTGATGTTGTAGGCGGAGTTCTCGGAGAGTCCCTCAACCACAATCTCTGCAATACCTGCCTCGTTCCAGGCGGACTCGGGAATGTCGTACTTCGCATACTGTGCAGGAACGGTAGCATTGGGCGTAGAGGCATTGGCCTCGATGGTCAGGAAGTCCACACACAGCATGGTCTTCTCGGCATCGACGAAGTGCCAGTACTCACGGAACTTTTCCTGCTCCTCTTCCTTATAGCCAGAGATGTTACGGTTCAGCGTCAGCTTCATCGAGGTCTTCGTGATGTCAGACACCTGAATGACGAAGGGCACCCAGTCGCGGGCAGAGGTTTCCAGCTGGAAGTAGTCAGCCCACTCGCGCAGGTTTCCACGTCCATACCATGAAGAGTTCTTCGGGTCGTTCTTCCAGGCGGCATCACCGGAGTTCAGCACGTCGTAGACACCTGCCTCGCCACGCCAGAGCTGATAGCCGCTGGGGTCGAACGAGTTCAGTGCACGGATGCAGAAGCGGTAGCTGCTCTGATAGGTCAGGTTCTCGATGATGAGGTTGTAGCGGGTAGGATCAGCCACTACGACGTGACCTTCAAGGAACTTGCCTTCCACATTGTTCTCGGTCTCTATCCAGGCGTCCTCACCATTGGCTACGAAGGCATGAGGAGTGGTCCACTCAATCTCATAGCCAGCAGCGCCATCGACAATATACCAATACAGGTTGGCCGTATTATAGTCCGTAATGGTACTGTTATACGGGTCGTTGCTACCCTTGCCGGTATTGTCGTCCTTACGGAACATCGTGCGGAACAGACGTCCGTCAGCACTCTCAGGTACTGTTACGTTGTTGTCGTCCTTACAGGATTCGACGGACAATGCCATCAAGAGCATCAGCGAATATAATAATATCTTTTTCATATTCTTCATTCTTAATTATCAATTATCAATTCTCTTAGAATCCATAGTAGTTCTTATAGACATTACCTGAACGTGCAATAGCCTCCTCGGGAATAGGCAAGAGATAGCGTACTGCCGGCAGACGGTTGATGTTGTCCTGAGCATTGTCAGGATTGATGCTGAACTTCTGGGCTGTACCATTATTCACTACGACGATGTTGCCACCCTGGTCAATACGGATGTAGCCGTAGAGCGAGTAGACAATCTGGTTCTTGGGTGTACCGTCGTCGTTCGACCAGTTGACATTTGCAACTGTCCAGCCAACCGTATTGCTGGCAGTCGAAAGACCTGTAATGGCCTTCGCAGATACAGGCTCGAAGTCGAGCTCCAAGTTGTCAAAATACTTAGCCGGAGATGTTCCTGTCGGGTTCTTGAACGAACCGTCATACCTGTTGGCAACGTAGAACATATAGACGCCACGGTTGGGGAAGTTCGGGTCGGGATAGTTCTTCACATAGACACAGTACATGCTGGAGACGAATTTCTCCTGATAGGGGAATCCGTCGTAGGCTTCTACCATATCGATGTAAGCCGATGTTCCGGCCATAGCCTCAGTCATTGCATAATAGTCGAGGAAGGTGAAGAAGACCTTCTCGGCATACATATTGTTGCGGACGAGGTCCTTCCAACGCATGTTCTCACCGGCAAACTCCCACTTGCGCTCGTCGAGCACCAGCTTCAGGAAATCCTCCTTCGAGCTGGCAGCATCTACGTAAGCGTCAACCATCTCAGCCTGATCTTCACTGGCAAACGCACGTTTACGAACCGTCTTCAACGCCTCTTTGGCCGCAGCCGTCGGACCGTTGTTGACTTCATTGTCAGCCTCAGCAAACATCAGCAGCACGTCGGCATAGCGGATGTAAGCGAAGTTGATACCGGTACCGGAAGTCGTACTCTTACCCAAACCGTTGACATTCCACAGCTTCGACCACTTGTTATTGTGGATGGTGTAATCATTGGCTCGCGTGGTGGGCAGGCCCTGGTTAGAATAGTACCAGATACCGTCGATATAGTCGCGGCGCAGGTCCTTTTCGTTGAAGCTATAGCGATAGAATGCGCTAGTGCGCACACCGCCGTCGGCCTCACCCCATACAGAGTTTGAGTAGTCGGTAGCATCGGTGGCATCCACGCCATTGGCGGGTCCCTGAGCATAGCCCCAGTTACTGTTGTTGGCCTTGGCAAAAGGAATCTCGAAGATGGGGTCGTCGCCTGAGGTAACCACGAAGTTACACTCGTCGATGAACACATCGCGGAAACTCTTGTTCAGCGAGTGACCACCGGCGTCGATAATCTTCTTCGTATAGTCGCGGGCAATGACGTAGTAGTCGCGATAGTTCGACGGACGGCTCATGCTATAGCTCTTGTCGTCATTTTCAGGATGATTCAGCGAGTAACCGCCGGCCTGCAATGCCAGACGGGCAATCATGGCGTAGGCAGCCTCTTTTGCAATACGTTCAGGAGCGGCAATGTTGGCATCCTGGTCAGAATACATATACTCTGCAGCGTGCTTCAGGTCGGCAATCAGCTCGTCGCTGATGGTCTGACGGGCAGTGATGGGAGGAACGAAATTGTCGGTCTCGTAGGTACCCTTCATCGTGAAGGGAACATCACCCCAATAGCTGATCAGCTCGTGATAGAACATAGCACGCATCACCTTGGCTTCACCCATCATCTGGGTCAGCATAGTCACCTTCGGCACCTGAATGGTCGTGACACTTCCGTCGGCACCCTCTTGGGCGGCTTCCTGTGTTTCCTCAGAATAGATGCTGCTGTTCTGCAGGTTATAGATGAACTCGTTAGCCGTCTCGACAGCGGAGTAGAGATTGTTCCACAGCGACTCTACGTTGCCGGCATCCGAACGCACGTCGAAACGACGAGGCTGGTTACCTGCAGCTGCTTCGTTGCCGTTGGCATAGAAGTCAACGTCGCTGTTCAATTGGAAAGTACTGTAAAGGGTGTTGCCGAACAGACCGTCGGAGCACACCTTTGCATAGACGCCATACAGTGCTGTGCGCGTTTCGCCCTCAGAGCCGAACACCAGTTCCGTGGTTGCTGCATTTGTTGCAGGATCCACCTCCAAGTAGTCGTTGCACGACGTCAACGCCAGCATGGCCAGTCCACTGATAAATATCTTATTAAGTTTCATAATTTTCTATTTTCAATTATCAATTATCAATTAGAACGTCACGTTGAGACCGAAAGAGAATGTGCGTGCACGCGGATAGCGGTTGTAGTCCATCGAAGGAGTCAGACCCGACTGCACGTCCACCTCAGGATCGTAGCCTGAATACTTGGTCAGGATGAAGAGGTTGGAAGCAGATACATACGCGCGAACCTTATTCAAATAAATCTTCTGCGTGATGCTCTTCGGCAGTGTATAGCCGATGGTCACGTCAGAGCAGCGGATGAACGAACCGTCCTCGACGAAGCAGTCAATCATGGCGTTCGTCACGAGGTCGGCGGGATTCCACATACGGGCATTGGCATTCAGCAGCTTATACAGACCGGGCATGCCGTCAAGGTTACCGTTCTTGTAGAGCGACTCACCCGTGATGTTGTGTCCGCTCAAGTCGGTGAATCCGTCAGGAGCCGAGTAGCGCCAGCGTCCGTCGGCAAACTTGGCGTAGACGTTGGTGAAGGTGTTCTGGTCTTTCGACATACTTGACAGGGCGTAAGCCGTAGCGTTGTAGACGTCGAAGTCAAGCATATAGGTGAAGTTGGCCACGAAGTCGAAGTCCTTCCACTGGCCGCTCAGACCGAAACCGCCCTGCCACTTCGGCGTGGTGCGGCCGATGACGGTCTTGTCGTTGACGTCAATCTGTCCGTCGCCGTTCAGGTCCTTGATCTTGATCTTGCCAGGCATGGTGCTGTAGCCGGAGTGTGAACCTGCCAGCACACCGTTGCCCGAGTTGCCTTCATAACCATCAGTGATGGTACCGCCGATGAGGATGCCGTTGACAACACCCTTGCCCTTAGGATTGGCAGCATAGGTTGAAGTGGTCGGATAGAGGAACTCATCCCAAGTGTACAGGCCGTCGTAGACGTAACCGTACATCAGGCCGACCTCACCGCCTACCTCCAGCAGGTAGTCGTTCTGGTCGCTTGACGACCATGCACCGGCTTTATTATAGATACGTGTGTCGGTGGCGTTCAGCTCCTTGACAGTCATCTTGTTATGGCCGAGGGTGAAGTTGGCGCTCAGCACATAGTCTTTACCGCGAAGGATGTCGCCGTTGACGGTCAACTCCCAACCGTTGTTCTGAATCTTACCGATGTTCTGCTGCTGTTTGGTATAACCCGTTACGCTGGGGATGGGTGACTCGTAAAGCAGGTCACGCGTTGTGTTCCAATAGATTTCAGGCGTAATGCTCAGACGACCGCCGAACAGCGAGATATCCAGTGCCAGGTTGCGGGTGACGGTGGTCTCCCACTTGATTTCCTTGTTAGGATATTTGCCTGGGGTGCTATAATACAGCTCACCATTGGCCGTGGTTGTTGAGGCAAACTCAGGACCGCCGGCATTGTTGGTGGTATAGAGGAAGCGCCACAGGTCGTCGCCGATGGCATTGTTACCGGCCAGACCGAAGGCTGCACGGAGCTTCAGCTGGTCAATCCATTTCACGTCCTTCAGGAACTTTTCCTGACTGATGACCCAGGCACCGCTGACAGAGGGGAAGTAACCCCACTGGTGGCCGGGAGCGAACTTCGAGCTACCGTCGGCACGGAACGTAGCCGACAGCAGGTACTTGTGGTCGTAGTTGTACGACACCTGTCCGAAGAACGATGCGGTGCGGTTCGACGACGAACGCAGCGTATAGGTATCCTGAGCGTAAGGCTCGCCGAGTGCCATGTTGTTGATGGCGGTCTCTGCGTCGATGCCGATATCAAAGAGGTGAGCAGTCTGCTTGTCCTCCTTATACTGGGTGTTGTAGATTTCCTGACCCAACAGGAACGACAGGTTGTGAACGTCCTTGATGCTCATGTCGTAGCTGGCGGTATTCGTCCAGGTGTACGACTGAACGGTGCGGTTGGTCAGCGAAGCCACGGGCTTCTGCTGGTGAACGGCTTTCTGGCCTTCGCTGGTCAGCCATCCCTGATAGCGCTGAGTGTCGCGGAACGAGATGTTGTAGTTGCCTTCCGAACGCAGTACCAGGCCCTTGATGGGCGTCCACTTCAGGGCGAACTGCTGGCTCAGCGTATAGGTATGCTTCTTCTGCGTGTTGGTGTTAATGTCACTGACAGGATTCGTCAGGTTGAAACGCTCGGCGTCGGCAGCATTCTCCATGATAGCGTAGTTACCCCATGAACGCAGACCAGCTGTAGGCTGATAGCGCAGCACGCGGTCCACCAGACCGCCGGAACCCAGGTTTGCACCACCGGCACCCTCGTCGCGACGATAGGTCAGCTTGGGGTTGTAAATCAGCTCCAGGTTCTTCGTAATCTTCGTGTTCAGTTTGAAGTTGACGTTGGTACGGCGAACGCCCGAACCGAGGATGATACCCTTGTCTTCCGACTGTGTCAGCGAGAGGTTGAACTTGGTCGACTCGCTACCACCGCCGACGGTGACGTTAGCCTGATAGCTCATTGGGTGGTTACCCAACACCTCGTCCTGCCAGTCGCTGGTCTCACGGTTGTAGTACAGCGCGTTGTCCTTCGGGTTACCGAAGTCGCCGCGGAAAGCCTTCTGCCAGCCGTCACGTGCACCGCCACCATTACTTGAGGCGCGGTCGTACATCAGGTCGACAAACTGACCGGTATTCATGATGTCCAGTGAACGGGCCAGTGAGGAAACGCTCAGACGGCCGTTGAAAGTGACCTGTACCTTACCTTCTTTGGCGCTCTTCGTAGTCACGATGACAACACCGTTACCACCCTTCGCACCATAGATAGCGGTCAGAGAGGCATCCTTCAATACGTCAATCGAGGCGATATCCGAAGGAGGAATATCGTTGATGTTTGGCACCTGGAAACCATCGACGATGTACAATGGCTCATTGGAACCCGTCACTGACGTTGCACCACGCACGCGGATGTTGATGTCGGCACCAGGCTGACCGTCGGTGGTCGTTACCTGCACACCGGCAATCTTACCGGTCAGGGCCTCAGCAGCTGATGACACAGGCACTACTGCCAGTTTGGCACCACTGACAGAACCCACCGAACCAGTCAGGTCCTTACGGGCCTTGCTGGTGTAACCGACGACCACCACCTCGTCCAGCGCGGCGTTGTCGTCCTGCAACGTGATTTTCAGGTCGCCAGCCGTAGCCGTCACCTCCTGCGTGACCATACCGATGTAGGAAATCACGATGGTCTTCGAACTCTGGAGCTTCAGCGTGAAGTTTCCGTCGAAGTCGGTGACTGTTGCGTTTTTGGCATTACCCTTCTCTACTACGGTTGCGCCGATAACGGGTTCTCCCGTCGCGTCCGTAACCGTACCCTTAGCGGTAGTCTGGGCCATAGCCTGGCCACACACCAAGAGCAGACACAATAATAGTGTCGTTCGGAAAATACTCTTCATCTTAACAGACATACATTAGTAGTTTTAAATAATTAATAAAATAGAAATATTTCTGGCTGCAAAGTTACGCATTTTAGTTTAATTTAGGTTACATTTTCTTAATAAAACAAGAGTAAACGTTTACGCTGATTGTTAAATCATGTTGTGATGTGAGGCTTGTTTGATAGGAATTTCGTATATTTGCACTCATAATCAGAAGTTATGGGGTTTGGACAAATAAAACGGAAACTGACTGGCAGGATATCGCTGTTCGCGTTTTCATGCATCGTGAGCATCGGGACGCTGCTGCTCTACAACATACCTTTCTTTAATTATGTGGCGCAAAACTCCAACGAGACGCTATGGGGAAAGCTGTTCCTCATAGCTTCGCTGACCGTCGTCATGCTGGCCGTCAACTTCATGATGACCTATCTCGCCACGTGGCTGCTGAGGATGGTCGGGCGCATCCTGCTGGCCGTCCTGTCCGTCATCAATGCCGTCGCCGTCTATTTCATCATTACCTACAGCGTCATCATCGACGCCACGACCATCGAGAACGTGTTCAACACCCGCTATTCCGAGGCTTCTGCATTCTTCAGCTGGGGGCTGTGGCTGTTCGTCCTGGGCGTGGGCCTCCTGCCTGCCCTCTACTGCCTGTTGCAGCCAGTAGTCGTCGGCACGGCCAGGAAGCTGGGCATCTGGTGCGGCGGTGCATTGGCCGTGGTCCTTGCCATAGCAGCCATGAACATCAGCCAGACGCTGTGGATTACCCAACACGACACCGAACTGGGCGGACTGCTCCAGCCCTGGTCGTATGTGGTCAATACGTTCCGCGTCGTCAGCAGCCAGCACGACGAACAGGCAGAGGAAATCCTTTTGCCCGACGGCAAGATTACGGACCACGAGAAAGCCGTCGTGGTGCTCGTCATTGGAGAATCGGCACGAAAAGCCAACTTCCAGCTCTACGGCTACCAGCGCGACACCAATCCGCTGCTGTCCAGACAGCAGGGGCTGCACGTCTACGAAGCAACATCCTGCGCCACATACACCACGGCAGGCTCAAAAGCCATCCTCGAACCGAAGAACACCGACGACCTCTACGAACTGCTGCCCAACTACGCCTTCCGCACTGGCGTCGACGTATCGTGGCGCACGTCCAACTGGGGCGAGCCGCCCATCCACATCGACGAATACCTCACCGACACCGAGCTGGCCGCGGCCGCTCCTGACGTGTCGGAGCCGCTCTACGACGCCATCCTCTTCCGAGGCCTTCGCCAGCGCATCGAGTCGAGCCCGAAGGACAAGGTGCTCGTCATCCTGCATACCAGCATCAGTCACGGACCGAGGTATGCCGACAAATATCCCAAGGAGTTCGAGGTCTACAAGCCCGTGGCGAACAGTGTCGAGGAGGGCCAGAAGAATGTCGGCATGTTGGTAAACGCCTACGACAATACCATCCGCTACACCGACTTCCTCCTCGACAGCCTCATCAACACCCTGCAAGCCATGACCGACTGGAAGAGCGCCATGATATTCATCTCTGACCACGGCGAATCGCTCGGCGAGAAAGGCATTTTTATGCACGGTCTCCCCATGCGCCTCGCCCCAAAGACGCAGTACGAGATACCATTCCTCGTTTGGACATCGGACGGTTTCCGTCGCTACAAGCCGACCGCCAGCCAGCCATCGCCCTCGGCAGGCCAGCTGCCCCCAGTCCTCGAACAGCACTACATCTTCCATTCCGTGCTCAACCTGCTCTCCATCCAGTCCCCAGCCTACGACGAGAGCCTCTCACTCTTTGAGTGACTCGCCGCGACGAAGCTTTTAACATAATAAAACGAGCCCACCTCGAGAAATAACAAAAATAATACAAACATAAAAACAAGTAAGTATGAAAAA